>Ga0255763_1000950_pt1 | contig 30983 bp, 35 predicted proteins | sample 041ome_2_FD_179963 | JGI IMG/M metagenome (GOLD analysis project Ga0255763, IMG submission 179963) | Coastal salt marsh microbial communities from the Groves Creek Marsh, Skidaway Island, Georgia - 041406US metaG (version 2) | ecosystem: Environmental > Aquatic > Marine > Intertidal zone > Salt...
TGCTCACCGATGGGGATGGTGTGGTCACTCGTGACGAGACAACTCAACACTGGATCTATCGTTTCGGTGAGTTCGGCCGAAGGAAAGTCCTTCACCATCACGAAGGTGTCGCCGTGTCGCACGTAGTGTGATCCAGTCACGTGAATATACTCGTTAAGTTCTTCACTAAAGATTTTGTAATAAGGATCAGATTGATTCCGGATTTTCAAAATGGCGTCAACGATTACACCATTCTTGAGGACATCACCCAACTCCAGATCCTTCATGGCGACAATGTTACCCGATTTCAATTGCATAGGTGTATTGGGTGAGAAACATACCCAATTAGCCGCCTTGTTAACACCCTTCACCACAGATTTAGGTACGACCTTCTTGATAATCTTCTTTTTGATACCAAGTGGATCTGTAAGTGATCTAAATGCAGCTTTCGCCATTCTCTTGGGATTACCTGATGTGAGATCCTTCATGTTTGTCTTGACGAGCGAAGCATACTTTTTCGCTACTTTTAAACCTCCTTTCCTGATCTTTTTGTTTATTCCAAGTGGATCAACGAGCATATTTACGGCACCCTTCACCATTCTCTTGGGATTACCAGATGTAAGATCATTGACATTTTTCTTAATAGTTTTCTTTGCGTCATTCGCAGTCTTGATAGCACCCCGCGTGACAGTCGTACCAAAAATCATTTCGGCGACCTTTTGACCAGGGTAATTCTTACAATTCGTATCACCGGCTCCATCAAACTTCATACCCATTTTCTTGCAATACTGTTGTGAAAATCGACATGTACCCGTGTCCGGGTCAAAACGAACACCCTGTCCATACATGTCAATGGTCTGCCCTTTCGTTTTCCGCGGCTTTTCGCAATACGAGATGAGTGTACCGTAATACCCTCCGATGGTTGCGGGCGCTGACAATTGCCGCGTCACCATATTTGGATTATCTGATTTACCCGGATTGGATTTATCGGCGACTCTGTAGTTCTTAGTGTACATGGCATACATGGGTTGTTTGTAATCCTCCGGTAACTCTTTCGGTTTGATCGCATCGAACTTATCGAAGAACTCAGGTCTATTCTTCGCGTTCCATACGTCCGCACCTTTCTTGGATAACGACACACCAATGCGTCCCGGTGCGGACATGTGTGTGAAATTTTCGATTTGATCCTTCTTATCATCTGGGAGAACCTTCAATAACTCATCGTAAATGAACTGATCGCGCTCACGATGTTTGGATTTTGTCACTTCATCGTAATACTTTCCAAATAATTCGATGAATGAATCCGGAATTTCAAAATCACTACCTTCTTCTTCAGCTTTCACCGTCGCTGCGATGAGATCTTCGATGGCTTTAGGGTCGTTCTTTGTTATTTCGTCGAGAACTGTTGGCATAAAATGTGCTGAAATCTTATTCGTCACGGCTTCATATTCTTCCGGAAAAGCGTCACCGATGGGAAACAATAATGGGTATTCCATTTTATTCGCATTGGCGATGGATTCGAGTTGGAATTCGATAGCATTGCGCGTTCTTGTATTTACAGAGTTAGCCGTAAACGTCGCATAACCACCGACGTCAGCGAAGTCGAGTGCCATACTTACAATATCAAACACCATCATGGCTGCACCAACCGGACCCATCGATGCATTCTTCGCCATCTTCGCACCAATGATACCCGCCTTCATACCCATTTTCACACCCATCTTACCGGCGAGTTTGCCAACCGCGCGTGACATGACCTTGCCACTCACTTTACCCATGAATTTCTTACCCGCCGTCTTTGCAAGTTTTTCGGCGATACCACTCACGAGAATAGAACCACCAACATCCTTCGCTATATTTTTCATAATTTCAGAACGCTTGAGTGGATCCGTCTCATTGAGTTGACAACACCCATCGACGAGAGTAAAACCGGGTTTGCATACACCGTTTACAGGCTTGAACATACACCCACCTTCACCACCGAGAGAAACACCGCCAAAAGTTGCAGCTAATCCCTTGATGATTTCGGGATCTAGACCAGCTGCTTCAGCTTCCTTTTTAATAGCATTCGTCGCTGCATCGACTTCCTTGGACGATTCGTTCACTGAGAGCGATGCGGACTTAAGTCCGGTGCTCGCGCCACCTGGAGTAAATCCGAAGCGTGTGAGCATACCCCGGCGATACGCGAAGTAGCCAGCCACGGCTAAAAATGATGAACATAGCAAACATATTAACAGAAGTGCTATCATTTATATTAAAGACAACATATTATTATTTCACAATGTGGTGTTGGTGGTGCTGCCATACATACGAAGGCGACTCTTTAAGTATGCCATATAAATATGACCAAAAACGTAATAAATTTTATACAACTGGTAACTTCTGCTCCTGGAGTTGCATGAAGACATTTGCTATAGATAAACACGGCGTAACCCGTGGGAGTATAATGTGCGGAAACATGGTGATCATGCGAAAACAAATGTTTGGTAAAATAGGTTCCATAAAGCCGGCACCAAATCGTTTCAAACTGAAAGAATTTGGTGGAAATCTTTCAATAGAAGAATTTAGGGAAAATGCCATAAAGGACGAAGAAGTCATACAAAATGAGATTAACTCTGAAGAAGTCACGAACATAGTCATACCCATTCAACAGAGTACAAAGAAACTGAGCGATATTCAAAACTCGACACGATCGAATGATGCACTCAGACTTAAACGGAACAAACCTCTGAAGCGTAATCAAAATAATCTGGAGTCGGCGCTTGGGCTCATTATTAAATAATTTACATGAAAGTCGCGAACCTAGTATACAATTAAATGTAAGTTTCGAGACCATCTGGAAATTTATTGGATATGATTTATATTTATTAGACCTTAACTACCGGAGCAATCGTAGCCTTAACTTTAGGATTCGTAAATGTAAAATTCACCGACGCCGGATTATCAATGCCTTGAACTTCTTCCTTGTTCGAGAGATTGACCACACCACCATCACCGAACGTAATATCAAGAAACAAAAACGTTTCCGTATCCTTGGATGCGATGGAATAATACCCATCGTGACCAGTGATACTACCGACGAGACGCCACTTGATTTCACCGACAGGCTTCGCCGTGCTCGTCATGTGAAAGACGTCACCGTCCTTCACCGAAAAGTAATACTTCTTTTTAGTTCCTGGGAATTCACCCTTAATTCGAAAGTATTCACCGTCCTTTTCAAAAATATACTTTCTTGGGTATTTCAAGTCATAAGGATATAACTTGATGAGTCCGTCATCTGAAAGCTTTAAAACGTCATCAATAGAAGCGGGTCTCTTGATGTAATTTTCAACACTGATATTTGTTCGTTTATATATCAAATACATGACCATGATAGCAATCAAGACATACATCACGCGCGCTGGATCAGTCTTCATTTATACTACTAGTAGTTTATATTTTTTTAAGGCTTAGTAAAACGAAAGTTGAATGCTTTCGGTTGATTGACCTTCTTAGAAAGATCGTCTACATTCTCGAGATCGATGACCCCGGCGTCTAGATTTACAAAATCTAACATTAAGAACCGATCCGAGTCACCCAACGCGAGTGAATAATATCCATCGTCACCATTCAATGCTTTTGTGGGTCTAAATTTATATTCACCCTTGGGCTTTATTGTGTTTGTAACTGTGATCGTTTCATTATCGAGTGCGACGTAGAAGTCCTTACCTTTATCGCTCACCCCCTTGAGCATCATATACTTTCCATCGACGACAACCTCATATGGTTCAGTTTCCTTATTATCATAAGAGCTCATGTTGACGACACCCTTGTCATTACCCAACGCTCTGATTTCATTCGGGTCGACGGTATTACTTGCGTAAGATTCGCGTCGCCTGAAGATAGCGTAATATCCAATGACAATTATAACAAATATGAGAATGACAATAATGGGATTCAATTTCATTATACCATAGTCAATGATTTTATTCAATCATGATCATACTTCTGTCTATGAGTGTGATCTTCGGAAGATCATCGTCATAAAAATAATACCTCACAGACATACCAAATCTATTACGCATGATTGGATCCATGTACCCATTAACTACTCGTTGCCAAGACCGTGGACTCGCCTTAAAAAACATGATACCCCTGTGCACCATTTTATGTTTTTCAAAATTACCTTTCTTGTATACCTCATTTAAAAAGAATTCATAAACCTCTTTCGGGTTGGGTTTCCTGAAACGATTAGATTCTAACAAATCGATGACATAATATCCATGTTTTTCAAGGATAATATTTGCCTGCACGTACGGGTAGAAGTTTATGTATGTGGCGTAATCCTTGTCGCTCGGTAAAGTCATGAGTGTGACATTACTCATGGGAACTGGATGTGAATGATACACTATGTACGACGAAAGATCCTCTCGTTTGGGGACGACCGTCTTAAAATCATAATTCGTGGTCTGCGACGGTTGATTAAACTTTACGAGACCGCGAGTATTTTTTACATCAAATCGGACGGACCCCGCATATTCGATTTGTTTTTCAAAACTTCGCTTATATATAGACCTAAATTCATTTATGAGTTTCCGACTCAAGCGAACCGTGAGATCAACCTCACCTAGTTTTTCTATAGTACCAAAGTTATAAATAGTATTTGCGAGGTTTAGCGTTTTATTAAAATTTCTAGCGAGATTCAAAACAGCCTTATCTACCATGAGCTTTTGTTTCTTCTTCGGTGGTGCATCTGCGTCTGTATTATTTACATTCCTACGCCTGACTCTAGAAGACATCTTATATCTAACGTACATTTTTACTGAGCATGCTATGAAAATGTTCACAAAAATTCTGTAGCTTTGGTTCAATATCATGTGTCCATCGTCGCGCGTCCTTCTGAATGAGATATGACTTACTCTCACCGTTATAGGTTTCTATGAGACGACAATACTCGATATCTTTGAGCATGTGCAAGTATGTCTGACACTGCACTTCTTCATAATCTCTCACAGTATTGAACAAGCCCTTGGCCCTATTCTTAATTTCAACGAGAGTCCGTGTGCCGTCTTCATTTAACTGCAGTCTATCGATGCGTCCGACTATCTTATACGTGGTACCCATGACTTCACAAATATCATGTTCGTAAAATGTGTCGTCCTCGATGAGTTTTGCATCGTCATTTTTGGCAGTTTTAGACTCATTTCGAGTTCCATGGTTCGTGAAAAGTGTTTTTCGAACGTATTCCTTCGCTTTTATCATATCTTGTGGAAGAAGACCGGAATGTTCTATATCGTGAAACAATTTACGCGTCTGCTGCTGGACATCTGTACTGTTTTCCGATTTGAAGTTTTCAGCTTTCTCGAGAATAGTCTTCGTGGTCGCCAACGAATTGAGAACAAGGAGCGCTTCCTCTTCTTTTGTTCTTCCCTCGAACGTGTGAGGACTATATTTCTTCCATAACTCCTCGATGAGTTCTGGGGGTTTCTTATATTGATTAATACCAATCGCCGATGCTATGGATGATGCACCGATGATGACTTTGGGAATACCGATCGCCTTCAATTCTTTCGTATGTCCAAGGAGATAAGGATACACCTGTCCACACGCGATTGAATCTGCGAGAGAGTTATGTGCATCTTCAAAATCTTTACCGAATATATCTCTGTACAAATTAACCAATTTAATGGGTTTTAAAAACCGTTCCTTGTACATTTCATGTGTACACCTGATCACGAAGTCATCGAGTCGAGATGTATCCAAATCATTACGAATCATCTCGGATTGAAGAACACTCACGTCGAAGTTTGCGTTGTGTGCGACGAGCGTTTTTGAACGAGGTCCTATAAAGTTTATAAAATCTTCAAAAACGTCGACGAACGGACGACCTTCCAACATCGCTCGTTCGTGTGTGATGCCGTGTATGGCCACAGAATCTTCACCGATATGAAAATCTGTTGGTTTAATGATGGCGTCAAATGTTTTGATGAGACGACCTCTTTGTGAAAATCGAGCAGCACTGAGACTGACTGCTCGACAACTGTCAAAGTTCTTGAGATTTTCGGGTGTTATTTTTGAAACACGGCGCCCTTTGGGTAGGCCTGAAGTCTCAAAATCAAAAGCGATGTAATTCATACAAGCCATCTTTAGTTAACTTTATAGAAAGCGCTATCTTTATCTAACTTAGGCATTGACATTGCAAGCCAAGATCCGACGCCGACACCGGCGCCCGCGAGGGAGGTGAGAGAAATTACAGAAATGGTAACGAGTGTGTGCCGCATATACATTAACCGTGATATTTTAAATAAAAAATAACGACGGGAATTATGATTAAAATCAAAACACCCACGATTACAACCATTAACATCATCGTGTAATATGGTTATGAATCTCTCCGACTGACCAAATAATACTTGAGATTGAGATCGCGTTACGAATAGACTCGGTGAGAGTATTCATATGATTTTGTTAATTACAAAGGGTCACTTAGGTCATTTTTGAAAGAAAATGAAATATTCCTCACTGCCTTGATCTCTGATTTCGCGAATACCACGCACCGGATTCTTAACTGATTTTGTAAAACCTATATTACGACCAATCCGCTCAACTTGCGAAGGTATTAATAAATACAACTTATGCCCGTTTGTTGTTAAATTCGGGTATTTTGTTATACCCAGCGGTACGTTTTCATCAATTTTTTCACTCACATCCCAATCTAAAGGCCATGCATTTTCGCGAATCTTGTAAAATGTTTCGTTATATCTCGCCCAGTGAGAAGAGTTGTCCTTCGACCACCACGAACTGTAAACAAAGTCTGGATACAATACATTACAATGACCCTTACGATCGGTTCTCATCGGTAATGATGTATTTGATGCAGTTTGATCACAACCATCATAAAGTCTTCTAGGATCTATACCATGAAATACAAAGGTTCCACCCGGTCTGAGCCACTTGTATACATTTTGAAAAAGAGTACTCATATCATCTGTGTAATTACCAGCATCATACATGCACGCAATCATGTCAAATTTGTTATTTTCCAAGTGAGTGGCATCTAAATAGCTCCCGTGTACGATGTCTAATTGTGGATATTTCTTCCGTGCCTTTGAAAGTTGATCAAGTGATAAGTCCATCCCAGTAATGCTTGAATCGGGCCACATTTCATTCCAAAATTTAATATGATTTCCAGTACCACACCCAAGATCTAAAATGGATGTTATTTGTTTATCACCTATATTTTTCGAAATATAGTTAACTTCCGCCCTGTATCTATCTTCGTCGTACCAAACGGCATCATATAAGTCTGCGTATTCCTTGTTGTATGTTTTGTTACTGCAATGTCGACATTTCCCAGGGTGTCGTATCAAACAAATCAGGATTAATGCAATTAAAATTAGCCATATCATCTGGAATAACTCCACATTTTATTTATCACGATAATGTAGATACAATGTATATTATATTTTTGTTGATTTTGGGATGTCTGTTTTTTATATTAAAACGACAAACACCTAATAAATTACCGGTCACATACAATAAACGATTAACATCTGAAAATTGGTTATCGGATGCGTATGGTATATATAACAACCACATCTATCCTTTTGATACTAAGATTTCTACGGAAGAACAAAGATATATTTACAGTGTCATAAACCGATACGATCACAGAAAGGAGTTTGAAAACACTTATGATATTTCACCGTATAGCTTTAGCATAACCGTTGAAAAGGATTCGGACAAAGTAAACTTGTCAAGAGTTAATATTGGATCGGTTGAAAAGGATATCGACGTATACGTGAACCGTTTACTGCAATATATTCACGTAGATGAATCACTGTGTGCACAAGGTTACAAATATTACGGTGTAGGTTGGGACTTGGATGATGACATTATTAAATTTTACACATTGAGTAAAGACAAACGTAAAATTGAATGCTATGTCTATAAAGTTAAACGAAATTACCAAAATGAAATTACCAAATCTATATTTAAGACGAAAAAGACCTATAATGTAGGAGATACAATCACAATTATGCACAAGGATGGAAAAAGAGTTCAACAAGTTAATTTACCCAGACCAACCGCCGTTGATACATATAATAATGTAGCAAATAAGTACATAAAAATTATGCAACGACATGGATTTATAGTTGATACATATAGCGATTACGATGGAAAAATCAATCTATATTTTGATTAATGATTTATTTGGATGTACGAACTCTATTCACCTAGGTCACATCCAATCTCTTCCGCGAATCGGGTCATTCTTTCCTTGTCGCATTCACACTCCACGTAGTCACACTCACCTCTCACAAGGTCACAGTGTTCGCACACCACAGTCTCGTCGTGTTCGTGGGGTGCCAAGTAATCTTCCCGCAATTCTTGGGCAACAAAGACTCGCATAACTTCGTCCATCTCTTCCACAATTTTTTTCGCCTTCTTTTGGAAATCTTCGTAGATCTTGAACTTGGTCTTGGTAAGTTTTTCGGAGAGGGCGATGAGAGCCTTCGCATCCGTGGCATCTTCAACCTTTTTCAAGGATTTCACACGCTCTTTGAGAGCCTGTTCGTATTCTTCAAAAAAGTCGGTTTCTTCATCACTATCATGGCGATTACTTCGCGCCATTTAGTTCACGGGAGGGTGTATTGTTTATACCCGTTTATTTGTTGGTTTTTTTCTGTGCGATTTTTACATTATTAGATCTCAATATATTTTTATTATTTAACGAAATGGTTGAATTTTTAATAGTGGAATCGTTAGATGTATTCACATTCTTTGTGTTATATGTATTAAGTTTAGAAGTTGCTGGATCATAAATTATAGCTGGACTCATTGCGCGCCTTTTTTCAAAGATACCACCTATCTTACCGGCGTCATGAATTACACAATAATAAGGCCATTCAGATTCAGTGAATTTTTGTTTGCATAATTTTTCAAGATCAGCTATATTAGTAACTTTTCCCGACGATTTACTTTTCAAAAAGTCGCCAATTTCATTTTCGTGTGTGCTTATGGAAGATTTAGTCTTAAAATTGTCATCGATAAACCGCTCGAGTTCTCTATAATTTGGTACACGTGAATTTCTTATAGCCGTTTTCAAAATAACAGATAAAGAAAATGTGGAATCCACACCAAACGTACCCCTAGCAAACTTAGTAGCAAAATCGTGATATGTGTCCAATATTGCTAGCTTTCTTATCCATAAATCTTGATCATTTCCACTAAATATCTGACTCAATATACCACTTCCATCAAATTTTAAACTATTGTTATTTGTCCTCGCTGTCACCAAATACATATCTTTACCAGTTGGTCTCAGTACAAATGGTACCTTCAATATGTAAGCTAATAAACAAGCGGGTCTATCGTTTGACCAAAACATAGCATTCCTATAATAAAAATTATTTGTATTATCACTCACGTAACTCAACAGTATTTTTCTCAACAAATCTGTATTACTTGCATTACCTTTCGCTGTTTTAATTACACTTCTAATGAGGTCGATGTCATAAGGTTTCATTGTGAAAATGTTATCATTACTGTTTATCAATTGTGCGTAGTAAATCTGTGACGAGTCACCAATTCTTTTCAACTCGTACATTTGTGCCATGTATGCATGGTTTCCAAAAATTCTTGGATTATTGGTTCCTTTGCGCACAAGTTTTGAAATATCAGCGATAGACAATCCACGCATACCTTTTTTATAGATGTTCGCCGAATCCTGATTACCCAAAGCCTTATAAGCTTCCTTGCGATTACAAAATCCCTTAATAGTACCCCCCTCACCGATCGCTTTACAAAATAATCCAACTTGTGATGTCTTAAGCTTTCCGCCAGATTTAGAAGACATAACTATTGTGGGAAATCTAGAATTTTCGGCGTACGACATAGTATATGTGCCAATCAAACTTGGAACGGTGGTATTTTTAATAAGTTCAATGTTTCTTACATTTCTTAGCGGTCTTTTATTAATTCTTACAAGTGGCCATGGTAAGAAATCTTCAGTTTTTCTTCGTGTAACAATTCTTTTTGTATTATCGTTATTAGTCTTAGAACGGTTATTCAATACACCGTAATGTAAATCTACTATATGAAGTAAGTATTTTTCAAATGTACCAAGTTGCATCATACGAGAAAGTTCGGTTCTGGTCGATGGTCTTGTTTTAATTTGTTTAATGTCAGCATTTGAGGCGTTTATACCCCGACGATTCATTATAAATTTTTTAAGATCATCTAAAGTCATATTATCCAATTTCCTAGAAAAATTACTTGAATTAGTTGAATTCATTAAAGAACTATATGAAAGACTGAGAAATAATTTTTTCAAACTCAGACTTCTGTACAACCCCGTTCTTTTTAGCGAGAGTATTTAAATCAGTTATAATTCTATCATATATCTGTGATTCTTTCTGAGTAAAATCTTTCATACCAGTCCGAGTCATCTTATTGAATTGTAAAAACTTGGCCATCATGACTATATTTTCCTTTGTCATGGAATTTGCATTTCCATTACTGACACGTCTCCCCGTACCCGGAAATCTCATTTTATTTCGAATATTCAAAACATCTTTCTTCTGATTTTCGGACATTCTATTTCGATACACTTGATTGTTATAGAGTCTAATCTTTTGTTGCGAATTTAACCTATTCCAATTGGCTAATCTCTGACGAATGTTATTCTCTGTTACAGTTTGTGTGACACTCTGGGATGGCTGCGCCGTGCGAAACATATCTCTACTATACCCCCTGAAAAATATTCTATGTAAATACAAATGAGCCTCGTCAGTGTACAACCCGCCCAAAACAGACGACGAGTGATAAATAACATGTTCACTAAAAATGAAATCATACAGAAGACGAACATCGTCAACCCAAAAAGTTTAAAACTCTTGAAGACGGGTATAGCTCTCGTCAGTGCGGGACCAATCATCAAGATTACAGGAAATTATGCGGTCGATGTATACTCTGATATATTGGACATACTCAACAGAGTCGCGATAATAACGGCGAAGAAGAAGTTGAAGAAAAATGTCACAACTGGGGCCATGAGTGTCATAGGCAATGTCGCGGGAGCTCTACCAAAAGATTTGTATTTTGGTACACGCAATGTACTCACACACATCGTATCGAAGGCTGGGTTCACTGCGAAAACAGTAACAAATAACGCGGCGCGGACTGTATTAGCCACGACGGGTGCGATTGGAAATACCGCAGAAACTGTGCATTTTTTCATGACGTATGCGTTACCGCCCGTACTCTTACTGGTTCTATTTGTGACGCTATTCACGCGAGGCTTTTTGACGAAGGAAGGTCTCACCGAGGGATTATCACTGATGAAAGCAGCTCTCAGAGGTAGTAAAGATATAACAATGAGAGTGGCTGGTCGTATTTTCAATAAAACTGTTTCGGATAAACGAAATGTTACACCAAATCCAAGAATCACGAATGTAACAAACAACTATAATTCGGCCAAAGAGAACAATTAATCTAGTCAAAGTCCATACTATCGAGATCAGATGTGCGGGAACTTTTGACGACACATATTCCGCGGACGAGATCGTACACCCAAGACCCATCGACGATCTCCTCTTCGATGAGCTTGTTCTTAAGCTCCTCAAGTTCTAGTTTATTTGTCTCGAGAATAGCCCTGGCTTCCTTGTAACAACTATCGACGAGTCTATCGATCTCCATGTCGACAAGTCGAGACGCCTCACTCGACATGCTTCGATAGTCAAAGTTGTAGTCGCTAAATCCGTACGTCGTGAGCATTTCTCGCGCGATCATATATACCTGTGCAAAATCACCCGAAGCCCCGGTGGTGATTCTATCGGGACCATAAATGATCTCTTCGGCCGCGCGACCACCGAGAGCCACGATAATCTGTGACGTGAGATACTCCTTCGTGTACATCGCGGATTCGGCGTTTTCTTCAGAGGGCTGAAAGAACGTAACACCGCCAGCATCTCCCCGTGGAATAATAGAAACCTTACGAACCGTGTCGTAATCCGGAAGAACGGCACCCACGATCGCGTGTCCAGCCTCGTGATACGCCACGAGTTCCTTCTTTCTCGCGGAAAACTTTGTATCACCCTTGGCGCCGATGACGATGCGCTGATATACATTTTCAACGATATCATTCGTGATCGTACCGTCACCGTCACGGACGGCGCGAATCGCACATTCATTAAGAAGATTTGCGAGATCCGCACCGGAGAAACCAGTGGTTTGTTTCGCGATGGATCGCAATTTAACGTCGTCCGCTAAACTTTTATCTCGTGCGTGTACACCCAATATTTTCTCACGACCTCGAACACTCGGAAGAGTTACCGTGATCTTACGATCAAAACGACCCGGACGAAGGAGAGCCTCATCGAGAATATCAATACGATTCGTCGCGGCGATGACGACGATTCCGGCTTCGTTGTCAAATCCATCCATCTCCGTTAAGAGTTGGTTAATGGTTTGTTCGCGTTCATCATTGGACGGCATACCACCGACACTGCGTTGCTTACCAACCGCGTCAATCTCGTCGATGAATACGATACAGGGTTGATTTTCACGAGCAATCTCAAAAAGATCGCGGACGCGCTTCGCACCAACACCCACAAACATTTCAACGAAATTCGCGGCGGAACATTGAATAAATGGAACATTCGATTCACCCGCGATAGCGCGCGCGAGGAGCGTCTTCCCAGTTCCGGGTTTCCCCGTGAGAAGAGCACCGCGCGGGATCTTCGCACCACTTCCAAAATAGCGTTCGGGTTGTTTCAAAAAATCGACAATCTCTTCGAGTTCTTCTTTGGCGGAATCGATACCCTCGACATCGCTGAAACGGGTTTCAATTTCTTTGTCCATTTCAAATTCTTGATTTTTAATGAATGGGTTATTCATCGGACTACCCATGGGAGATGTAAAACTTCGAATGACAAAAAAGATAAAACTCAATAAAAACACCACGGAAATGGTATCCGAAATAGAAATACCGGACGTCATATCGATTCGAACATTTGAATCACTCTCGGATATGACTTGCCATAAATCCTGGTTTTGGATGATTTGAACATCACCGTAATTACCTTCATTGTCCTCAAATGCCGCCAGGTTTTCATTTGGTTTAATGAGAACTTCCGGAAGTTCTCCATTCTTGAGACCTTTAATAAACTCGGTATACGTCCGAGGATGATACTCCCGTTTCGGGGTAACCCTGATTGGAGGTGCGGGTGTAAATGTTCTACCTATACTGAACATGATGATTGTATTACATTACACTAGTATCTTTATATCTCGCAAATTTCATCTTCTCGGCGGCATAATAGAGACGATATGCATTGACAACATTCGTTTGTCTATATTCTTCCGGCATACATTCGGGTATACCTTGTTTTGAATAATACGCCGTCTCACTGATACGCTCCTGAAAATGGGACGGTTGATGATCATATAACCACATTAAATGATGGGCACACGTGTGTGTTTTTCTATATCTACGCGTGTATTCGAGTGTCAGTGCGATACCGATCTTACACGCGTACATATAGTTTTCGAGACTGGATCCAATCCACATGGTCATGGGATGTTTTACATGCGCGGGTTTATACCCACGTCGAGACTTGTCTTTTGTGAAGGGTGCATATTTCTCGACGAATGCCATTTCATTCGCGTAATGCCACGCTGTATAAAGCATCTGACAAATCTCCAATTGAATCTTGACGACGTGTTGATCGCAAGACATCGTCGCAATCTCACATGGATCCAATGAAAGAAAGAATATGTTCATCTTGATAATCACTCGTCACTTCGAGTTTTGGTTCGTACAAATATGTATTCACGTTACCGTAATACACCCGTTCAGGTGAGAGTCGCCACACCTTTTCTTTTGCGCGTTGTTGTGCGTAATATGTCGCAGCGCGTATGTCAAAAAACACGGAACGATCGATAATAGTAGTGTCGACAAGAGTATTGACGATAAACATATTATTCTTACAAGTTAGTTAGAGTCTATCGACTTAGGCGTCGAGATTAGTCTTCATCGTCTATAAATTCTTCGTCATTTTGTTCCACGAGCTCATCATCTTCGTCGCACTCGACGTCCATCTCTTCATCTTCCCCGATGTTATCCTCATCTTCGTCTTCTTCGTCGTCTTCTCGCTCTCGCTCTTCTTCCTCTTTTAATTCTTCTTTTTTCTTTTTTTGTTTTTTGACCATTTCTTTGTTAAATATAGAATCCAAATCAAAATTATCCACTATCTTCATTTTTCTATCGTGAAGTTTTATGACCCTCTCGAGAAATTCATTTGAATATCCAAGTGACTTGTACACTTGTATGATGGTCTTGAGTGGTGGTGTTTGTTGTTTCATGTAATAATCTTCATACATGTCGTACAGAGATGTTATCAGTTTTATCCGAACAACACCACTTTTCAATACACGCAATTGAATGTGAACACGATCCAAAGCCCTGATATGACACTCAACCTGTTTCACGGGCCGCGTCGGTGCTTCATAATCGGGTATATCAATATCGACGGGCTCCAAACCAAGGTCGCGTCTATTTTTTTCGAGAAGACGGATGTAATCTTCCTTTCTGTAAATTGGCCTTTTTATATTTTTATATCTATTCGCTGGCTTTGGATTTACAATCGAATGTAAAAACGTCCCCTCTTGAATGTCGGATTTACGAGACGGTATCGATACCCCGGCTTCCCTGAGTTGTGGTCTCTTGAACATGATTACAGATTACTTTTTGGTCGTCTATTACAGACTTAGGAATAAAAATCTCAAGTTCACAACGGATAATATTTTTAATTTGACCGAGGAGTAATGACTCATATGGACCCCACACTTCAATGACCTTGCGTTCGGTGTCATACCATAGATAATCAATACACAAATACCGCGTCAGCCAATAGAAACGTCGACCATTTTTACCGATGAAGCTAAAGACGATGTCTTCGTCAAAATCAGACACATCGACTTCTGTGTAATGAGACACGGGAGGATTATACGGCGCCATTTGTAAAGAATTGATCCAAAACCTTATATACATTTTCCCAATTGTATTCCTCTTTCAAGATGTCGCGTACATCTGGGCGATCATCTCTGTTATTGTAGCAATATTCAAGGCGTTCCGCAAAATCCATATAATCTGTGTACGCCAGATCACCACCGTGCGTCTCTTGTTTTCCAACTTGTAACCAAAATTTCGGTTCAATAACGTGTGCGTGTTCACCGAGGATTTCTTTTAACGCTGGTACACCGGTCACAATTTGCGGTCGACCAAAATAGATATGTTCTGTCGTTGTGAGACCGAAGCCTTCACCGTGTCCAGTGTTGAGACCGACATCTCCAGCGTTATAGACCACATTCACCTCTCCGTCCGTGAGATGAAGAGGTTTTGGATTGAGAAAGATGTGTTGCGTCAATACCTTGTCGGCATCCATATTTCTTTTAGCGCATTCAATAATGATTCGTTTTCCGATATCTATACCGTCTGGTGTGTCAACTTGACAACCACAGTATAACTTTATGGATGGATTCATATCTTGACGCTTGAGAAACTCTAGAAATGCGGGAATTGTGACGGACCAACACTTTCTATACGAGTTTCTATTCATATTTACGACGAGGAAATCATCGGGTTTAAATCCAATTTTCATTTTTGCCTCTTCTTGTGGTATGTCCACGAATCGTTCAAAGTCAATACCGTGCTTCATGACGGAAACAATATTTTTGTCAAATCCAATATCCTCGATGAGGTGTTTTTTCCAACACTCCAGAAATACAAACACCTGGTCAAAATTGCAATTTTTCAAACGTTCATACACAGTAATGTCCTGCCATGGATACACGATATCAATATACAAATACTTCACGGGTGGCATGTACTCCGGTGGAATTAAATCCATGAGACATTTTGCAACCATCATATCATTGTAAAGAAAGAGAACATCCGGCTTCTCCTCAATAATCGCGGGGACGATACCCTTGTCACCAAAACCTCGGGGAGAAACTGGATCCAACTCTATCGCATCATAAAATTTGATTCGCGGATCGATGAATCGGTCTCGTATTTCTTGTCCCTTATAATTTTGAAATGCATAGTAAACAACTTCGACACCGGGGATATTCGCGAGGTAGTTTGTAATTTTATTTGCCACTCTCGCGTACCCCGTTCCCTGGTTGCTGTGTGTGCACATGAAGAAGATTTTCATCGCGAGCCTTTTCTATGATAGCCATCCTATTCCTTAAATGTTTCTGTGAGTATACTAATTTCTGGTTCTTCTTGTCGTTTTTGGTGACACGCTTTTTGAAGTCGTAATCCATACTCTAGTATCTTTGTACCGTCGCTGTAATCTATAAATATGTAACGCGTGTGTGAACAACTTACGTTGTTTTGTGACACAAAGAGGCACCAGGATCGTGTCATGAAGTACATCACGTCATCAAAGTGCACCGTCGCGTTTTTCATATTTGAAAGTCTAATGTATGTAGATTGAAACTTTGATATCTCGGACAATACATCCGTATTCTTGTCACACTCCACGTATACCTCTCTAAACTCCATATATTCTCGACATAACGGACACGTCTGGGTTTCCGATTCTTGGTACCAATGTTTTATACATTGATAACAAAAGGAATGACCACAGTTAATCTGGAAATTTGATGCCCGTGTGTAACACACCGGACATTCTTTCATCTTATAAAAAAGACACACCTACTATTTAAGCTTCATCTTCGTCGACGAGGGTTACATCGCTATCACTTTCATCGGTTTCAGAGTATTCAAAATCTTCATCTTCACTGTCGTCGATAAGTTCATACCCTTTCGAAGTCATGACATATAAACCAGTCTCTTCAAGATTATTAACGTCATAAAAACCACCCACAGACTCTTTGGGTACGATTGTAATTTCATCCGAAAATTTATACACATCTTTCTTTTTATTTAAGAAGAGAACACCGTACGAGTGTTCATCTTCCGTGATGATCTGTGCTATCTGCACCGTATCATCATCACATATGACATCGACTATCATTCTGATTATGACGTCATTTAATTCTTTAATAATATTAATGGAGTATCTCAGACAACGAGGCGAAGAATACATCACTGGTCGATACATCGATAAGGATAAAGACGCCGTCATGTTTGACATCGATGACACACTCATTTTCATTTCCGGTAAACCGAACACACCGATGATTTCGTTATTACAGCAGGCAAAGGTTCTTGGATATAAGATAGTCATCATCACCGCGCGGCCAAACATAAGTCCAGTCATAAATACAACGATCGAGCAGCTTCGAAGTCACGGTATCGATTTTGATCACATTGGTTTCGTACCAGCGCACGAGAAGGGACTGTTAAAACGCACGAGTGGATTTAATTACATATTGTCGGTGGGTGACCTCGATTCAGATCTCACAGATTCTCGTCACGTACTCAACACTTCCAATTTCTATCACATGTGAGACACGTGACAAACGTCGTCATGGGTTCATCTGCACTTCTGGTTTGTAGTTGGTAATATGTCGTCTTCTTAGACTTACACCGACCACAAGTGAAGAACCCCTCTTGATTCTTGTTTTCGCGAACCATATCAACCTTTCGTAAATCTCTATAGATTCGTTTCGTGAGACACGCGTCGTACGGTCCACCCGGCCATAATTGCGCGGGTGGCATTTCCATGAGCTTCACTGGTTTAATTTTACCCTCACGTATATCGTTCCGTAAGTTTTCAACCTTGAGAATGTTCGACTTGAGTTCTAAAAATTTATGCTTATATCGAGTCGTGAACGTGTGATTATCCCACGCGGGCTCGTCGAGAAGTTCTTTCGAACGACGCACGGTCCAATTGTTTAGCGATTTCTCGAGATTAATACACGTCGTACTAGTCTCGGGAATATCGAGAATTTCTGCAAATTTGGAGAGTACATACGCACGCGTACATTCACCCCCACCCATCTTACTCTATAGATTCTATTACCTTTTAAACCACTTAGGGAAGCGGAAGACCTTCGAATTGACTCTTAAAACGCTTGCAATCGCCGAAGTTTTCAGGGGAGCACTGATCGAAAAATCCAGCGCGACGACGTTGGGGATTAGTATCGACAGCCCCGTACGCATATTCTCCCCTGTATACTTTGTAATTTTCCTTGACCTTGTATTTGATGATATAATACGACAGATATATGACCAAAGCTGCGAGTATGGCATGAATCATGAGACTGCCGTTATTCATTTATTAAAATGCAATATTTTTTTGTCGTTTAGATTTAAGATGACAAGGGCAGTAATCATTCGCGAAAAATTGGGAGACATAGAAGAGATCGAATTGGACATCACCCCTGAGAAGAACGAAATATATAACCTTCTCGGTGGCAAGGCGACCTTTATCGGTCAATGGTGTGAAATTGATGTCGTGATCATAAAAGCCGTGTGCGGCGTCACACCAAATTATAACATAATTCCACCACCGTTTAATGATGAAGTCGTGATGGGTCCCATACTTCTCATACGCATGGACGAGGATTCAGAACCTCAAGATTTTACACTCGAAGAATATCAAGCATTATGCGCTCGTCGGGACGTGAGCCTCGCCATTTAAGACCGCGTTTGAATATTTCATAGCGAGTTGAAAATGAATATACGCCCACTCCATCACATCCTTAATCTTGGGTTTTCCTGGGAGGGGATTATCGTCTACCAATTTAATAATATCTATCTTTTCGTTATTCGTTATCTTCGTCATCGCCCGTCCCACATCTCGTAACCATAATACATGGGTTTCGTTCTTGGAATCAAACGCTTTCACAAAATCAGTCATTTATATTAGTGACGACTTTCTTCTATAAGTAGACGCGCACTGGGGTCCGTGATCGTTGTCCATTTCGGACGCCATATCTCCGTTATGAGATGATCGTTCCGTGATTCGTAATACATCCAAAAAAGTTCTCGGTAGTATGCCTCCTCTTTCGTGAGTGGTGTATTATGAACACACATAGACTTTGTAATTTCAAAACCACTGTCACTGACGACTTCTTCTGCGTGCATCTTTAGAGCGTGCACCCAACCCGTTCCCACGGCGTCACTCATACCATCCTTTTGACGCCATAACACTTCATCCGGAAGATATCCACTGAACGCTTCCCGAAGAATGTATTTTTCGATGTGTGTCATCTTTAGATTTTGATTCACAGTCATGCACACGTTTATGAAGTTTTTATCCAAGAATGGCACTATGAGGTCTAGTCCGTGTGCACCCGCGCATCTGTCTGCGCGCAGACCGTCGAACTGATGGATGAGCTTGAGACGACGCATGTTTTCACACGCAAACTCTTCAACGCCGGGTGCGTTGCGGAAATAGAGATATCCCCCGAGAACCTCATCACTTCCCTCACCAGAGAAAATATACCGACAATCTGTATTTTCTTTGATGTATTTACACAACAACCACATCGGGGTTGACGCCCTCACGGTCGTCGTATCATAAGATTCGAGAGATTTGATCACATGTCGAACTGTAGACAATCCTTCTTCAATCGTAAAGGTAACTTCCGTGTGATCTGTGGCGAGGAAATCTGCAACTTTCCTCGCTGCGATCAAGTCGGGACTTCCTTCGAGTCCTATTGAAAAGGTCCGAATTCTTCCGATACGCCGAGATGCGATCGCTGCGATGAGACTACTATCGAGTCCCCCAGACAAGAGAAACCCAATTTCACGATCGGTCGTTTCTAGGCGCGTGTGCACCGCATCCTCGAGTGCGTGACGAATTTGTTCGTGGTTTTTAGTGCCACTGAATTTCACAATGTTCCAATATCCGTGATGATGTGGTATGAAATCATTTATATATGAATCATAAAAGTGACCGGGTGGGAATATATGTATGGGTGTTTCCAAAAACATGAGTGCCTTGGCTTCACTCGCGAATGCAATCGAATCTTTGGCGTAACGCGTGTAAAAGAGTGGACGCACACCCACGGGATCCCGCGCCGCGAATATACGCTTACCGTCCGTATACACGAACGCGTAATCACCATTTATCGATTTTAGTGTATTTTCTATACCAAGTTTATGAATTAAGTGCATGACGACTTCACAATCACTTTTACTTTTTTCTTCACCGTTTCGAAATGCTTTATGATTGTATATTTCTCCGTTACACATGAACATTCTATTTGTACCGGTGAAAGGTTGCATGGCTGCATCGGATAAATCATTTATCGCGAGACGATAAAAATCCATGCGACACTTACCGAGTGTTCGTGTGCGATAGTCATCGGGGCCACGGTGCGAAAGAAGACCTTCTGGAACTTCTTTCGTTTCACCGAAAAGAGTGATAATGCCACACATTTCATATATGTATTATTTTACTTTTAAGTTAAACTCTAAAAGATCTCGATACGCGTCGTCATCGGCGTAACCATCCCACTCTTGACCGGAAAAACTGACAACCTGCTGCTCGTGTCCATCTGGTATGAATGCAAAGTTCGTAATGCATACGAAGGAGACGTTCGTGCGTTTTGCCATTTCATCTATATTTTCATAATCAAATGATTGTAAGTCCAGATATTTCTTAAGTTCTTCGGGAGTTCTCGCTTTAAATCCAACCTTACTTCGCACCGTCGATACTCGATTTGACATATCCATATCGGGCCAATGTCCATGTTTCGACCTGAAATGGGTGACGTAATCAACAAACGTATTCGCGGTTCTCATATCACGAAAACACACGAATCTTGGTTTCTTATTAGGATCCACGAGACTTAAATAAGTCTTCGTGGGTCTCATTTGAATTAAGTGATACTCTGTAGCCATGTAATATTCGCATAAAAAAAAGATTCTGAATTATCAGATGATGTTAATATTGATATTAAGTCTGATTGTATTTACGTTTTGGTTATATATGACCAGGGTAAAGATACCAAACAAAGAAGTGACCGAATGTAAAGACGATACAAAATTTTATGAGAAAACGAAACCTGGTATTAGACTTAGGAGTTTGAAAGGTAACGTTGGATCCACGTGGTCTGATAATGAATATTACAAACACGACACGAAGACATTGGCCCTTAAAACGTATGGTGCACCCATAGATTACCTTTCGGTGTACGACACGACAAAAGAAGAGTTCGATGAACACTACAAAAACAAATCAATGCCGTGCATGATTTACGGTATGGCGGATGATTGGCCCGCTATGAAAATATGGTCATTTGATAATTTCAATGAACGTTTTGCACAATCTAAATTTGTAATCGCGGGTGATGAAAAGAGAGTACGGTACAAGTACTATCACTACTATATGAATCATAAGAAACACAGAAGGGATGATGTACCTCTGTACATATTTGATAGCGATTTTGGCGAAGAGGGGCGTCGAACGAGCACACTTCTCGAAGAGTATTCGGTCCCAGAGTGGTTCGATGAAGACTTTCTCGCAATCCTGGGTGAAGAAAAGAGGCCCCCATTTCGCTGGATCATCGCCGGACCAAAAAGGAGTGGGTCTTCTCTTCACGTAGATCCACTCGGTACATCGGCGTGGAACACACTCATCGTGGGGAAGAAGCGTTGGGTTATGTTTCCACCACACACGTTTAAAAGTGAAGATGATCTCGCGAATGACTCCGGTGCTTCTTGGTTCATTAATGAATATTCAAAACATAAAGATAAATACCACATCGACGTGATTCAAAACTCTGGTGAAACTATATTTTTACCGTGTGGATGGTGGCACGTCACGGTGAATATAGAAGATTCGATCGCGATCACACAAAACTTCGTAACACACGTCAACCTCAAAGAGGCTCAAAATGTCATGATTCATAAAAGACCAAAAACATATTTCAAATGGGTCAAACTCATGGGTGATAGAATTCATGAAAATAGAACCATGGACGATGTTGAGTATACGTCAGACATCTATAGTTCCTCGGATTCTGAGGGCGATTAAACTCTTATGTTAATATATGGAATTCCCCAAAACACCAGGTCAGTGTAAGTACATGCTCGCGTTGAGATCCCCAAAGCCAATAGTCGTGGCTACGGGACCCGCGGGATCTGGTAAAACAATGCTCGCGTGTCACGTTGGTATGGAACATATCAACACGGTGTTTCGGGGAAAGGTTATTTTAACTCGCCCCATAGTGGCTGCTGACGAGGACATGGGATACCTTCCAGGTGATATGGACAAGAAAATGGAACCGTGGACAAAACCAATGTTTGACATTTTTGAAAAGTACCTGACACACAATCAAATGGATCGATGTATATCGATTGAGCCTCTTGGGTACATGAGAGGACGTACATTTAACAACACGGTGATTATTGCTGATGAAATGCAAAATAGTACCCCAAATCAAATGAAGATGCTTCTCACGCGCATCGGGGAAAATACAAAACTAATTGTAACGGGTGATTTAGAACAATCAGATTTGGGTGAAGAGAATGGTCTCGCCGAGCTCATATATAAACTACACGGCATGGACCTTGAGTATATCGATCATGTAAAAATGACCGACGACGACATCGTTCGCCATCCAGCCGTCAATGAAGTGCTTAAAGTATTAAACGCATAAATGTCTAATGAAGGTTATTGTAGCATTACCCGGACGTGAATTTTCCGGTACCTTTCTCGTACAATGGTCACAAACACTCATGGAACTCACACGCCGCGGATATCAAGTCATCATGATTAACGAATTCAGTAGCTTTGTACCATTTTCGCGCATGAAGACACTCGGTCTCGATGTATTACGCGGTGCGACGCAAGAACCGTTTGGTGGAAACGTCGATTATGATGTATGGGTCACGATTGATAGTGATATCGTCTTTACCCCGGAACAAGTCATCGAACTCATCGAAGATACTAAAAAATATCCAGTCGTATCCGGTCTCTATCGCATGACAGACATGGTACACTTCGCAGCCGTGAAGGAATGGGATATTGACTACTTCAAGAAGACTGGTACGTTTCAGTTTATTAAACAAGAAGACATCGATGCGAGTGAACAGTACATGACTGTCGCGTATAACGGCATGGGTTTCTTCGCGTGTCGAAAAGGTGTGATTGAAAATCTAAAATATCCATATTTTAGCTATCCTCTCATAGAGATAGAAGCTGAAAATGGGAAACTCATTAAGGACATGTGCTCGGAAGATGTCGCGTTTTGTAAAAATCTCAAAGATGCGGGATATCGTGTAATTGTGAATACGAAATTGCGCGTTGGTCACGAGAAAATGCTTGTGATTTAATATTTTGTATAACATTATTAAGTGATTTACTCTCGTCATCTAAAAGTTTTAACTTTTCAAGTGCGAGATTTCTTTGATACTCGTATTGCTTTAACATATACTTGGTTGATTCATACCATTCATAAACATCTTTGATTTGTTGATCAATGTCATAACATTGATCAATGAGTTTATAATTAATAGGAATCTGTCGTATGTCTTCACATATTCGATCTATACGGACATCCAAGTCGTCACAGAGGTCCTTAATTTCGGCGTGACGTTCCATTGTACTAATATACGATTTTTTTATACATTTCCTTAGCTGCGTTAATTCTATACTCAAGACTCGTAGCTGGCCACTGTATCATAAAGTCTCCCTCCTGCCACTGCCCACTTTCACCCCAAATAATATCATTGTAGTTTGGTCTATTCTTAAGAAGGGGTAAATTTCTGTAGTCGTATGAATTCATGACCCGCTGACGAAGTACGTTACTGACATCAGACCAACACGACCCACCGGGTTTCATCTGTCCCCACCACATCCACTGCCCAACCAACATGTCTTGGATGAGTTGATTCTCGAACATGGAACAACGACGATACAATGGCTCCCCCGCGATAATGGTATCCAAGAAAGCACGTCCAATTGGGGAATTTCGAATCATCATGACACCGCAATTAATACCATTACAGTCTGATGGAACGAGTATATGTGTGTTTGAATGTGTATGAAGATTCACAATATCTTCGAGTTTGATTTCCATGTTTGTGATCATGGTATCACAATCCGCATTAAAGATCCATTCCGCGTCGGGATATTTATTCATCGCATCTCGCATGAGATAAATCTTACCCCACCCAATCACAGTATCTGTGTCTTGGAGTGATTCCCCTTTCGGTACTGTCATATTAAGACCACTCACTTCGTTACCACCGTCACTCGCGTAATGAAGTGTATATCCGTGCTTCTCACAATATAGTTTTTTGTTTTTATGAAGCGTCCACTCTGCGAGTGGTTCAAACGCTTCATCGTGAAGACTCGTCACGACGATCATTTACTCATTTTAGCGTGCATCTCTTTAGCTGCTTTAATACGATATTCGAGATCTGTCGACGGCCACTGAATGACGAAATCACCATCCTGCCATTGCCCATCTGTTCCGAGAATATCATTATAATTGGATCTGTTTTTAAGACGCGGTAATGATGTGTAATCATACGAGTTCATGACTCGCTGTGGAATAACCTTACCAACTCTCGACCAAAATGTCCCACCCGCCGTTACACCCGTTTCTTCGAGATGTGTCCCCACGAGTAAATCCTGAATGAGTTGATTTTCAAACATATACCAATGTCGATACAAAGGCATACCGGCAATGATAGTATCGAGGAACGCGCGGCCAATTTGGGAATTGCGAATAAACATATTTCCACAATTAATACCGTTACAGTCTGCCGGAATGAGTACATGGGTGTTATCGGTGGCGTGTTCCTTGACAATATCTTCCAATTTGGTGTCCATGTTTGTAATCATGGTATCGCAATCTGTATTGAAGATCCACTCAGCGTCCGGAAACTTATCCATGGCTTCCTTGATTACAAAAATCTTACCCCATCCACACGGTGTATGTGTGTCGGGGATCGGTGGGAGTTTAGCCATGATCGGCTTTCCACTCGCAACCGCACCACAATCATTTGAGTAGTGTAATTTATAGCCATGTTTCAAACAATAGTTTAATTTATTTTTTGTGAGTGTCCAATCCGCGAGCGGTTGGTAGTATTGATCGTGTGCCGTGACGACGACGAACATATATATGTGTATCATTAAATACTTTTAACTACATTAACAAATCGTATAATTCCGTAGACGACGGTGCTGTGATATCATATTCGCCATTCTCACCCTTTTTCCATCGACTCTTTTGCTTGTCCATTGATTTAATATGCCACAATGCAACGGATGGCACGGGTTTCACAGCCACGGCTTTGTCCGTTCCAGTGAGTTTCGTGTGTAGCTCATCGGTCCAATAGACGTGGTCACACCTTTTATAAACACGCGTTTGAAAATCTGGCCAGTTTATAAATCCAACTTCATTTATATTAAATCCAAACTCTTCGGCTTCCTTCGCGGTGATATCGGGATGAATATTAATTCGTGGCACCGCGACGATTTCAGCACCGGTTTCTTCGATCACCTTTTTAATAACTTTAATGAGTGCTTCTTGTGGCATTTCATCCGCGTCGATGTTGAAGATGTAATCACCCGTCGCCTTTTCTACGTGAAAATCTAAATTCGCTTTGAATGTATCAAACACGCGTGGAAACACATTAATCCGTTCCTTGAAGTTGTCTAAAACGAGACCGACCTTCTCCGTCGTGTGCGCAGAGTCTACGACGACGTTAATCTCATCTTCGTCATCGATCGTTCTCGTCAACATATTTAATAATGAAAAGAGTTCTCGAGACTCATTACACACTTGGATTGTATACGTGAGCTTCATTGTAAATAATTAAAGCATAACTTCTTTATTACAGTAATGGTGGAGTATCACGATCTAACAATTCGGGATGGTTGCCACGCTATATCACACAAACTTACGGCGGACATGATAAAAAAACACTGCGCCTTTGTTGAAAAATCAAACATTCCCGTCATGGAAATTGGACACGGGAATGGTCTCGGTGCGTCATCTATTCTCATAGGACGAGCTAATCTTTCGGACACTGAGATGATATCGTTAGCGAAAAGTTATCTCAAGAATACAAAACTCTCCGTTCATGTGATACCAGGATTAGCCACGATAGAAAGAGATATAGAACCGGCCATGAATCTGGGTGTTGATATATTCAGAATTGCGTCGCATTGTACAGAGGCGTCAATCACGAAGTCTCACATAGAGTATCTCGCGAGTAAGGGTAAGACTGTGTACGGCGCACTCATGATGTGTGCGACGTGCTCATTAGACGTATTGGCCGGCGAAGTTGAAAAGATGAAATCATACGGAGCGTCGGCTGTCATAATCATGGACTCCACGGGATCATTTTTTCCAAAACAAGTCGAAGAATGTTTTAAACGGTTGTCCCAAATTGGAATAAAATTGGGTTTTCACGCACACAATAACATGGGTCTCGCGGTCGCGAATTCATTAGTAGCCATAGAACACGGTGCTGAAATCATAGATGCCACTGTCCGCGGTTTCGGTGCGGGCGCTGGTAACACACCACTCGAAGTCATGACAACGATTTATCCATGTGGAGATATCGATGTTTTAGAGACAATCGAAGATTTGGATTACGTCACACCCGTTACCAAAATTATAAATATTTTGACCGCCAAACACAAACTACATTCTGTATTTGAAAAGAAGATACTCGAATCTTCTCGAAAGTATAAAGTTCCTCTTGCCAAGCTCGTAGAAGAACTTGGAAATAGAAAGTTGGTAGCTGGACAAGAAGATCTCGTACAGGTTATTGCTGCTCAGATGTCCGAACAATCATAGATGATTTTGTAGATATCGTATCCCCCATGACACGTCGAACTGTTTCCATCGGTAAAATTGGTGACATTTCCTCGATGGGTGGTGCAAAAATAGAGCCATCACTTTGAAGAACACCCTTCACTTTGGGTAAGAATTCTTGATTAGGAGGCATAAATATTTCGCAGATCGCGGGACCGTCGTGATTCATGAAACGACTAAAATAGAAATCAAATTCGTTCCAGGTTTTAATTCTAAAATCTTCATAACCAAACGCCCGTGCGACTTTCATGTAGTCGGGTAACACTATACCGGTTGTTTTGTCCACGGCATTATAGTTCCCATTGAATAGCATTTTCTGTGTATGTTTAATCATGAGATATCCATCATTATTGAATATAACAATCTTCACTCGTAATCCATGTTGAATGATAGTTTGTAATTCTTGAAGATTCATCATCATACCACCATCACAATTGAGACACAGAACTTCGCGTCCATTTCCGGCTATACCCGCACCGAACGCCGCGGGTAACCCGTATCCCATTTCACCCAATCCATACGACGAAAACATAGTCATTCCACCTTTGAGACGTATTGATTGATGTCCAGACAACAAGGCGGTGCCCATATCTGTCACGATGATTTGATCGGGTTTAAGATAATCCGAAATCCTATCGATCAGTTTATAGGAATTTGGAAAGACGTCATCCACGTGATTCTCCTCTACGATTGGAAATTCGTTTCGAATACGACGACATTCTTGAATCCAAGAATCACACGCACTCGTGGCACCGGTTAATCGTTCCAAGAACTCACCACAATCGGCTTTGATCGGTAAGTCAATAAAATCTTTGAACTCCGTCTCGTCAACATCGACCATAACGATCGTGGCGTTTCGAGCCACCTCATTGAAGTCGTATCCAGTTTGTGGTATCGTTAATCGAGTCCCAATCGTTATGAGTAAATCACATTTTTGAAATATAAAATTAGCCGAGCGCTGTCCGTAGACACCCGGACTCCCAAAGAACAAGGCGTTGCCATGGTCCATGAGATCTATAGCTGACCACGTGACTAATGTCGGAATATTCAATGATTCAACTCTGGATCTGAAAAGTTCTTCGGATTTCGAAAGCTTGACGCCGTGTCCCGCGAGTATGACTGGTCGCTTCGACTCATTAATTAAATCTATCACCATACCCATATCCTCGCTCGACGGTTTAACCTTGTCAAATGATATCTGTTTCCACAACTTGACGGGTACGTGTTTTGATTGTACATCAAATGGAATATCTAACCAAACCGGACCCTTCCTTCCACCGAGAGTTGTTCGGTATGCGTGTTCGAGTTCATCGTGAATGTTCGCCGCCTCCACGAGTTTTGCATATTTAGTTGTTTTCGAGACCATGTGGACAATATCAAAACCTTGTGTACCATACATTCTTCGGTGTGCGTGTATATCAACATATTCGCGTTTCTCTTGACCCGATATTATGAGTGCGGGTGTGGAATCGGCCCACAAACTCACAACTCCGGTTATCGCATTCGTTGCACCCCCACCAGCCGTGACTAAAGCCATCGCCAATTTACCACACGTTCTATAATAAGCACCCGCGGCTAATAATGCCGCTTGTTCATTGTGGGTATTTATTATATTGATACCAGCTTCGCCACATGAATTATATATGTGAGAGTTTGCAGATCCAATTATACCGAACACGGTCGTTATACCCTTTTCTAAAAGAAAAGAAACGATCACGTCGCTCACTTTATTTGTAGTCATTATTGATATCATGTGTGAAATGTTTAAATATCTAAAACGTCATCGTATATATTCGTTATGTGCACATCGTCTCTCAATGAAGAAACCTTTTTTGCGACTTCGATGGCCGCGCAATTAATTACGTCGAGGTTTCCCGCATACTTGGATAAGTAATCTTCAGATCCGTACACTTTTACAGAAACCATGAGCGTGTCTTCGGTTATATATGTTGGGTGTATTTCGGGTGTGTAACCCTTGACGTAACGACGCATCGTGTCTATGAACGCATCAAAGTCTTCGAATGTCGATCGCGACGCTTTCAAAAATAGAGTCGTTTGCATGACCGTCTCCGGTGAAGGATTGATATTGAGTATGACTTTACAGTTATGTATCCCGGTTAGAACCTGGATCGCATTCTCCGTCGTTTGGATATATTTATCCACATTAATCCGCGTCGCCATACCAGCACTTTCCGATGATATTTGAGTCACGACTTCTGCGTAGGAAATAGTACATTTAGTCGTTAAATATTTTAAAAGTGGAATCGACACCTGACCACCACACGTCACCATATTTACGTTTTTTGCGTGTCGTAAGCATTCACAGTTTACGTTCGGTACACACATTCTCCCAATCTTCGAAGGTGTCATGTCGATGACGGTTATGTCTTGTTCTAGGAACACGATCGCGTTTTTCTCCGCCGAATACGCATCCGTACAATCAAAAACAATATCACACGATTTCGGATTATCTATGAAAAACTGTACACCGTTTGAATAATATGGAACCTCGTCGGGTAACTTCTTTGTCGATTCTCGTCGACCAACAAACGCAACCAATGTACAATTATCAATCTTTAATAATTTATAAAGTAGGTCGGTCCCTATATTCCCAGTGCCAATTATGGCCACTCTCATCTTATGCTATAATCATTTGGAATCTTTAATACATACGGCTCATCGAGTCCGTCCTCTTCGATATCACACGTGGCTCCGAAAAATTCCGCCCATTGAGACAACCGTCGCGTGTGAGGGTCGACCAGGTTTATTTCTTTGTCGTCGAGTTCACAGTTTACATACCGGACCACGACCTCTTTTATTTTCATGACATCGACAAAATCAAAGTATTTGTCCTTTTTTATGACGACGTGCCCCCTTTCTTTACAAATTGCACTAAACCTCGACGGAAGTTCACCCGGGCCATAACACCCCCACACACGGAGACAGCGGGCGTTTGGTATCGTTTCTATGCGTCGATCTATAATCCATTTTGAGAGACCGTAGGGGTCGGTGGGTGGATCTCCACGAAGCGCCGCGCCACTTGAAAAGTAAAGAAGTTTACCCTTGAAAGCGCGCACAACATTTTCAAACATGAGAATGTTTGTGCGTGTGGTCGACACACTCACTTGATCGATGCTCGCGGCGCAGTGAACTACAACATCAAAGGTGTGTTTATTGAAAAATGTATGGACAGCATCCTGATCCATGAGATCCAACTCTTTCCGAGAAATACCCACCCACGTCGAATCTTGTACTAGATTCTTACCTATGAATCCATTGGCACCGAGCACACACACTTTCATTTAATTTAAAGATTAGCGTACTCTTTAACCAAATGCCCAAGAAAGTTTGGTATGCACCCAACAAGTTTGAATCATATGGAGAGGAAGAAATTAAGGCCGTTGAGGCTTGCCTTCGCGATGGCTGGCTCGCTGGTTTTGGTGATAGGTCTGTGGAGTTTGAGAAACGAGTTGCTGCGCTCTTCGGGAAGAAATGCGGACTCTTTGTAAACTCTGGAAGTAGTGCGATTCTCTTAGGTTTGTGTGGTCTCGATCTTCCTAAGGGGAGTGAGATCGTCACCCCGGCGTGTGGATTCTCTACGACCGTGGCACCCCTTTTACAACTCGGTCTCACACCTGTGTTTTGTGATGTGGGTCTCAATACGTATGTCCCGAGTGTTGAAGATCTCAAAAAGGTCGTCACACCTCAAACCAAGTGTATCATCTTACCAAACCTCATTGGGAATGTCCCGGATTGGAAAGCGATTCGTGAAGCTTTTCCCGAGGTCATTCTCTTTGAAGACTCTGCGGATACTATCACGAGGAATGAATGTACCGATATCTCGACTACGAGTTTCTACGCGAGTCACGTCATCACCGCGGGTGGCGTTGGTGGCATGGTGATGTTCAATGATGACGCCCATCTCAAGCGAGCGCTCATGTTCCGTGATTGGGGTCGTATCGGGGACAATGTAGAAGAACCCGGTGAGCGCTTCAATCACTCGGTCGACGGTATTCCGTATGATTGGAAGTTTCTTTACGGTGTCGCTGGTTATCATCTTAAGGCGTGTGAAATGAACGCCGCCTTCGGTCTCGTCCAATTGGATAAGTTGGACGGTTTTCTCGCGACTCGACGTGAGATGATTGAACGCTATTTGGAAAATCTTAAGGATTGTTCGTACTACACTCTCCCCGACGACTCCGTCAAACCAAATTGGCTCGCGATTCCTCTCCAGTGTCCACATAGACTCGAACTCGTCA
>Ga0255763_1000951_pt1 | contig 30982 bp, 45 predicted proteins | sample 041ome_2_FD_179963 | JGI IMG/M metagenome (GOLD analysis project Ga0255763, IMG submission 179963) | Coastal salt marsh microbial communities from the Groves Creek Marsh, Skidaway Island, Georgia - 041406US metaG (version 2) | ecosystem: Environmental > Aquatic > Marine > Intertidal zone > Salt...
TATATGCGTTAAAGCAGATTCGTCACACGGTGTTATTTTTGTCACGGGTGTTGGTCGTTCGAATGATATTCCAAATGCACAAGTTGTCACTGATCAACCCTCTTACGTTTACGTGAACAGCATAGGTAATGAACTCAAAAAAATAAACCCTAGAATTCTAAATGCGAATAACCAAACTTTGGATATGGTTACGTCGTGGAGTAACTCTACTACAAACACTATCGCATCAACAAACACAACAACCGGTTTCATATCGAGTGGTAACGTTCACGTTGGAAGTAATATACAGGTTTCGGGGTTAAGTTCAGGTTTCGTACCAATCGTAGGTTCAGATAAGTTTTTACACGATTCGGTAATAGAATATTCCGGCGATACAACTACAATATCATCAAATGTCGAAATCACTGGTAATTTATTAGTTCTAGGTAACACGTTCACCGTTGAGTCGAACTCTTTAGTTATCAACGATCGCGTTTTGGGTATTGCAAATAACAACGTGTCGCATTCACTCGATGTTGGTATAATCATGGAACACCCGGGACATAACATTGCATTTATACACCACGGCGAACCAGCTGAAGGTGACCCACACGAACACGAAATGGTACTTGGGTATACACAAAACACGGTATCGGATAATCACGTTCTTGATGACGCAAATCTTATTACATTTCGCGTTTTAGGTAATGTCATCGTACAAAACAACTTAACACTCACGTCCGGTGATTTGACGGCAATTACTGTAAACAGTAACGTCGTCGGGGATAATGTAAGTGCGATTACTTTGAATGGTAATGTCTCGGGGGATAATGTGAATGCAATTACACTTTATGGTAACGTATCGGGGGATAATGTAAGTGTGATTACTTTGAATGGTAACGTCTCGGGGGATAATGTAAGTGTGATTACTTTGAATGGTAACGTCTCGGGGGATAACGTGAATGCGATTACTCTGAATGGTAATGTCTCGGGGGATAATGTGAATGCAATTACACTTTATGGTAACGTATCGGGGGATAATGTAAGTGCGATTACTCTGAATGGTAATGTCTCGGGGGATAATGTAAGTGCGATTACTCTGAATGGTAATGTCTCGGGGGATAATGTAAGTGTAATTACTTTGAATGGTAATGTCTCGGGGGATAATGTAAGTGTGATTACTTTGAATGGTAATGTCTCGGGGGATAACGTGAATGCAATTACACTTTATGGTAATGTCTCGGGGGATAATGTGAATACAATTACACTTTATGGTAATGTTATTGGTAATAATGTAGACGTTATTACTTTAACGGGTAATGTTATTGGTAATAATGTAGATGTGATTACACTTTATGGTAACGTCTCGGGGGATAATGTGAATGCGATTACTTTGAATGGTAATGTTGTCTCTGATAATGTCGTTGCTACGAACGGAATATATGGTAATATTTTAGGTTCAAACACTATAAGTGCTTCCACTATTTATGTAGGTACAAGTACACCCACACCCAGTCTCGGTGATTATGAATTACGCGTAGAAGGGGATACAGAAATTACAGGCAATTTACTCGTAGGTGGTACAACAACAACCGTAAACACACAAAATCTTATTGTTCAAGATCCAATTATTCAACTCGGTAACGCAGTAGCTTCAGTCGATTCTGGTTTATTACTTGCGCGCCCAATAACTAGTCCAGTGACAGGTAATGTATACGTAGGGTACGACCAATCTGAATCTGAATTTGCAATTGGGTTTACTTCAAATCATGCAGGAGAATCTTCTATAACTGTAAAAGATGGGGTAAATTTTAAAATGAATGTATATGGTAACGTCGAGGCAAGTTACTTTTTTGGTGACGGGTCCCAACTTTCGGGTATACAAACGGCGACACCAACGTTAGAGAGTGTTGTTGATGAAGGTAACGCGACATCAAACGTCGTCCTGTTTACAAACACGACAACTGGTATAAAAATAACTTCAAACATCGCATTCGATGATAAGATTACATTACAATCTTTAACATCAGGCTCCAAAAACGGGTTTTTTGTAGTAGATACAATACAACTCGATCCAAATTATGCAGACCCATCACTGAATGTTTTATCGTACAATACTGCCACAGGCGAAATTTACGATTCAGGGGGTCAAGGTGGTTCGTCGTTCAATAACATAACGGAGGAAAATGCAAATGTATTAATTGGTTCGAACCTTACTATAAACACGTTCGGGTCTAATGTACTCACGGTTTCGGGTAACGTTTCGGCGGATAACATTACAATTGGAGGGTTAAACGTCGCGGCGTCACCTTTTGCTTTGGATGACGTTGTAAGTGTATACGAGGGTGCAAATGTAACCGCGAATGTACTTACCCTCGGGGGTGTAGTGACGAATGTTGTTACAGCAAATACAATCACCTTGGCAAATAATCTAACTGTTTCAGGAAACACAACTTCACAAAACATAAAATTAACGAATACGGATATAACGGCTTCGGTAACTTCGGGTACGATAACGGTAGACGCAAAAGAAAAAACGTATGGGACAGCACCGCTCGTCGTTTCGACAACCGATGTTTCGAATCTCGTATTTTCAAATCTCATAACAGGTGCACAAATCGTTATACCTATACTCGCGAGTGGGGGTGCCATAAACATTTCCTCCGCCATGACGAACGTCAACTTTTATGCCATGACATCCGATGTTTCAGTCACCCAAGACAAACACGCACTCATGACCCTATCGAACCTTTACGGAAACATTTACATGAATGCAATTGGGTTTTCGTAATTTAAAAAAAATAAAACCTTACTATAATATAAAACATGTCTGGAGGTATTGCTCAACTCGTTGCCGTAGGTGCCCAAGATGCGCACCTCGTCGGTCAGCCCGAAGTTTCCTTTTTTAGATCTAACTATAAACGTCACACGAATTTCGCCCAAACTGTTGAAAGACAGGTTATCCAGGGCAACCCAACCGCAAATGGTATGTCGACAGTCCGTTTCGAAAGAAAGGGAGATATGCTCGGATACGTCTACATCGCAAACAGAAATCCAAACGCCGTATCGTGGGCAGGTCGTATTTCAAAGGTCGAACTCTTAATAGGTGGTCAGGTTATTGACGAACAAACTGATGAATTTTCCAGGGAACTCTTTAAAAAGGTAGGTAACCAAACTTTTACACAACACAATTACAGTGACATAAACGACAGATTTTACCCACTCCGATTTTCGTTCTGTGAAAATGCTCAGTCGGCTTTACCATTGGTCGCACTCCAATACCACGACGTTGAGTTACGAATTACATGGGGTAGTACAGCCACATCTGATGCGGAAGTTTATGCCCAATTCATTCACCTCGACACCGACGAGCGTACCGCTTTGTCTTCCACACCACAAAACATGCTTATCACACAAACTCAAAAAGTTGTTGGTGCTATTTCAAGAGTACAAGAATTACCATTTAATCACCCAATAAAATATTTGGTCGCGAAATCTTCAACTGATATGAGCAGTGAAACTGATGCAAATTTAACAAAACTCAAACTTCAAATAAACGGCGTAGATGTCACTGATTTCAAAAATGTAGTACCACATTTTACATGTGCTATGGCTTTTTACCACGTAGATTACACAGTTACGGACAAGGAATTTTTAAGAATTCCATTTTGTCTCAATACAGCTAAGCTCCAACCAACTGGGTCCCTCAACTTTAGTAGACTCGATTCGGCAAGACTCGTTTCCGATAACAAAAACTTCGATCAAAATGTATACGCCGTCAACTACAATATCCTCCGTATCGAAAACGGTATGGGTGGTTTGATGTATTCCAACTAAGCAATTTAATTTAGCCACTTATTATAAATGTTTTGGCAATTAGTCTTTCTCTTAGCATTTATATTTGTTATAACATACGACCCGAAATCAGGTACTTTAGATCATTTGGTTGGTAAAAAACCAGAACAACCATTACAAAACGCGGAGTGTAAAGAGGGACATTACCAGGAAATCCAATTTGCGCAAATGGGGTACCCGTGTCCAACCGAAAAAAGAACGCACATGGGTGCGATTATAAGAACTTAAAAACTTAGCTCGTTATTTTATATATATAATGTTTACATTCGACCGCGATACCGCTACTATAGTTGCCGTGCTCATGTGTATTGTTGCCACAGTATACATGTACAGAGAACTTAATAAAACGAAAACCGAAATGGAAGGTGTCAAGGGATTTTACGGAAATCTCATGGCACATTTATCCAGACCGGCACCAAAACCAATTGTTCGCGAAGAAGCACAAAATGAAGAGGTTTTAGAAACCCAAGTCAGTGAAGATGAAGAGGAATCTTCAGAATAATCATCTTATTCAATTATAACTTGCTAATGAGCAATGAAGAAATATAAAGCAATTGCAATACCCGTCACGTTTATAGGTGATAAACCACGATTTCTCACCGTCCGGGATCGAAGGTTCAAAGATTGGATTTTCGTCACCGGAGGGTGCAGGCGAAGAGAAATACCCAATCCTCTGAGAACGGCTCTAAGAGAACTCGAAGAAGAAACCAGGGGAGTTATTTCTCTAAAAAAAGGTGAATATACCGAATTCAAGTTTACAGTAAAAGAAAGTCCAGGGGTTGACCTTGAATATAACGTTTTTGTATTTTTCGTAAATTATACCATTCAGGAACAGGTCGAACTTATACGCAGATTCAATGAAGAAAAACAGAAAATGAATCTCCGTAAAATCCAAAAACAACCTATCAAGAGAACACACGATGAAAACGATTTCATGAATTTTGAAACACTTGCTGAGTTTAGTACGAAAAAACAATGGGATCGTATTGTTAAAAATGTACTCAATAACCCAGAATTCTACGCGTGTGTAACTTCTCTCGATAGAAAAACCTTCTCTATTAAATAATGAAGTCTAAGAACTATATTTTATCCCAAATACACGAACTTCTCATTGAAAGACATGCGTACACACGTGAACGTGCCGATAGATACATCGAGTTACACAAAGAAGATAAAGTCTATGAACTCCTCGTTTTAAAAAAAAGTTTATCGGAAGAAGAAAATTATCCGGAAGTTTCGTATAGACGTTCTATTTGGCATCACGAATATGAAGATGAATAAACAATATAAAAAAATAAATAGATTAGTAGGTAAGTATGTTTAAACTTTGGTGTAAAGACCAAGGTTTTGCAAATAACTCCGATCTATCACATGTGCTCATGGACGGTGGTGTTCTTTCCGTGCCATTTGATAGATTGAATGACTTTTATGAAAAGTGTATAGAATCATATATTTCCGGTGAAAAGATTTACGTCGTCGAACAAAAAACGGAAAATTATAACTTTTTCATGGATCTCGATTATAAAGACGACGATGAACTAACTTTTGAACAAATTAAGAGTATATGTAAAGTCATATGTGATAAAGTATCTAAGTTTGGAGGTAAAGATGCTTTGATATCCGTTGCCGAACCTAAACCCGTGGATACACTCATAAAAACTGGTATACATATAAATTGGCCAGATTTTGTTGTAAATAGATCTTCAGCTCTAGCTCTTAGGGACCATGTTATAAATACGTTAAACTTGGCGTATGGTTCCCGTGATTGGAAAGATATTGTTGATATTTCAGTCTATGGAAATTCTTCACGTAATACAAAGGGAAGTGGGTTCCGTATGCCGTGGTCACATAAACGTGGTAAACATGAAGCGTGTATGGGTCGTGGATGTGAAAAGTGTAATAATACAGGTAAAGAAACACAGAGTGAATACTTACCAGTTTTTGTTTATAAACATGGACCTCTATCTATGTTACAGAAAACAGAACAAAAACCGTCCGTTGAAATGTTACACATGGCAACTTTACGAACCCAAGGTACGGATCCTGTATTAATCGAAGGGGCTCGTGAAGAAAATACATTTACAAATGCACAGACCAAGGACGAGTTCAAAAATCAAGAAGCGGTATTACTCGTAGAGGCATTTATACGTAAACACATGGAAGGTCAAGCGACTGCATCCGTTACGAAAATGTTTAAACACAAAAACCAGTTTTTGGTATCAACGACGTCTAAATATTGTGAAAATTTACGACGTGCACACAGTTCTAATCATATATGGTTCCATATATCAGGTGATACCATAGCTCAAAAATGTTTTTGTAATTGCGAAACCATGAAAGGACGATTTTATGGATTTTGTAAAGATTTTTCGGGGAGGCGACACCAGTTACCCAAAAAGATAACGGATGTTCTTTACGAAGATGGTAAAGTTGAAACGTACGTTCAGAAAAAGAAAAATGTTATAGAACCAGAACAGAACTTACTCGAAAAGTTTATAAAGAAACATATCATTAAAAAAGAAACTTTTTCAATAGAAACACTCAAACGTGAAGGTTTTAAAAAATATACAGTGACTACGAAAGAAACGTGTGATACATGTAAAGAAACAATTTTTTTCAGTATACTTAAAAATCAAATACAACAAATGTGTAAATGTAAATGTCGCGCACATATTCTCACAGATAAAATTGTACGTACTTTATAGAATGTTAGCCGTACTTTTAGTCATTGTTATGGTGTACTTAGCATCTTCTTTAATTAAAAAGGATACAGGAACGGATCATATAATCGAACTTATACGTAAAACGGTACCATACTCGGGTTTAAATGAAATTTTATATAAAGAGTTTTTAGCGAACATAAACATGGCTATAGAGTATAAATCACACGTTGAAATTTCAGAAAAATTACTCGATCGCGCACTTAAAAATTTACGCGAACTTGCATTATACACAGTTTCGAGTGATACAAGTGTTATAGAAGAAATAGATGTATTAGCCAACCAAATAAACGCCGAATTCGAACTCGTTTTAATAAATGAAAAACTTAATAGCGCGTAATGTATTTAAAAGAATAAACGTACTTTATTTTATAAAATGACAAACACAGTTATTGGCACACGCACACGTTCAGGGAGAATTTCAAAAGTTCCTGAACGTTTAGATCCAGTTGAAGATTTACCAGAAGATGATTATTCCGACGATGATTATGAAACAGAATCAGAAATTGATAGTGAAGACGATATCGATCTTCTCGAAACGGACGACGAGGACGATTTTGAAGATGACGATAGTGACATGGATGAAAATGGTAACTTGAAAGGATTTGTTGTTGATGACGATGAAGATGAAGATGAAGATGAGTAATAATAAGCTTAAAAAAATAGGTTCACATTTTATAAATGGAAGCTGAAGTTGGTACACCCATCGAATATAATCCAGATGAATTTACACGCAAAGAAAATAACGATATTGAATTGAAAGAAACGGAAATGGAAAATAACGAACCATATTATTTTCCACCACCACAAACCTACTATGAACCACAACACCAAATACCACAAAAAGAAGACATTTTTTCAAATTTAGATAAAACGGCGTATATTATCATTTTTGTTTCGTTTATTTTAGGATTTTTTATGGGTAAAACTATGCAACCAGTCATTCTTAGACCTGGATAGGTTTACCTTTAATCCATAAGTATTCGGACGACGTTTGTTGTCCCTCAAAATCGCCTATTGGACCAAGTTTGGGTTCAGTAAAATACGCACGACTCACGACGAGTGGGTCTTTTAGTATATCCTGTGCAACATCAGATGCACGTACATTTTCTGTTCCAGATTTACTTTTTCGATCTTCATACAATCGTAAAAATAAACCAAACATAGCTACTACAATAATTATGGTGATTATATTCAATATAATACTCAACATACTTACATTTACATAACAAAATTAATTATTTAGATTCTACTTCTTCACCTTCCTCGACTTCACCTTCACCTTTCGTATCCTGAGCTTCCGTAGACGATTCGGCTTCGGCTTCGGCTTCGGCTTCGGCTTCGGCTTCGGCTTCGGCTTCGGCTTCGGCTTCGGCTTCACGTTTCTTCCTCCTTTCTTCGATTTCTTCGGCCACAATTGCATCCGCTTCCTTGACGAGTTCTTCCATTGGAGCATCTGGTTTCTCTTTTTGAAGACGTTCGAGAACTTCAGCTGGGTGACTAATCGGTGGTTCATCCGGTTTCGTATAATACTTCGAGTTTTCATCACCCGGTTTAATGAACGAATTGGTTCCGGATTCCATCATATCACGTTTACGTTCGGAAAACATCTTTGCGGCCAAAGCTTGATTTTCTTTGTATCCCGTCATGAGTTCCTCGAGCTTTTCGTTCGTATAGTGAACGTCCTCAATTTTTGTCGGGTCTGGTGGAATTAACAACCATTTATACATGTCCACCACGTAAATATCAAACGTCGCATCTTCCTTTTGGAGACGTTTCGCGTGTGAAGCCGCTTCGTCGCGTGACGCAAATGCACCTCTAATCTTGATGCCAAACTTATCGTTTTTTTGTGGTGCTTCTGGACCAACGACGGAAAGGCATGCGTAAAGTTGACCTGGTACGGTCGTATAATCTTGTTCGAGAGACATTGTTTATATACTAACTAAGCTTAAAAACTTTAAGTCTATTATGTATAACAATGCACGAGTTTTGGAATAAACAACCCGTTCCTCAAGATAAAGTTGTTTTTGAAAAAGATGGGGAAATTGATTCGTCGAGAGAACTTAGGTACGAAAAAACACCTTTACCTGAAGGATACGAATGGAGTTCGTGTGAAATAGAAGAACTTTGTGAATTCCTAAAAGAAAACTATATTCGCGACGATTTTTTTGAGTTTCACTATTCTAAAGAACTCATCGAATGGGCAATACAACCACCGGATCATATAAAAGAGTGTAATATAGCTATACGTAAATCGGATACAGGAGAAATCGCCGTTTTCAATTCAGGGGTACCCGTGAACGTTCGTATAAATGAAAAAAATATTAAAATGTTACAAGCAAACTTTCTATGCGTATCCAAAAATATCAGGGATGTAAAGTTTACACCCACTATTATTTCCGAACAAGTTCGGCGTATGAATCTAAATAACATATGGTCCGGTATATCTACCATTGTTAAACGAATACCTACACCCATCGCTAAAGTCAAGTATTGGCATAGACTCATAAACGTCAAAAAATTAAACCGCGTAGGGTTTTCTAATACAAGAGAACAAGCACATCGTATTTTAGGTACCTCACAGTTTAGGGAAATGACAGAACGCGATATACCCCGCGTCACGAAAATGTTACGCGACCATTTAAAAAAGTTTAAACTTTCACTCGACATAGACGAATCGTATGTTAAGCACTGGATTCTCCCTCGTAAAGATACCGTGTATACGTACCTAAGCGACGAAAAAGATCAATTTGCTACGTTTTATAGTTTAGATTATATACACAAACCAAGTGGTGAAACCATAAAACAAGCGTACACGTTCTATAACGTTGGTAACTGTTTAAAAGATGCCATAATCATGGCACGTAACCGTGGGTTTGACGTATATAATTGTCTAAACGTAAGTGTAGACGACGAAGAACTTCGCGAACATAAGTTCATGGAAGGTACGGGACACAATCACTATTACCTTTGGAACTGGAAATTATGTGAAGAAATTCAACCTAAGAATATTGGGTTTGTCATCATTTAATATACATAAATGAAACAAAACGGTAAAGGTGGTGAAAAAACGAACAAGTGGGGTAAAGTCTTCGAGAATGAAACATCCGATTTCGAAGATGGTGAAGTCATTTCGATTAATGGATACGACTACGTGTATATAGACCAAAATAATTCAATTGCCTATCTCGAACAATTTAAAGGTGAAAAGGAATACGTTAAAAAATTAAAACCCGACGGAATGTTTCGTCGTTTGTGTGATAATTACGTACACATTATTGAAAAGAAGCACCAACTTGGTCCTGGTACTACCGACGAAAAGATTGGTTTGGGGTCACATAAACTGAAACAGTACTCGAAGAGGTACCCAAACGCAGACTTCCGTTTTTCTTACATGTTAAACGAGTGTTTTTGGAACTCTTCGAGATATGAAGACACGTACGAGATCATGTCCGAGGAAGGTATTGGATTTTTTTTCGTGGGAGGTGAGAATGCAGCTATGCGTAAGACAACACTCACGAACAATACTAAGAAAAAAGTTGTTTATTTCCCGGCTAAATACAGGGTTGAATGGGAACCTATTTTTGAACATATCCATGTACGAGCACCTCCGTTGTTTTAGATGATGGGTCTTTGCTATGTATCGCTCGTCTCGCGGGTACATCTTTTACCTCGTACCCTTCGAAAGTACTGGTTACGAGGTGTACTTTCGCATTTGATAACACAAAATCAGTTTTAGAATGTTTTAATAAATTAAACAAATCAGTATGATCATCTAAATTAAACCCGTCTTTTGTATACCCCACAAAACTTTTAACATTTTCCGGTGCATATGGTGGGTCAGCATATATAAAATCACCCTCGTTTACGGTTTGTGTAAATGCAACTCTAAAATCACACCATTTAAAAACCACATTTTTTATAAGGTCTTGTATTTTTACTAACTCGTCTAAAGATATTACTAAAGGTGTCGTTTTATAATGTCCGTAGGGTACGTTAAACCCGTTAGGACCTTCTCTATATACACCTCTAAAACACGTTTTGTTTAGAAAAATTAGCGTCGCCGCGTGTGTAGGTGTAGTAGGTATCAATTCATTATACCTTTTGCGTATCCAATAATAGTAACTCTCCTTCGATGTTAAACCTTCCTCTTCAGTTTCCGGTTTACGGTATATTTCCGTACCAGTTCGTGTATCGTATGTGGTAAAGAGTTCGAGTAAATGTTCGTGTACTTCCTCGGGGTTCGTTTGAATCTGTCTATACATGTTGATTAATTTTTGATTTTTATCGTACGCATACACTTTACCTTTTACCGTAATATCTTTACTCTCAAGTAACCCAAAAAGAACACTCCCACCACCCACGAATAGTTCGTGGTAGTTTTCTATTTCCCTAGGGAATGATTTAAGAACGGTATCAAGAATCTGTGTTTTACCACCGACCCATTTAATGATAGGTTTCATTTTTGTATTAATTAAACTCTTCTTTTTAAACCTTAGTGATTTAAAAAAGAAAAACGTCTAAAAATAAATGGAGGAGATACGCAAGTACCATAACGAGGCCAAGCGTCTCCTCATCCAATCGGCTACCCGCGAAGGCGACAGTATTTTGGATGTAGGATGTGGATTCGGTGGTGATCTCCAGAAGTGGCGACACGCGGGGGCTAATATAAGCATGTGTGAACCGAACCCAGACTCACTCAAGGAAGCTAAGTCGCGTGCCAAGAACATGAAAATACGCGTCAACTTTTACGAAGGTGACATATTCGCGTGTCCCCAAAGAAAATACGATGTCGTGTGTTATAACTTTGCGTTACACTATATATTCGAAACGAACAAGTTATTTGAAACATCACTCTTAGCCATAAAGAACAGAATCAAACCCGGGGGTCGGTTTATAGGAATCATACCGAATTCCGATAAGATTATCATGAACACACCCGTAAGAGACGATCTCGGAAACTATTTTCTGATGAAACATACGAGTTCGGGAAACTTTGGTGAAAAGTTATACGTCCACTTAGCCGATACACCGTATTACGCCGATGGACCTAAGGTTGAACCCATTGCACACAAAGACATGTTATTTACACGCATGGAAGATTTGGGGTTTACTTTAACAGTATGGGAAGATCTTAAAGGAAACCCGGTTTCGGATCTATATAGTAAATTTTGTTTCGTGTTTAAAAGGTGAATCGTCTATTTTTTTATATATGGTTATGTTAAGATGATACTTACGTTACTCCTCCTTATCATAAACAGTATTATATTCATTAATGTAAAAGAACCATCAAACTTAACGGAAGTGCGTGAAAAGTACAGGACACTCCGAGATCACCTCAGGGAAACAAATAACGAAGAATTCAAAATATTGTGTAAAGAAATCCCCATCACCGCACACCGTCGTTTAAATGGTTCAATCGGCTACAATGTAAGTAAAGGTAGTGATATAGGTATATGTATAGACGGTGAACCGAACGAAATATTTCATGTACTTTTACACGAACTCGCGCACTGTACCGTAGACGAATATTCACACAGTAAAGAGTTCTGGAACAATTTTGATAAACTTAGAACAATATGCGTTTCACTTGGAATATACCAGGAAATACCACAGCGCCGTGAGTTTTGTGGTAAACACATCCAGGATAAATAATATTTGGTAGTAATAAAATGCAATCTTTTGGTGATTTAATGAAAGCATATTTGTTATTGAACACTTTACTCGCAACTTCGAGTACACCCCTACTTTTAAACAATAAATGGTTAAATATGTTCATAATTATGATCGTTACACCATTAATTATTACTGCGTTACCACGTGGCGGTGATATATTTGGGCGTTTAGCTATGGATGCACCATTTTTGATGGTGTCAACTTTATTAGGTATGGGTATAGTTGCTGGTATTTCTCAGATAAATAAAAGGTTCGAAAAAGATTTTAGAGATTATGGTAAAACTACGAAGAGTACTGGTACTGTTTTAGGACTTCGCGCAGTTGGTTTACTGTTCGGATTTCTCATTTCCTATTTTATCTTCGGAAAGAGAATGTATAAGCACTATAATGCCCCTTTATATTAAGCATATCTTCTCGCAATGTAAAAGGCAATCGCCGCGACCAAACCGGTCGATGCTAAACCCACGGCACTTCGGTGTCCTTGGTCGTTCAAAAACGATGGGACGAAGTTTGCGAGTTTTTCCTGAACTGGCTTACTAATTGCCACCGCAGCACACGCCGCAACGATGAGTGCTTCGAACTGGTCATCAGTAAGGTTGAATGGATTTTTAGATTCTGGTTTCTTTTCTTGGGTTTGTTGTTGAATTGGTTGTTGTGCCATCATCATTGGTGTTTGCATTTGCATTTGCGTCATGCGTGGGTCTTGAGACATCATGGGTGGTTCCATTGGGTCTTCAGCTTGACCCATAATATCGGAAATTGAAGTAGAGTCCATCGTTTGTTTATTTTCACTCACATTTTTTTCGGGTGGGTTATTCGGCACGAAATTAGTAGACTGGTTATTATTTAACGATACCATTCCGTCGCCAGAATCTGATAAATTCATAGTTCTAACGTCCGTCATTTATGGTAATCATAGGTTTTTAGACTCAGTCACTGACGCATCGCCTGAGTGTAAAACATATCTTGGGTACATACCCAAGAATGTATTTAAAACCTTAGGTAAAACATCACTTTTTTCATGTTCTGGTATAGAATCGTTAAAATATATACGTTTGGAATCGTGACATACATTTACGTACACATAATAACCATCACTTTTCCTAAAGCCATCTGATGAGAGTTCGTTAAATTTTGCGTATGGGTACACCATTCTCGAAGTACACGTCCGTCTGATAAAATTCATTATTACTTTGTTTTTGTTATTTTAAGTCTTGTTTTTTTAGTTGCATTTTTAGCATCAGATTCCTTTTGATCCAAATATTTAGGATTATACATTTTTTTGTGAAGTTTCCAAAGATCCGGACTACCTACCCTGAAGTTTTTCCTGAGTGTAGCCTTGTACCAAAATACACAGTCCTCTATTTTATTACTTTTTGATGTATTATCTAACACTAAACACTCGTAATTTTCTGTACATGCATCCATGACCTTATTAAACATATCAAAATTCGGAAAAATACCAAAAAATGATTTGTATATTTTTTCTCTATTCTGAATGATATTTTCTCTTAAAACGAATACGTAATCGACATTTGCTCTGAGCGCAGGTGGGAGATCCATGACGTATTGCATAGTAAGCATGAAAAATATATTATAGTGTCGTCCATTCATAAAACATTGACGTATACACGTATCTTTTAAGAATTTACTATCATACATACAATCATCTAAAAGCATAAATGTACCATTATTTATACTCTTACCTTTCGTACCAACTAATTTTCTTTGTCTCGATATAACTCTCTCTATAGCATCTCTATCGTAATCACCATATACAAACAGATCTGGAATAAATTCACCGTAAAAATGATTCCCTTCTTCTGTACCGGATAGAACAACACCGGCTGGTATATGTTTCTTATAATACATAATGTCTTTCACGAGTGTTGATTTACCCGTGTTACGTTTACCTATAAAAACACATACCCTATCATCGGACATTTTTTCGGGTTTGAATTTTCTCAGTTGAATATTCATTCTATGATAGTGTATCGTTTTATTTCATAAAATTTTACTCACATAAAGTAAGAATGGCTGGTCGATTAAACCTTGCTGTCACGGGTATCCAGGACCAATGGCTTACTGGTGATCCCGAATTTTCGTATTTCCTGATGAATTTTAAACGACACACGAAATTTTCAATAGAAGCTATAGAAACACCATTTGATGGTGATATTGATTATGATGCAACTGTAGAGTGTCGTATACCCAAAAACAAAGGGGATCTCGTTCGAAGCATGATGCTTAAATTTACTTTACCGCAACCCACTGTACCAGACAAGTCTTTTGAGGTAACAGAATCTGGTTTAAATTACTATATAGACGGTGTTCAACAAGACACACTTACACTATATGAAGGTTCTACATATACTTTTAATGTAAATGCTTCTTCACATCCATTTTACTTCTCCGAAACATCAGATGGTGTTCATAGTGGTATTACTCAGTTAACAAATAGTAATTTACCGGGTGGATTTGAAACAAGCGTTTCTATTTATGGTGACAATGCTATTATTGGTTTACCAAATGTACAAGGGGGAGGTGGTTTTAGAATATATAGTCGTGTTTCTGGTACAGACACGTGGAATTTAAATATGGGTACAGATACTCAGGTTCAAAGTGAAGGTGGTACCCGAAGAATAATACTTTCCGGTGATTTTGACGCCTTTGGTTATAGTGTAGACATTAATGACAAATACGCAGTTGTAGGTGCTCCACAATACTTTAGAGGTACCATTGATGGTAATGGATATATTCGTATTGTTACGAACACTAACGGTACATGGTCTGTAGGTCCAGAAATAGGAGCACAAAATGGGGTTTTTGGTGATAAGTTTGGTTACAGTGTAGCAATAAGTGGTGATTATATATTAGTAGGTGCACCCGCAAAATCATCTAATACTGGTAGTGTTTATATATTCAAATTAACCAATGGTACATGGTCCGAACACAGTGAAATTATTGGTTCTGCGTCAGATTTATTTGGATCGTCTGTTTCTATAGATGGTAATTATGCTATAATAGGTGCACCTGGTAATAATAAGGTGTACATTTATCATTTATTATCGGGTACATGGACACTAAATACATCTTTTACAAAACCGTCAGGTGAAGGTTTTGGTACATCTGTAAGTATTAATGGAACCAATATATTAGTAGGTGCACCAAATAAAAGTACAAATACAGGTAGTGTTTATCCGTATATATTATCTAATGGTACATGGTCACAAGGGTCAGAAATAACAGCTACAGGTGGTTCATCGGGTGATTTTTTTGGTATATCTGTTGATATAAGTAACGAAAACGCAGTAATTGGTGCATACGGAGACGATCGTACGGAAGACTTAGGAACGAGTTATGTTTTTGTTTTAAATGAATATAATATATGGACTCAAAAACATAGTTTTAAAGGTGGGACGGATGCATTCGGTTTTGGTTATGATATAGCAATAAGTGGTAACTATATATTTACAGTTACAAATTTAGATACACGATTTGGAGGTCCCACAAATAAATATTTCATATCTAAAATCCCAGTTCGGTATACAAACGGTGTTACCGGTGGTGGTACAAGTATAGTAACATTTACAGTACCTAGTGGTGCACCGTCAACGTTGTATTATTACTGTGATAATCATTCCAATATGGGTGGTCAAATAAATTTCAAAAAAATAATTTATAGAAAATCTATAGGTGCTCAAATCATAGAGTATGCAGATCTTTTGATTGGTGGTCAAACCATTGAACGTATAACAGGTGATTATATATACATGTATGATCAGATACACAACAACAAAGACGATATAGACCAAACACTTTATTTCTTAACGGGACACAATAATTATTATTATAACGTATCTTACGATTGGGATTATAACGTTCTTTTACCTTTCTATTTTTTTAGACACTCGAGTTTAGCTATACCCGTATGTACACTTACGAAACAACTTGTCGAGGTACGCATAAAGTTTAAAAAATTGAATGATGTGACTGTAAGTTATACAGGAGATACTAATACTATATCAGACCCACCTTCAGACGTTTCTTCATCAATTAAAAAAGTATCACTCGTCACCGATTTCTTTTTTGTTACGGAAGATGAAAAGAACTTTTTAATGTCTAAACCAATAGAATATGTCATTACACAACTCCAAATGTCACAATTTAAGTTTAAGGCGGGTGAATCTAAAAAGGCGGGTATGCTTAACTTTAAAAATCCAGTCAAGGAAATGTTCTTCTTAGCAGTGAGTGATGATGTTCACAAACTCAATCCAATAAAACACGTTACCATGAAGTTTAATAATAATACAATAATAGACGCCGATAACTTAATGTTAAGTTACGAACAGCCTCTGAAATATTACACGGGTGTTACTGAAAACAACTTCGGGGTATATAGCTTTTCACTTAAACCCGAAACGTATTACCCAACAGGACAGGTAAATATGAGTAGAATAGCACACAATTTAATTGAAATCGAGCTCGACGCACCTGATACGAACTACGGTCATAAAGTTTACGTATACGCTGTAAACTATAATGTTTTAAGAGTGAGTAGCGGACTCGGGGGTTTAAAATTTTAGTGCCTTATACTAGTAATGGCTGGTCGTGTTCAATTAGAAACATCCGGTCCACAGGACGCCTTTTTTACGGATAATCCAGAGTATACATATTTCATAAAGAATTTTCAAAAACATACGAACTTTGCACCTTTCTTTGTTGATATCGATGTAGATGGAGAAATTGAGTTTGGAAATACCATCAGGTGTACCATTCCCCAAGACCAAGGTGATCTTCTCAAAACCGTAAGTTTGAAAGTTGAGTTAAGTGCTATAGATCAAAGTTTAACAAATTTATCGGGTATAGGATACAATGAATCGATAGGTCATGCCATGATTGAATATGCTGAACTCATCATAGGCGGTGAAGTTATACAACGCGTACCGAGCGATTTCTTGGCGATTTATTCGGATAATTACGTGACACAAACAAAACAACACAATTTAGCCAAACTCGTCGGTAAACCACCTTTAGAATTGTCAGGTACAGAAGTCAGTAGTCAGGAAATAGGGCATTATTTAGGAAACGCAACTTCGGATACCAAATATTTTATCGATATACCGTTCTATTTTTATAATACCACCGAACTCGCTATACCTATATGTGCCATAACACAACAGGAAATTGAGATTGTTATTAAATTCAGGGAAGTTGATAAATGTATTCATGCCATCAATTCTAGTATAAACGAACCCGTATTATACACAGGTCTTAAACCAAAAAACTTAATAAAAAGCGCTAAAATAACACTGGAAATGGTTTCTTTGGACGAAGAGGAAAAACAGAAGTTAAGTAATCAAAGAATAGATTATACGATAACACAAATACAGGAAAATAAATCTATTATACCAGAATCTGCAACAGAACATAAACATAAACTCGAATTTAAAAACCCTATAAAAGAACTGTTTTTTGTAATACAAACAAAAAATGTTGATGCAGTCGATGGAAAAACGTATACCCCCTTTGATTATGATTTATATTATGAAAGATATGAGAGTGAAAATGAATACATTAATTATGAACACTTAAGAAGTTTGGAACTTAAACTCGACGATTCCGAAATTCTAAACGAAAAAACGGGTAGCATTATTAACTTACGTGCGGTACAAAGTGGTATACATCATTCAAGAACACAATTGTTCAGAAGATACTATTCGTATAGTTTTGCACTCGAACCCGAACGTTGGTATCCAACGGGACAAAAAAATTTTAGTTTAGTTAAAGAACAAATTATAAAACTTAAATTAAATCCACATAATGATACTAATAGGGAACTTAGAGTTTTAGGCCTAAGTTATAATATACTCCGTGTAGAAAACGGTATTGCTAAAACACTGTTTAACGTATAGTATAATGAATCAACGAGAAAAAGACGCAAACACAAACCTAATTGAACAAATACAGGAATCTGCCATTAACATTATCCAGCCCGTACTCGAACGGTCCATGATACTCGCTGCAGAGTATGCGAAAGCGTGTGGACGTGATATCGTTCTCGGTGAAGATATGGAATACGCCATGAAATACTGTGCCATGAACGAAGTTGGTAAGAAAATGGGTTCACATTTCCCAGAACTTTATGATGAAGAGTCTTCGGGTGAAGAAGATGAAGAAATTGAAATTGAAGAAGACGAAGACGTACCGTTTACGCGATATTCAGGACGCGAATATAAATTCGTTAAAATGAATATGGCGTATGATAATTGGAGTACATGGGAACCAAAAAATCCGTCAGAACAGATGTTAAAAAATGCCATAGATAGTAATGAACACATCAGAGCCGGAGGGGTACACGACGACATCTAAGTATTTTAAGATACGTGATGATGAAAGTTCTGATTCTGATTCGGAAACTGATTCTGAATCGGATTCAGAATCAAGTTCGGGTACAGTACCTATAAATATAGGTATGTTAAAAGGATATTTAAACCCAAAATATTATAAAAAAATTTTAGTCGAAGAAGATTTACTCCCTGATTAAAATCTCAGGATACTATATATAAAAATGTCTACTGCTGCTGAAACTGTTACGCTCGTCGCCCGCGAACTCGAGTCCCAATCTCTCAACGCCGTCGTTGCTGGATTCTCTTTCGCCGCTGCCCTCTCGTGGATGGACTTGGTGAGATGGTTGGTTAACCAAATTGTCAAGGTCAACAAGAACGGTGGCATGAACTACACGCTCACGGCCTTGTTCACAACGCTCTTGTCCATCTTGGTCTACGTTGGTATCTCCCGTGTTTCCACGCGTGTCCAAAAGCCAGCCCAACCAATCTTCGCGGTTACTCGATAAGTTTTGGTTTTTTCATAACCAATAATAAAAATAATCCGGTTGCGACTACCATAAATATAGATATAAACGCATCCCATCTACGCGGATCCTCTAGCTCAGGGATACTCATAGGTGGTGGAAGAGAAAAGTCTCGTTCCACTTTAGCAATATTCTCAAGTTTATCAGTAGAACACGTCACCGCGAGTTTAAGTATATGATTCGCATTTCTAAAATCATATGGTATTAATCTATTGTTACTACTGTAATAAAACTGAACACGTAAACTGGATATCGTTTTTTGTGATCCGGAATCAAAATTGTGTTCGACGGTATCGTCAACACCCGAATAATTGATCACGTCACCACACAAAAGTATACGTCCTGTATAAAACGGTGTTTCTGAAAACACAGTTTTATTAAATTCGTCCGATCCGCTACTCATTTTAACAATAATTGCATCAGCACCCTGTAAATTAATACTTCCTGTTTCTAAAGTATAAGGCGACGATGTGGTAGACGAAACGTTACTTGCCGGTAAACCCAGAACATCGTATGGTGTTGTGTACCCATTCGTACCAGTAGCGTAACCGTTCGCACCCCCGTAAAATTCAAATGTAAACGGTGCACTACCCGTAAACGTTATAGCATTCGTTTCCTTGTCAAACACGGCAGATGTAATAACACTAGAGGCTTCTGTTGCAACCGCCTGTGCTAAATCATTACCGCTATAGTTTCCTATAGGTATAGTGACTGTTGTTCCATTTATATCAAATTGGTTGTTCCTGGAGTGTATGAGGTACTGACTATTATGAATACGCGCTGATATAAGTGATATTTTAGTCACGTCATAAATAGGATTTTTTAGGTGTACGACATAATCACCTGGGTTTGGGTACAAAACAGGGTCCCGTTCACCACTATCTATATCTAAGGTGTGTACCTTCATTAAAATATATGAACAATATTTTAATGAGTGTAAATCTCATAATTTTTAATTATTTAAGAAAGGTTATGAGCTAATGGGTTACTTGCAAGTTGTCGTCTCGCCGTATCCAAACTCATATTTGTAGCGTTTGGATTTTCGTACCCCTTATACGCATTGAATTTATGATAATCGTTGTTTCTGTATTGTTGTGTCCATGCACCATTCGCGGCGTTTACTCTACCATCAATTCTCGATGTATCGGAACGAACACTCGTAACCATACCACCTTGGTTAAGTGCATCGGCACGAACGTTCATTCGACCTGGACCCGCAGTTCTATTTGGTTTACCACGTCTATCGTCTGGCCTGAAACCATATTTCATAAGTTCTTCGGCAGTATGCGTCGATCCATATGTTCTCTTTTCACCAATCTTAGTCGCTGGTGTATTTAAGTAGCCACCAATAAAGCTACTAATACCTGGGGCAGGTTGGTTATTGTATTGATATTGTTCGATGGTACCATCAGCTTTATTTCGGGTTGGTTCTTGTGCACGAGTAAGTGCTGAAACCGTCCTCTTAGCACCCGCGTATCCCAAAGTATCCGTTCTCGAACCAGTTTCGGATCTATTCGTCGTTCTCTTTGTTCTCTCGTGTTCGCCTCTTGGAGTTCTTCCGGACATACCTTGTGCTCTACCTGGTACTGGAGGAAGACGACCATGTAAAAAGGCTGTCTTTTCAGGTCTATTATGGGCAACTTCACCAACGATACCACGTCGACCACCCTTTGCGTCGTACGCTGGACCCGACCTACCAGGTAAAGTCGTTAAGCGATACGCGCCGACGTTTTCTGGGTTCACACGAAACAATTGTTGATGACCACCAAACGCAGGAACTTCTGGACCAACACCCAAACCTGGACCAACGAGTTGTTTTTCAACTGGGGATAAGTTATTCATTCTACCTGCGTCATACATTCTGTTTCGCATGTTTAACACTTCACCGCCAGAGGAACGGTTTTGTGGAGCAATCTCGGCGAAAGACCCAATTTCTTCTTTAGACGTATACGATGGTTCGACTAATGGTGAAAGTGGTCCCAGATATTCAGATTGAATAACGACATCCCGATCTGAAAAGTCCGAAACGACTTCCTGTTCTTGTATTGGATTACCTTCCACTGTATACGTTTCATTTGGTTTACTTAATTTTCTCCCGGCATAAACTAAACCGGCTATAGCCATTATAGATATAGGATCAGCCATTCTTATTTCTTAGCGAGATTTTTATTGAGGTATCTTTGCTGAAACAAACCATTTTGGGTTTCGGCACGCGTACTCATGGGTTCATACGTTTTTGTTCTAAGTGGTAATTTACATTCGACATTTTGAAGTGGGTGAAAGTTTCTTTCATACGTTTTTGCCAAAATCTTATTAAACTGGGAAGTCGATTGTGGTCTGAGTTGGTCGGATGTTTCGATGTATTGTGCTGGTGCACCTTTACCAGCCATGTATGGAGCTGTTCCATAGATCATGGTATTTGGACGACTCGAGCCGTAGTTAAGAGTACTGGGCTGAGGATATACAAAAACTTCTTCAGTTGCGCATACGGATGGAACCGCGTGATCTTGAACCATTTTCATTCCTGGTTGGAGTTGATACGCCATTTATTATTACAAAAGATTTTGTTTATGGAAATCGAGTATCTACTACTTTAATGTTAAATTGTTTAAAATTAAGGGGCTAATCCCGAACCTCTGTGCATACCACTTCTCTTATCCCCATTTGGATCGAGTCCCGCAAACGCCTCGAGTTGTACACCTCTCGCGTCTGGGTCACATAATCTTGGATCCTGACGACACGTACTGCTCCTTTTACCATGGATAAACTCGTAATATGGTGTATTACCTATAGATGTATCTGGCATACTTATGAATTGTCTCGATAAAGCATTTCTTTGATATTCGGGCATAGATGATCGCGATCGGGCTGGACCATATTTAATATCACTAGTGAGATAGTTATTTACTGGTTCTCTTACCGTTGGATAATAACACGATTGGGGTCTATCTGGTCTATCGACATAATCAGACATGAGTACGTTTCCCATTGGATTATCCTTCGTTGGCATAGAACACTCTTTACCTGCGTTGTTATAAACCGTTGTTGGTCTAATAGCATTATCCTTTACCATATTCGATTTTTCCATTATATAAAGAACACCGAGTGCGGTTGCACCCAATACAAAAATGCGAGGGTCTCTGCGTATAAGATACACTATACACGTCGCATAAATGATAAAACGTGCTGTTGCATTAACACGGTCTGCTGAAGATTGTGTTTTTGAAGGCCAAAATTCGTGAACTTTGTCTACGCGAACTAATTGTTTTGGATCTTCGAACCAAGACGCCATTTATATATAATGAGTTTATTTTTTCATCATACCACCTAACATGCCCTGCATGGTTTTCATAAGTGCAGTTTCATCGAGTTCACTCCCATCTTCACCCATTTTATCGGCACATTGCTTTGCAACCTTTTCAATCATGGAAAGTGTATCTTCTGGGATAGAACTAATGGTTGTACCGAGCATGTATAATGTCTGAATATATTGCCAAATCGCGTTCTTCGTGTTTTCTGAAGCAGATGCCCAGTGTTTTTCAAGATCCACACCTTTCATAAAATCCAAATTCTTAGATTCCTTAATGAAAAACGTTTCATCTTTGGACGAAATCTTATCAGCGTATGGCGTAACACCTTTCATGAAACCGTCTACCACTAAACGTGGGTTAGAGGCTTTCATTAAATCAAAAGCTGACAAACATTTTTTCAAGCCCTTTTCTTCTGGAAATGTCTTGTGTAGTTCCACAAGAAATTGACCCATCATGTCATTAAATGCGGTCACGGACGTCATTTTATACCGTAAATATGTGTATTATCTTTAAGTTAGAAAATTAAAATGGTTCCGTCGATATAGTCTCTTTCTTACCTAAACCATTCGTAACGATAAAAAATACTAAAATTGCAGTAAGTGCAGCTGGTTTTGCATACGCACTCACTGGAAGCTTACCTTCGTTGTTAATTTTTGCTTTAAAGTGTATATATCCAGCAGTTATAAGACCGGCGATTATTCCGGCCCACGCGGGTTCTCTTAAATAGTCTTCAAACTCCATTTAATAGTACCCAACTTTTTTTGCACGGGTTTCGGATGCATCCGGAAACAAAACACCTTCCTCTTCTTCCTCTAAACGAGGTTCTGGTTTAGTAGTAATAGTTCGAAACTCATTATCTAATGGTGAAGTTTGGCCTGGCATCGTAACTGGTTCTTGTTCAGGCATTGGTTCTTGTTCAGGCGTTGGTTCTTGTTCAGGCTCGGGTTCGGGCATTGGTGGTTCATTATCGAATGGTTCTTCTGACGTTTCCTCTTCGTAGCCGTCAAGAATATCGGGATCTTCTGAATCTCCAACTTCAGCTTCACCGACATCCAAATCTTGACCTTCTTGTGTTTGAGACATATACGTTTGTAAAATTTGTTGTACTGGTATGAGTTCCTTTACAGAAGTTTCGATGCATGCACAGAATCGTTCATATAACTTATCGTTTCTTACGTGTTCGTTTTGGTTTTCGTGATAAATGTATGGATCCTGGTACAAATCTTTCGCGGCGTTGTTATAACACGTTTGAATAAAAACTTCGTTCGTTGGGAGTTTAAGTGAAATTTTCTTATTCTCTTTATTCAATCGAACCGCAGATAAAATTTTAACACAACTTACAAAAACGGCGGCTAAAAGGTCGTTAAACCACGCACACCTGTTTGTTATGTTATCTGTGTGTGTTTTAGACATGGAATCACTCCAGTTTGGAACTTCTTTTAAAAGTTTTTGGTACATGACAAGAACTTTTCGACCTTTTGAAAGTTTATAGGCTTCTTCATACATGGTTTCGAAAGTTTCGATCATAACGGGACACATAAGTAAACATAATTGACCGATATATTCTCTTTTTGCTTCTGTGAGTATATTTAAAGGGTCGCTCATATTTGTAGTATATTTACATAATTAAACTTTAACTCTCACGCATTTCTCCTGTATTTATTTGCAGCTTTTTTAAGATTAACAAATGAAGGAAAATCTTCCTCTTCTTCTGATTCAGTGTGGTGTTTGTTTGATTTTTTGTTTGGGCGCCACGAAATACACAATTCAAATTCACCTATAGTTTGAACAGTAAAACCACCTATTTCAAATTGTCGCTTTATATATTCAGTAGCCTTTACCCTGTTAAAATGTGGATACCCCATAACAAAGGATGGTATCTGACAAAAAAGGTACTTGTGTCCCAAATCAACGGATTGGCGTATCTTTTTAGATATTTGTTCGTAAATCTTAGTATACGTTTCCTTTTTTAACCGGTTTCTTTTTTCAGCTATACGCGTTATTTCATCGATACTGATCATTACAATTATTTTAGAGTTTTAAATGTTAATTTTTCCGTACATGGATTGTGGTTCAGATACAGCCTTATCGATTAATTTTCCGTTTTTGACCAGGTCTATTTCACTCTGTCTAACTTTGGTATAATCTTCAAATTCTTTACCCTTTATAGATTTTTGGTAAATACTTGGGTCGGAAGGTGGTTTATACTCAATGGGTTGAGTACGAAGACTCACGACTACGGCCTTACCATCTATTATACGCATATCAGACGTGACGGCAAAACCAAGTGCAAATCCCTTATGTTTAACTGCCATGAACATACATCTATACATTTCTTGTCCCGACGCCTTATTTATATACTTTTTTACTGATGTTGTTTCTATAATATAGGTACAAAGTCCGGTTTTTTTAGAAACTTCTTTGTTTGTTGCAAATACCATTTCTTGCATGAGATCGTTAGATATTTCAATATCTTCACCAGATTCTTCATATTCAGATAAATCCGTTTCGGTATCTTCTAAAATTATAACATCTTTTGGTTTAGTATATCCAGAAAACCCAAATTGTTCTGTAAACATTTCCGTCCTGGACATGGTGATGAGTACAATAAGTATTAATAGTATCAATACAATATTCATTGTTTTAATATTACTAATTATTTTTATTTTAAAATTTATTTTAAATTATATTCATTTTTTATACACAAAACAAACAGTAAAAAAATTTATAAAATGTCTGTCAATAAAAGTCCCAACTACTCTTGAAATTTATTTTTGAAAAAAAACTATCTCCTTGAGGAAGATGATCCATAAAAATAAAAATTTTTTTAGTGGTCGAGACTTTTTTTGACAGACATTTTTTTAATGTTCCGTGTTTTTTTACTTAAAAAAAAGTACACAATTATTTTAAGATATGTCCCTTTTAATTTATAGTCCACAATGTAATCATAGTTTGGATATAATCGATTATATTAATAAACATCCACAACTTAAAAAAATTGTTAATTACCACAACATTAACAAACTGGGTATACCACCCCAGTACAAAAACAAAATTACACGTGTTCCGACAATGCTTACAAAAAATGGTAAACTTTTGGTTGGTAATGAAATACGAAACTGGTTAGAATCTCTTTTACCTGTTCAGGATTTAGAATCGTGTAACTTTGGTGGGTGTGCCACAACATCATTGGACGGAGAAGGTTCGGGTGATCTTTTCGGGTTAGACGATTACGGTAGGTCTTTACAACCGGCCATGACACCAGAACTTGAAGATAAAATTAACCAAAGTGTTTCGGATGCATACAATAAGAATATAAAGAAATAAAGTGAATATATGACAGATATGAAATTGGCGACAATTCAGGCAAGTGCCATAAAATCAACATTCGAAGTACTTAAAGATATACTTAACGACGTGAACATATATTTCAAACCCAATGGAATGTATATAGTAACACTGGATACGGCTCGAACATCACTCATTGATATGTACCTTTCATCCGATAATTTTGAAGAGTATTCGTGTGACTCCGATATAATCGCGGGTATAAATGTTTCGAACACGTTTAAACTTCTTAAATCGATAACCAATAACGACGTTCTCGTCATAAGTATAAATTCTAAAGAGTTTATGAATATAGAAATTCATAATGAATCAAAGAAAACGTGTACTAAGTTTGCCCTAAAACTACTCGATATAAATGAACACCAAATTGAAGTACCAGACATGACAATGACCACAATTACACCGATGGCATCTGTAGATTTTCAACGGATATGTAGAGATATGCATAATATAGGTAACATTATAGAGATAACACGTGAAAACAAAAAATTAAAATTACAGTGTATGGGTGATTTTGCAAATCAGGAAACCGAAATTGAATGTACGGAAGAGAGTCCCAAAATTTCGGGTGAATATTCTCTTCGGTACATGAATATATTTACAAAAGCAACGAGTATGTGTTCTACAGTACAAATCATGCAAGAAGAACAGAATAGGTTTTTGATATTAAAATATAATGTCGCCAATTTAGGTGAACTGAAATTTTATTTGGCAACTAAGGTACCCGAAGATCAGTAACGTAACCGTCTACAGTACTCACTGTTTTAGATATACCAAATACATTTTTTAATTTAATTTTTGGAAAATCATTTTCGAGCGTTTCTATATCGTAATATAACATATCACTTATCTTAATTTTTTCATTATGAAAATCTTTACGTGGGCCCGAATATCGTCTAATTTTATTCAATATATCCTTAACCGGTTTATCATCCGAATCGAGCAAAACAGCTGATACGATTGGTATGTTAAACATGAAACCATTTTCCCGTGGTGGTGGCCATGGATGATTCATATCGTACGTCAAATACTTGTATACCTTATTATCGTACCAATATTTAACACGAACCAATGTTTTCGTAACGTTTTCCGGGATTTTGGTATTTTTATAGTCCGTAAAGTTTAAAGTTTTAAAAAAAGTTTCCGTTTCCTCGTCCCATTCCTCACTTTCTTTACCCCAAAATTCATCGAGTTCTTCGGGTAATGGTATTTTCATGTTAGTATCAAGAAAGTATTCCATAGACGTATCTATAATTTTGTAATCTGGAACGGATACTATACTTTTCACTGTACCATGTACCCATAGTATAACGTTAGTTAAAAGATTACGGAGCATTCTACTTAATTAGTATACATGGAAGGTAATTTTTTAAGTAGGTATACGAATAAAATTGAAATGTGGGAAAAGTCTATCCGCGAAGACCCCAAAAATAAATCAAAGTACGAAACCGAAATGTCCGAGTATATAATACAGTGTATGCCATATTTAGAACTATATACAGACGAACTTAAAAAGGAGGTAAGTACCGATAACATTTTCAACTGTAAAGAAACTACGGGACTACAGAGAAAAGATATATTCAACGATTACCTCATAGAAGTAGAAAAAGTAAATAATATAGATAGACCCATAGAAAAGAAACGCGAAGATTGTCCAAATTGTCCGGAAAGTAACGTATTTCATTTTGCGGATACAAGTGATCTCGTATGTGATAACTGCGGTATGATACTTGCAACACTTATAAGTGAAGAATTAACATATAGAGAGGAACAGGAAACATCGGAAAAAATAGTTAATTATTCATATAAACGTGAAAATCATTTTAATGAATGGTTATCACAGTTCCAAGCACAAGAAACTACGAATATACCACCTGTTGTAATAGAGCAGTTACGAAACGAACTCAAAAAAATAAAAGTGAAAACATTAGATGAAATCACACACGCGCGTGTTCGAAGTTTACTCAAAAAACTGAAACTCAATAAGTATTATGAACATGTACCGTATATTACGAACATTATAAGCGGGGTGAAACCTCCGTCCATGCCACAAGAACTCGAAGAACGTTTGCGTATAATGTTCAAGGATATCCAAAAACCGTTCGACGATAATTGTCCAAGTGAACGTAAAAACTTTTTGAGTTATTCGTATGTTCTATATAAATTCTGTGAACTTTTGAGTGAAGATAAATATTTAAAATATTTTCCACTTTTGAAATCCAAGGAAAAGTTATATCAGCAGGATGTTATATGGAAAAAGATATGCGAAGATCTCAGATGGGAATATATACCGACGATTTAAATATAGGTATATAATAAATGTCAAAGTCACCAAAACCAAATTCACCAAAACCAAAACCAAAGTCAAAATCGAAGGCGAGATTAAACCCACTGCGTCAAGGTGTCTCGTTTAATAGTTTGAGTAACATGCTCAAAAACTTTGCGATAAAAAAGAGAAACACACCCGAACTTTTCCAAAACATTAACGATAAGCTTAAAAGATAAAGCTTTACTACAGGTAATGGATAGTAACGATCCATATTATAATTTCTGTTTAGAAGAGATCAAGTTCTATACAGAAAAGATAAACGAAATTATAACCGAAGGGCTTAAAGACCCCAAAAAGTATTACGAGGAATCCAAAAGTGATTGGAAAAAGATATACCAGATGATACCTATTATGTACATGGTGAATCAGATGGAGGATTCAAAGTCACATACCTAACCTCCAATTCGCTATTTAGTGTAGGTGGAAAATTGATCAGATAGGCTTCCGGTAAACCGGTAAGTTTGAGGTAATTTTGTGCTTGAGTAACCATGACATCGTTCACGGTTTTAACCGATTTCAGTTCGAGTACAGTTTTGTTATTTAAAATTATATCGGCGCGAAGATTCCCTATTGTATGACCTTCAAATACAATAGGAACTATTCTCTCCGTTTCGTAGGGTACCCCGTTTTTTCGCAAGACAACTTCCATCGCATTGTGATATACACGCTCACTATACCCGGGACCCAATATTTTATACACGTGTTGTGCATATTGTTGTATCATTTAATCATTATTCGGATATTGTTTCTAAACCTCTTTTTTCTTCTTGAAAATCTCTTATAAGATACGTGTATTTTATAAGAGTTCTAGATAAATCCATCATGACTTTATCAAGATCATCAAAGTGTCCAATTTCCATGGACATGGATATATGTTCTTGATATTTTTGGGAAATTTCCTCAATGGCATCCATAAGTTCGTTTGAAAAGTGTATACCTTCCTGTATATACTTTTTTACGTCTTCATTCATTTTTTTATAATATAGTACTGTTATCTTTATACACAAAACAAACAGTAAAAAATTTATAAAATGTCTGTCAATAAAAGTCCCAACTACTCTTGAAATTTATTTTTGAAAAAAAACTATCTCCTTGAGGAAGATGATCCATAAAAATAAAAATTTTTTTTAGTGGTCGAGACTTTTTTTGACAGACATTTTGAAAAAAAAACCTCTATGTTTTGTGTACCAAAATAAAAAGTTTTACTATATAAATGTGGATGCTTTTGTGTCGCCCTATCACGATCCCAACCAATGTTCCTGAACAAACAATGATTAGTACCGATAAGTGTCGAATAGTAATCGTATCTCCTACAAACGATCCAAGTAGATACGTCATCGACATGCCAGATGAAACACCGGAAATTCTTATAAAACCAGATAAGGATTAAAAGGTAAACGTATATAAATGCCGTCGACGCCTTTCGTGAACAGTAGCATTCGTTCAACTATACCTAACCCATGTGAAAGTCTTCAACATATACTCATCAAGGTCATTTATGAAAATGAACGTGGGCGTGGTCCGGTACAAAGTATAGAAGCATATGCGTCCCCTATATTTTCATTCAATTATAACGCGACGTACCTTAACCGTAACGATACTTTACCAACACCTTCGGATGGTACCATTCGTCCGATATCCATGTTTAATTATAACACGGGTCTTTGGAGTGATAGTCAAAATGTACACGTAGATAAAGACCATATATTCAGACACGATAGTGTATGGTCGCCGAGTGTGTATTATGATTCTCTAAGAGACTTTTTAATGCACATTCGCGAAATATATAGTTACGACGGGGCAATAACGGGAACGGATTGGTTGTGTCGACCACCCTTGACACCAGAACCTATATACGATAGGGATATAACGTTACGAAACGTTTCGAGAACCGTTATGGAACTTATCGATAAAAACTCGGAAAATTTACCTGAAGGTGATTATTTGAAAATGTGTGACGAACTTAAAAAGATAAGGGATTTATAATGTACATAATGTCTACATATAACCAAGCCCCGTGTAATTTCAAGTTTAAAATCGCTGCGATCGAAAAGGTCGTTGACGGCGATACAATGGACGTACTCATAGATTTGGGATTTGACGTCATGACGCGCCAACGCGTACGACTTCTCGGTATCGATACCCCCGAATCACGAACGTCAGATCAAGTTGAAAAGGTCTATGGAAAACTCGCAAAGAAAAACCTCGCGGAATGGTGTATGAAAGCGGTTGCATCTGAAAAGGACGATATTGAGATCGAATTAAGATGCCCGGAAATGGATAGTCGCGGTAAATTCGGACGCGTTCTCGGTGAAATTTGGGTTTCGGAAGATGGGAATTGGACCAATGTGAATCAGTGGATGTGTGAAAACGGACACGCCGTTCCGTACCATGGTCAAAATAAGGACGATGTTCAGGCACAACACATGGCAAACAGGAAAATGTTAGCCGAAAAAGGTATCGTTACCGAACACGCTTAAATTTACTAAAAAAACTCTTTTTCTCACCCTGAGACTTTCGAAGATTTATACCGTTACCACACCCTCTACCTAAAAAACGGAGTTGTTGTTTTCGAAACTCTTTATCTATATTTTCTCTAATTTCACCCATTGTTTTTTTACCTAATTGATTTACGAATTGCATTTTATTGAGGCCGTTACATATTTTATTTTTCGAGTTTATATAGTTTATTAAATTTTTTCGATTTTTATCCGTATTATTGTTTACCATTTATATAAACTACTATTTTAAAATGTGTACTATTATTAAATGTCTACACCCACAGGAGATGATACTATTCTTCTTTTGGCATTAGTTGTATTGGTTTTGTGTTGTTGTTCTTCATCGAGTTCTTTTTTAGTTACAGGTGGTCTACTACTTACTAAAAAAG
>Ga0255763_1000966_pt1 | contig 30745 bp, 24 predicted proteins | sample 041ome_2_FD_179963 | JGI IMG/M metagenome (GOLD analysis project Ga0255763, IMG submission 179963) | Coastal salt marsh microbial communities from the Groves Creek Marsh, Skidaway Island, Georgia - 041406US metaG (version 2) | ecosystem: Environmental > Aquatic > Marine > Intertidal zone > Salt...
TCAACGGCCGAGATGTCTACGAATGGGTGGAGTTCATCACCGATGAGACAGCAGACCCTACCGACCCCTATGACGGGGCGGTGGGCTACCTCGATCGTTGGATCGGTAACGGTAACCCTGCTTACGAGGACGCCATCGCGTACTTTGAAGGCGTGATGGTTGGCTACGGCCTTGATGTTGAAGTCCATCGCTTCCAATCTGGCACCCTCTGGGCCGTGAACGTTTGCGGCTACAAAACCGGAACCGTGTTTCCCGATGAATGGTTGGTTTTCGGAGCCCACTTTGACATCGCCCCTCCGGTGGCCTACCTTCCCGGCCCAAACCTTCCCGGCTACGGCACGCGAACCGGCGCTTACGACAACTCTGCCGGAACGAGCATGGTGCTGACCACGGCCAGTGTGCTCGCTGATTTTGACGCCCGCCGGACCATGGTTTTCTGCCTCTGGTCTTCGGAAGAGGAGGGTTTGTGGGGTTCAAGTGCATTCACGGGAGATGTCCCCGACGGGGTGACCATCAGCAATTACCTCAACCTCGACATGGCCGGCATCAACTACCCCGGCGACTATGCGCTCTCGGTCTACCTCGGCCCTGATGGAACGGGCGACGTTATCGATCAGGCTGGCATGTACCACCTCGCGGAATGGATTGGCGCGGACGCCTTTGACCTCGCCTACCAAATGGAGCGGGGCCGCGCCGAATGGGAGGCAGGAGGTGAATCGCCTCTGTGGCAGAACAACTACGAAGACACGGTGGCCATTTACGAATCCCCAACCGCCCGTAGCGACCATCAGCCCTTCCAAGACATCGGCGTGGCCACCTTAGGGTGGAACGGCGTGGTTGACGGGTACCCTTGCTACCACCGAAATTGCGACACGCTGGACACCATGAGAGGTTACATGGAAACCGACACCGCCTCTGGCGAAGCAAACCTTGTCCATTCATGGGACATTGTCACGTGGTGGGCGGTCTACGCCTTCCTCCACATGGACCAAACACCGGTACCGAACGAGTTGTAGGCCTACGTTCATTCCATTAGGAAGAACTCGGAGAAGAACAGGGAAAGGGGCATAGCCAAACAAAGTGCTATCGCTTTGAGAACAGTGGGCACCATGTGCCAGACCTCACCGCCTAATTCATGAGTTGATGAAGGGAACTCCCCTAAAGTGTGTGGAGATAACGAAGATCTTCGAGGAAGAGATCGGGAATCCAATCGTTGTCACCCCACCACACCCGTAGGTTGCCGAATCGGTCCACCAAGATGGTCCCTGTTGAATGATTCACCGTGTAGTCGTCAGGATGATGGCGAGCGCTGGTGTTACTCCCGGCTTCCTCGATGGTCAGGCCCACGCCAAAATTCACCCACACGTTTTGGATGGCGAGCATGGAAGGGCTTCCGCTGGAGTTGTCGTCAACGGTGAGATGGGTCCAGTCAGAGTTTGTGCCGGTCTTCCAATTGTGGAGAACGGAGACGTTGTCTCGCCACGGGTCAACCGTGATGGTCAGGAACGTGGTCTTGTTCAACTCATCGTCCGTTAATTGGCTCATGACCCATTTCATGTTGTGGGTGACAATCGGGCAGATGTCGATGCAGTTGGTGAACAAAAAGGCAACTACAAGGGTGGTGTTGGTTGCTTCTTCCGAATAAGTCCACGGTTCGTTCTCGCTGGCTGTGAGGGTAAAGTCAACCACCTTGATGCTGTCAAGCAGCTCACCGTGAGGTGTCCATTCTGCGACTTGGTGAGGACCGAGACACCCTGCGAAAAGTAGGATTGAGGAGCAGAGAAGGGTGAGGCAGACTCGTAGCAAGCTCCATCACCTCAAACGCGATAGGGTAGGTCAATGTCAAGTTGTACGAGATAAAGGCCTGTAGAAATGCATGATGCATAGGTGATGCCGTCGTGGTGCTCAACCGCCCACAAGAACGGCACCCATCCGAAATCGTAGAAGCTGGAAGTCAATGGCGTACCGTCCTCGCCGTGGGGGAGGTAATAGGCAACGGTGGCTTCCTCATGAACTGCAACTCGGTCGTCGGGGTTGGTCGGGTCGACGAGGGTTTCGATGTCAACCACCCAAAGGCCAGCATGGTAATGTGAGATGTAGAGGCGTCCGTCCCATCCGCCACCGTGACTTTGGTCGGTCGTTTCATCGGTCTCGAAGTACGTGCTGTCGAGGTTGTGGGGTGAAAACAAAAGCCATTCATCGCCGTTGGGGTGGGCTTCACAATCGGCCCCGTAACAGTGGTCCTCAGCGTAAGGAATCTCCCAATCACGTATCAGTTTGGGTTTGAATTTGAATTGCCCGTCTTCCATCGTATAATCGGTGGTGTCGATGAGGTAGATGATGCCCGTTCCAACCGAGGTGCTCAACACTTCCACGGCGGCCGTCACCATGTGAACGGGTTCATCTGAATAGCCGACGTGTGACAAATCGACCATGTTGGGGAAGGGTTCTGCGTAGTGGATGTAGGAAACTCGGCCACCGTTTTCGTTTCCGGTCGTTCCGCTGTCAGGTTGGCCGTCGTCATCCAAATCAAGGAAATCCATCCAAAGGCCGACTTCGGGGGCACGCCATCGGCACATGAGAGGGTTACCAAAGCCGATCCGGCACGTTGTCGCGTGCAGTGTGTATGCCTCGGGAGAATTCACGGGGTGCGGAACGTCCGTCACGTCACCAATTCGAAGGCCTGCTTCCCAGTAACTGCCGTAGATGAACGTGCGGCCGTAGCGAGGGTCGTTTGGGTCCTCCCCTGGCCACAGTTGTACGGTCATGTCGTGAATGTAAATCCAGCCTCCTCGCGTGGTTTCCCACGCCACCTCATATTCACCAACCTTGACGATGGTGTGGCCATAGCCAGACAAGACGCCCTGGATGTTTCGTGCCGCTGAACCGTCCAAATTCAGGTGTGCAATGGTCACTCCGCCGCATGCTTCTCCGATGGCGTCATTGCAGTCGTTGTAATCGGGGTTCGCAACGAAAATGTACCACTCACCATCGATCATGTGAGTGTAGAGGTTGTGCGGTCCGCTCGGGTGGTCGACATCGTACCAGCTATCGATCAACGTGGGATTGGTCTTATCCGTAACATCGATGAGGAGGACAGAAACTTGTGTGGGGTCACTCCATTGTCCAACGTTTGGGTCCGCATTTCCCGGGTCCACCAGTTGATTTTGTTGAATGATGTATTCTCTGCCGTTGTACTCAAGATACTTCACATCCAGAACCTGGGTGTTCGGATCGTTAAACACGCCAACAACTTCGGTGTTTTCTGGGTCCGTCACATCCACGATGTGCATGTCGTTCCATCCCGCCAAGTAGGCGTACGTCTTGCCATCTGGGGTGGTAGCAACTTGAACTTCAGCATTACCTGGAGTGGTGAGGGGATTGAAGTCGAGCAGTTTCATGTTGGAGGTGCCTGCAACGTGTTGGCTGGCGTTTTTGTGGTCGTGACCTTCGTATTGGAACAGGGGGTCGCCGCTGTTCGCAAGCACGTCGTTGGCGTCGGAGTGTTCGATATCGTCTCCCAGAATGAACATGGTTGCAGACGTCAAAAACAAGACCGTGAAGACCGCCAACAGCCATTCCTTCCCGCCCATAGCCCTCACACACCAAACATCCGTTTGGTCTTTATGACCCCTTGATTACCCTATGACATGGGCAGAAGGTGGGTGTTTGTGGTGGCCCTCCTGATGTGTGTTGGCCTCAACACGGCCCCTGCAGTCCAAGCCCACGACCAGAAAACACTTGCCGTGATTCTTCTCGACGATGGAATACCGTCTGGCAACATCACCGATCCTACCTTTGTGCAGGGCAACGCCGTTTGGTTCCGGATGGAAGACAGTACAAACAACACCTCCATGGTGGTTCAGCTCGATCTCGACCAAGACGGGGTGTTCAACGCCTCCAATGATTTTGAATCGGGCGCTTTGGTAAATGCCTGTGATTTGGATGAAAACGGTAGCTTGGTCGATGAATCGTGTGCGGTTTCAGCAACCTACGCCTTCCCAGCGAATGCCAGCACGGGAATGTACACCTTCTGGATTCACCGCACCCACAACGAAACCGAAGAAATGTGGGAATACCATATTGTGGTTCATGAAGATGTGCATGAAGAAGAGGGGAATGGCCCTTCACTCGGTGATTGTTTTGGTCTGGGTTGTGCCGATGAAGAAACGGCTGCTGGCGACGTTGTCAATGAAGAAGCGAACGATGAAACAGAGGTGTTGTTGCTCGTCGCAATTATCGCTTTGGTGGGCATGGTGGCTACCGTTCTCTCCATCCAAAAGGAACGGCGCGAAGAAAAGACGTTTCCGAGCCTCAGCGAAGAAGAGTGATTCACCCTTCGATCAGCGGGCAACGAAGGTCGTCGATGATTTCAATCACGTGCGATGAAAATAACGATGCTTTGGACGCCCGCTTGGACCTGTTTTTTCGTGTGATTTTCGTCATGTTCTCATGAATTCATTGGCTCTGCTCCATCTTCAAAGAATCGGTGCGGAGAAGGGTAGACCTTGAGAAGGTGAACCGCAACGGCAGATGTATGGGACACCGGTTAGGGCGGGCTTTTTTTCTCGTCGCCTTGATGTTGCTGACTCCCCTTTCGGGGTGTTTTGGCGAACAGAATGAGGTGGGGTTGGATTCCCTGGACGATGTCGCAGTCACGCCTTCAACTCTCATCGGGGGCGTGTTTCAGGGCGTGACGATTACCGCTGATGCAGACCTCTCCGCTTTTGTGCCGTACCTCATTCTCAACCAAGAAAACGGGTTCGTTCAAAATTCCACCGTGGTTGACCTACGGGCGGGGGAGTCCGTTCTTTTGACGGTGCTTGCACCCCCTCGGACCGACACGGCCGTCGTGCTGCTGGGGGATTATGGCCGAGAGAACTGGCCGATTCGTTCGATTGATGAATCGTGGCGGACATGGTACCAGCGCAACGCACAAGACCGAAACGACAACCCCGGCGTTCAGCGCATCGAAGGCGAAAACGGGAGTCTGGATGTGGTCACAGCCTCCAACCAAAGCGGCGGACCTGTCTACGCTCTTCGTCTTGAAATCCAGCGTCCGATGGCGCCAGCCTACGACGAAGCCGATGGTGGCCGACACTCCACGGGCGTCGTCAACGGGAGGACGACGTTCAACTTCCTGTCTTCCTTGACAGACACCTCTGCAGACCCCACCGATGCGGCGGACGGTGCCCTCGGCTACCTTGACCGTTGGGCGGGGCAGGGGAACTTGGCCTACGAGGATGCGGCCCTTCACCTCCGACAAACCTTGGAAAACTTCGGGCTCGAGGTCATCGTCCAGCGGTTTACGTACGATTCACTCACCACCGGCTCTCAAAACCCCGAAGCTTACAACATCTGCGGGTATCGCTACGGTGAAATTAACCCGGACAAGTGGATGGTTTTTGGCGCTCACTTCGATATCGCCCCTCCAGCCAACGCCGCCGTCTTGGATCCGCACGTGTTCGGCCGGACCTACGGAACGCGTGTCGGCGCTTACGACAACACAGCAGGAACAAGCATGGTCTTGACGGTCGCCGAAGCAATGGCCAATTATCAAACCAGGAACACCATGGTGTTCTGTTTGTGGTCCGGTGAAGAAGGTGGAAAACGTGGAAGCGACTTCTGGACCGACGAGTGGGTCAAGGAAGCAAACCCAAACGTCGAAGTCACGAATTACGTCAATCTCGATATGGCGGGCGTGAATTGGCCCGGTGGCGGTGGTGCACCGTGCGGGAACAACCACGGCCCCGACGGTGGGTGCGATCCTCAACCTGAAGTGGACCCCGATGGGTATCCAAAAGACGAGGAGGTATGGCCCATGCGCGTGTACATCGGCCCGAGCCTTGACCACGATGTGATGAATCAGCCGGAGATGGTTGGCTTGGCCTTGTGGATCGGTTCGGACGCCATCGGCGTGGAAGAGCAAATGTCACCGCTTCTCGGTGAGGGGCACGCCCCAGAAACCTGGAAAGTGGACGACTGGATGGCGAAAGACCGTCCGGAGATCATCGTCTACGAGGACACCACAGCCCGCTCCGATCACGCCACCTTCCAAGACAACCTCGGCACGGTCACCATGGGCTTCGGAGGCCTGGTCGACGGGTATTGGTGCTACCACCAGACCTGCGACACGCTCGATGAAATGATTGACTGGATGGACACGACCGGGAAGGATTACGGTGAGGAACAAAGCGGAACAAGCAACCTCGTGGATGCTCTTGACACCATCACGTGGTGGGCGACATACTCTTTCTTCCACTTGGACGAAAACCCAATCCGCAACGCCTACTTGTGATCATCGTACCAACGCAGACACCGGTTCTGCAACGGTGTAAAGCAGGTTCGTCGGCGACCACACGCCGGTAAACATCGTCAACACGAGTGCTGCAAACACCAGCAGGACGCCAAAGAACACCTGTTCGTTCCAATCCTTAACTTTCAATCCGTCAAGCGGGCCGAAGGGGAGCATGTTAAACAACCCCAAAATTAAGTTCGCGCTCAACCAAAAAACACCGGCATCAATGAGCATGGCTTGCCAGACCAAAGATCCGTTCACCAGGTATGTTGGCTCAAACAACGAGTATCCCGGCGTTGATTGGAACGCACCCGTGAACCCCAGGAGTATCCCCCAAAGAGGGATGCCGATCAAAAACAAAGCAAAATTTGTCAGCGGGCCTGCAACGGCGATGTGGCCGTTTTGACGGCGCGTGACAAGGCCTGCCACCATCACCGCTCCCGGTGCCATGAACAGGAAACCGAGAAACAACGAGAGAAGAATGCCAAATTGGAGTCCTTTGGGATCTGCTCGAAACTCTGCCCAGCACCCGTGTTTCTTGGCCACGAGTTTGTGGCCGATTTCGTGAAACAAAAAGGCGGGGCCGATAGCGATGAACATCACTGGCATGGACAACAAGAGCATCAACAACCATGATGACACCCCCATCGAGGAAAGGCCCGAGAGACCCCCTACGGCCATGAAACCCAAGGCCAGGGTGAACGCGCCCATGGCTAAGCGGAGGTGTTCTTTCTCGGTGTCGCTGAAGTGCCACAAACGTCCGGTGTGGTGTTTAGGTTTCTCCCAAACCTCTTGACCCAGAAATTGCGCGAAGGCCCCGGTCAAGGGAGAAGATGTTTCGTATCGCACCGAATCGTCGGGTGCATGAACTCGGTGGATTCGGGGCGGCGTCCGGTTGGGGTAAAAGGGGTCGTCGTTGAGCATGTCCGCCCGGGAGTCTCGCTTGCCCATGGGGCCACCATACACAGCTCAACCTTGAATCCTCGTGTCCGAGGGTTCATGTGGAGGAAAACACTGGAAGGATGAGAACAGCATGTCCATGCCTCGAAAAGCCATGCAGGAATTGGGTTTTCAAGCCTGTTGTTTGCGATGTGATGCGGCTGATGTTCCCGGTCTTGCCCGTTGCACTGCGTGCATTCAACACCACCGCAGCGTGCGCGAGGCGTTGGCATCCGCTCCACCCGACGATCCGTTGTTCCAACTCGCCAAAGAGGTCATGGCCATGGCGGCATCTCCGCAACGGTACATTCACGATGAAACGCACGGAGAATCGCTCATGGAGCAGCAACGCCTGGCAGGAGCTTTGGTCCCCGAACGTCCAAAACCGACCGAAGAAGACGTCTTCTCTTCCTTCGAGGCGCAACGAAAGATGCCGAAGGCCAACGTTCTCCGTGACATCGGCAATCAAAATCCTTGGAGCAAGTCCGGCATTGAGGCGAACGATGCGAAAGAGTTGGGAGAAACGACCTGGGTGGTGGGCAGTTCGGTGGATGTTTCGTACGGTGCCCGGACCGTACCGAACAAACCCATTCAGTCCGTCGACCGAAGCGATCGCTTAGGAGAGGATACGGCGCTTACCGATCGCGTGCACGCCGCAGCCACCACCGTTGAACCCGATGCAGAGGCGGCGAAAATCTTCGAAGAGTTGGCGTTCAAGGAACGGCAGGAAGAGCGGAAGAAATTGAAATCTGCGATGGACGATATCAAAAAACTCGTGGATGACGATTTGGAGTTTTGAGTCACAACACGATGTCGTTGAATGTTCGTGGTGATTTTGCCTCCTCTAAACGATAAGAGAGTCGTTGCGTTCCTTTCCCTTTGGATTTTTTACCGAGAAATTCCACATGCCCGAGCTCGGCCAGGTTCGTGACATGGGTTCCCGCACAGGGGCACATGTCGATTTGGTCGCCGATCTGAATCACACGAAGTTCCTTCACGCTCTCCGGCAGCAGATCCATGTTGGTGCGGTCTGGGGGCATGATCGCGTTCATGGCTTCTCGAGTCATTACCGATTCTGAGACTTCCAAGCCTTCATCGACGCGTTGGTTAGCTGCTTGAATCAATTGCTCGAGCATGGCCTCGTCAAAAGCGATGGGGTTGAAATCAATGCGTGAACGGTCAGCGTGAATTTGGTTGCCCACTGTTCGAACTCCGTTGAACAATTCGTAGGCGAGGCCGCTGACGAGGTGTTGGGCCGTGTGCATCCGCATGTGGGCGTACCGGGTCTCCCAATCGATGGTCCCGCGAACTTCGTCGCCGACCTCCAATTGGTGGTCGGGACTCACCGCGTGATGCACCGCTTGCCGACCTCGGACTTCCAACACCTCAACTTCACCGTTTGGACCCGCGAGTGTTCCTGTGTCCCAGTGCTGACCGCCCCCCAACGGATAAAAGAGGGTCCGATCAAGCACTATCTTCGAGCCCTCGATCGCCGTTACGGTCGCATCAAATCGACGATGGTAGCCATGCTCCAAGTCCTCAAGGTACAATTTGACCGTCATAGCTAAACCTAGAGGCAAGGCCGTCAAGAGGTTTGCTCACTCTAGGGCTGCGTGACCCGGGCCGAAATCTTCCAGCAGGCGGGTGTGTTTTTCATCGGAGCCGTCAATGACAATGGCTGGCGTTTTCCATGCAACAGCAAGCGCAACGGTCGAGTCCCAGAGGGCTCGGAAAAAGCCAACCTCTTCGTATTCCCAACCTCGTTCTTCTGCATATTCCTTCACGATAGGGGCTGCTCTTGGGAGGTTGAAATGGGACAGGGCTGGAAGAAGGTGGTGTTCAATTTGGTAGTCGAGCCCGACGAAGAAAAACGAGCCCACGGGACTGAGTTTAATCCGGCGACCGGTCTCAATTTGCAAGCGCCAGTTTTCGTCGTATTCCATGACAATGGGTCGTCCTGCATGCCCGACGATGAAGATCGCTGTCAAGTACACACCAACGCTTGCCCAAAGGAGCACGTAAAAGCCGAACGTGGCCTGCCAGGAAAGTCCGAGCATGATAGGGAGTGCCAGCCAAAGGAAAAAGTGGGCAAACAGTAAACTCGCATCGAGCAGCCACATCTTGTTGAAACGATTTTTCTTCGCAACGAAAGGCGCTTTAATGATGTATTTGATGCCGTCGTAACGCATCAAATGACCTACCAGTGGCGTGATGATGGGCCAAAAAATGTAGGCTTGAAGGTATTTTTGAAAGAAACGGCGGAACGGTCCGCTCGACGTGTATTCTTCTTGAGAGAAGGTCAGCGGCCACGAGTAGATATCGGGGTCCTTATCGATGACGTTTGGATGGGCATGATGTTTCACGTTGTGCTTTTCCCGCCAATAATTCATTGACAATCCGGAAAACAGCGGGAACGCAAGGGAGGCAAGGGTGAGGTTTCCGGCTTTGCTCTTGCAGGCCGATGAGTGAACGCCTTCGTGTCCGATCATGGCGATGGTGGTGGTGATCAAGCCGGTGAGGGGGAGTAAGAGCAGTCCCCATTTGAAAGGGAGGGCGATGTGAGCAGCGTACAAGCCACCGACAACAGCGAGCAGGACGATGATTTTGGTCCACGATTTGGCTGTTGGCTTGTCCAAAAGGCCTTTTTCCTGAAGCTTTTTCCTCAAATCTGCCATCGGATGTGCTCCCATCTGCATCACCAACGCACCAGGCGTTATGGTCTTCGCCAACATGTGCAGGCTAAGAAAGTGGTGTTTCTTCCCACACCTAATGCTCCTGTTTACACAAGCTTAGCCGAGAAGCGGCGAGCCCGAACAACCGCTGCATCAAAAGTAAGGTCCTCGAGTGAGTCGAGTGACCCGAAGAGGTTCGCTTCATAGGCCTCAACAAACCCTCGCTCGGGTGCCCACGTTGGTTTTTCAGGCCACCAAACTTCAGCGAGTCCGTCGCTTCGGTGAAGTTCGAGTGCTGCATTTGGTGCATCCGCGGCATCGGCTTGCAAGACCAATGCTCCAAACCATCGTCGGAGAGGCTTGCTGGTGTACTCAAGAACATGTTCTCGGTTCACGTGATGTTCCAAATCGCCTGGCCTTGAACCACCGAACCCAGTAAAATCAACGATGCGATTGAGAACAATATTGGTGGGGAACGAACGTTCTCCTCCTGTGAGTTGAACATTAAATCCTCCTGGAATGGGAACAGTATCAACAACACGGGTTCGAAGAAAACACCTCACGCCTTTTGCCGTTGCTTGGTGGGCAAGAAATTTCATGACCCATTCCATGCGAAAGGCCCAGCCTTGCTCGTTTTTTTGGAGTGTCAAAAATTTTCGTTGCTCTTCTGAAAACCAATTTTCAAAACCGTCAAGATCGATAACCCGTCCTGGATAGTGAACCGGCATTCCCAATTCTGCATCAATTTCAAACAAGAACACCTGATGCTTCTTTTTTCGCAGTTCAATAGCGAGGAGGAGACTTTCAAGTGTCCCTCCAAGAAGTCCGATATTCATGACTGACCGCCTCCATTTTCACTCAATCTTGTATGGTTTTAATTCCAAGGCAAAGACAGGACATGAAGGAATGCACAATCGGCAATGGGTACAATTCGGTTCGTCCACATACACCATTCGATTTGTTAGAGTAAGAACGTCCACCGGACACAATGCAATGCATGCGCCACAACCAAAACACCGATCTTCGAGAACGGTGAACTGATGGTTTTGAAGTCGGCCCATGACCGTTGGAATGAATGCCTGTTCAAGGAGACTTCGTTCTCGAAGGGAAGAATTATGAGTCCTTTTTTGACCGTGAAAGGGAGATGTTCAACGACCCCCTTGTTTCCACTGGAAGCCTTTTGTCCATCGCTCTTTCAGAATGAGAAAGGGAGGAGAAAATTCAGAACGAGAAAAACCCGTTGTATATGGTCGCGAGTAGTTAATCAAGTTTAGGAAGAAAAAAATTAATTGTTCAGATCAAGAAAAGCGGAAAAAAACTCCAGTGGAAAAAAGGGGGTCTCACCCACATCTTCATGAGAGGTCACATGAACCCAACAACATGGTCCTTTATGCTCCAGGGCGAACAAGCTCCTACCCTGAAGACCCTCCATCATCCGGTTTGCGCTTCCATTATCTTGGTGGTGCTGATGAAGTTGGTAATGTTGGAATTGTCCTCGAAGATGCAAAAGGAACCCGGATTCTTTTGGATTATGGTCTCGCTCCAACTTCACCACCACGTTATCCTTCTGAAGCCCCACCTGTCCATGATGCGGTGATCACTCATTCTCACATTGACCATCTTGGAATGGTGCCGTGGCTTTGTGCGCACCATCGAACGCGATTGCATGGGACACCCATAACCGCTCAACTTTCAGAGATGATGTGGCATGATTGCTATAAAGTCAGTTCCATCGAAAAGTATCCGCTTGCTTGGGATAAGCGGGATATTGACACAGCATTGGATTCATGGTACGTTCATGATTTTGGGACATCATGGAAACACCATGATTGGACGATGACATTGCACCCTGCGGGCCACATTCCTGGTGCTGCAATGTTGCACATTGAACTGCCCTTTACAAGTGTCCTCATGACAGGAGATTTTGACACACGTGATTCCCCGCTAGTTCCAGGAGCAAAACCGGTTCGTGCCGAAGTGCTGTTCGTCGAAGGAACCTACGGCGGACGAGACCACCCAGAAAAATCCCTCGAGGTACAGCGTTTCATCGATGCGGTCGAACGCGTCGTCAAGGGGGGTGGAAAAGTACTCATTCCAGCTTTTGCGAATGGGCGGACTCAGGACGTTATTATGCTTCTCCACCAACATCTGCCTTGGCTTGATGTTCATGTTGACGGGATGGGAAAACGAGTCGCTAAGACACACCTCGAACACACCTCCGCTCTGCGAGACGGAACTGCCTTGGAACGCGCCTGGCGTTGGGCAAAACAAGTATCAAGCAAATCGGATAAGAAAAAAGCGCTTGCTGGCGATGTTATTGTAACGACCTCAGGGATGCTCGACGGTGGACCAGCCCTTTGGTACCTCAACCGGCTTCGTCACGATGCAAAAAACGCCGTGTTTTTCACCGGATATCAGGCCCGAGACACCGGCGGGCGCGGATTGTTGGACACCGGGCGTATCGAAATTTATGGAACCCCCGTCCACATTGACTTGGAACTTCTCCAATTCTCATTTTCAACGCATGCGGGGCACCAAGAAATTCTTGATTTTGCAAAAGCTTGCGAAGCGAAGCACGTGATTGTTTACCACACCGATCCGAACCACGCCCGCCCTCCGTTGGTCACGGCCCTCGAAGCCCAAGGTCACACGGTCCACCAACCCGTGAACGGCGAATCGTACATCTTGGACTTTTGATGTAAGGAAGCGAAGTCATTGAATACATCCACGCATAGGGAAGGGACGAGTCCCATGGCGAGGAAAGCACCTTCTGGCGGCAAGAACGGAAAGAAGAAGCGCAAGATGCGGCTTTCCCTCAAGCAATCCAAGATGAACACGAGCGCCGATAAATACAGCGATTCGCTCGGCTGGTCTCAAGATGTGGGTCGGACCTTGGGTGATGCACCCGCACCAACAGGCCCCGAGACGCTGAAAGTGCAATGTGAAATGTGCGGTTCAATGCTCAAGATTCCAAAACCAAAACGCTCCAAATACACCGTTACATGTACGTACCCAGAGTGCGGCCACCAAATGAAATTTGATTGAGATGCGCCGATCACTCGGCTCTTGCTTCATTGCAGTTCTGCTTCTTTCAGGCTGCCTCACCGTTTCGGATGCACCAGATGGTGCCGAATTTCGACTTGCCACCACCACCTCCATGCGAGACTCGGGATTGCTGGACATTCTTGTCGAGGAATTTGAGTCCTTGCACGGCATTGACGTGGAATACGTTGCAGTCGGAACGGGCGCAGCGCTCCACCTTGGAGCGAACGGCGATGTTGATGCGCTCATCGTTCATGCTCCAGCCCAAGAGGAAACCTTCGTCGCCAAAGGCCACGGTGTAAATCGAACACAAATCGCCTGGAATGCCTTTGTTTTGCTTTCACCCATCGAACTGCCCAATTCCCTTATCGATGCATTCAGCTTGATCGCAGAAGAAGAACACTGCTTTGTGTCTCGGGGTGACAATTCAGGAACGCATATGAAAGAACAAGCTGTTTGGGAGCACCTTGCGAACACCACCTCGATTGAACTTGTTCACGACATCAACGGGTTGCATCCCGAGGGCGACTGGTACTATTCAATCGGTCAAGGGATGGGGGCGACCATCAACATGGCGGATGAAAAAGGGTGCATCACACTCACGGACCGTGGAACAGCCCTCCAGTTTCAACCAAAAATCGACTTGAACCGGTACGAATTCAACGACACACTGGTTCACAACCCATACAGCTACCTTCCCGTAAACGGAGGCAACGAAGAAGCCTCAGCGCTTTTTCTCCATTACCTGCTCCATGAAGGGCGGCAAACCATCGCCAACTACACCATCAACGGCGCTCCGGCGTTTTACATCTAATCCCGTTGCTCAGCCACATTCGTCAACATCAGTTGGACGTAGTCGTCGTCGTGAGGCACGGCTGCACCGTCCTTCAGCACGATGATCCGGTCAGCAAGACGATTCGCTTGGGAGATGCTGTGCGTAGCCATGACGATGCAAACACCACCACGCTTCAAGCGAAGAAGCTCGTCTTCGATGGTTTTGACATGCATCCATCCTAAGTTTGCGGTGCATTCGTCGAGCAGCAGCAGGGACGGCATTAAACTAAGTTGGCGGGCGAGCACCAGGCGTTGGCGCTCTCCCCCCGACAAATCCAAGGTGGATTGATCAACTTTCTCAGCAAGACCGAACAAGCGCGCATATTCAGCCGCTGAAGGCGAAAGGTGAGGAAACCAACGAGAAGGGAGCATGAGTTCAGAGCCTACCGTGGATGAGAAGACCACGGGCTGCTGCTGGACGTACACACACGCCCGAGGCCCACACACAACGTCTTCGGATTCCAGCCCCGCCAAGCAGCGCAAAAGCGTCGTTTTTCCAGCGCCAGATTCGCCAAGAACGGCCGTGAGGGTGCCGGGCCCAAGGTTCACTTCCACGGCGTTCAAGAGGTCAACACCGTCCTTGGTGACGGAGCAGGATGTTGTCAACGCACCTCCGAACGGGTGCGGTTCGGGGAGTTCATCTCCAGTCAGGGTAACCCTGACCAGTTGTCGTCGCGTTTCAACCAAGCTAGCAACACCCACCAGCAGCAGAGAGAGTGCAAGCAACAGGACTCCGAGCAAACCAGCAACATCCATGTTTCCTTTCGAGGTTTCGAGCACGATACTTGTGGTCATCACCCGGGTCTTCCCGGCGATGTTGCCGCCCACCATGATGACCGCTCCAACCTCAGCAATAGCCCTCCCAAAAGCGATGACAATGGCTTGATAAACGCCGTTTCGAGCGAGCCGTATTTCCATCTTCAACCGGGCTCTCTCACCAATGCCTAACGTTGACAGCGTGTCGCTGTAGGCCTTTCCAACCCCTTCAAAAGCGGTCCAAGACCCACCCCAGACCAGCGGTAAAATCAGCAACGTCTGGGCAAGGATCATGGCTTCAACCGTGAACAGCAAGTCCAGCGCCCCAAGCGGTCCAGACTTTGACAACAACGAATAGACGAACACACCGACGACGACGGGCGGTAGGCCGTACAAAGCCGTCAACAAGGTCTTGAGGCGGCGATAAGTTCCGTGAGATTGACGGGCACACCAAGCCCCAAGCGGCACACCGATCAAGGTTGCCAAGAGGGTGGCTGTTCCGCTGGTGAGGAAAGTGGTCTGAACGGCCTGCCACACAGCGCCGCTATCCACCATGTTCCCGCATCGTGGAGCCCCCCATGAGTTTACCGTTACCATCACCCTCAAGCACAGGCATCCATTCGCCAATCCATGGATGGTCACGAGCTCTGGTTGGAACAGTGCGCAAAATGGGGCATCTCCTTTCCCGCCCGACGGTATCAAGAAGGAACACGAACGAGCGAGGATGCCGCCCTTCAGTTAGGATGCGATGTTGCTCACATCGCCAAATCCATCGTGTTTGAAGGCCGAGAATCCCCGGTGATTGTCATCACCAGCGGAGCAAACCGCGTGGACCGAAAACGAAAACTCAAGCGATTGCTCGGTTACAGGCCGAGTATGGCTCAAGCGAAATATGTGGAACAACAAACCGGCTACGCTCCAGGTGGTGTGCCGCCGTTCGGACATCTTCTTCCGTGTACGATGGTGATGGACGAAGACCTCTTTCGGTACGAAACGGTATGGGGTGCGGCGGGATGTGCAGAAACCGTTTTTTCAATCACGCCGAGCGAGCTTCAACGCATGACGGGGGCGCTTGTGGGCGATGTCAAACAATAGGTGAACCGCATGAGTGAAACTCCGTATTTTATCCAACTCGACGAAGCCAGGGCCTTGTGCAGAAAGACCCCACCCACCCTCACCGTGGAAAACGTCACCCTCGATAACGCACACCAGCGAACGTTGGCTGTCGATCTGAAAAGTCTGGTCAACGACCCACCCTTTGACAATTCTTCCATGGACGGTTTTGCTTGCCGTTTTGATCCTTCTGCAACCTACCCACTCACCCTCCGCATCTTGGGAACGCAGGCCGCAAGCGGGGAAAACCCCACACTTTCCGTTGGCGTTGGCGATGCGGCTCGCATCATGACCGGCGCACCGATGCCTGCCGGAAGCGATGCCATCCTTCCCATCGAAATGTGCACCGTTTCCGAAGACGGGACAACCGTGGTCTTGAACGAAGCACCCAAGCCCCATTTTGTCCGAAAGAAAGGGGAGAATTTGCAGGAAGGCACCACCGCTCTCGCCAAAGGAAGCTATCTTTCACCGGCTCAAGTGGGTCTGTGTGCGACGATGGGACATGCGTCCATCCCCGTGTATCGGCGCCTGAAAATGGGGATCATCTCAACAGGCGACGAACTTAAATTTCCGGGCGAGCCTTTGCTCCACGGTGAAATTTACGAATCCAACTCCTTCGGTTTGGCGGGATTGGTTCGCTGGTTGGGCCATGAACCTGTTCGGTATCAAGCCGTCGCAGACTCCATCGATGGCTTACGAGACGCACTCAACATAGCCTCGGCAGAATGCGACATCGTGTTGACGTCCGGTGGCGTGTCCATGGGAGAATTTGATTATGTTCGGCGCATTATGGAGACGGAAGGCGAAATTCACTTTTGGCGCATGAAAATCCGCCCAGGCTCCCCTCCACTGTTTGGATTGTGGAAAGGGACGCCGATCTTCGGACTCCCAGGAAACCCCGTATCCAGTCACGTTGTGTTCCGCATGCTGGTTGCTGATTATGTTCGGCACGCACTTGGAAGCGACGGCCCAAAGGAATGGACGGTTCGGGCAAAGCTCTGCGACCGGGTCAAATCCACCATGGACTGCGTGACGTTGCGCCGGGTCGAACTCGTTTCAACCGAGGAGGGCATGATGGCCTATCAACCCAAACATCAGGGTTCCGGCAACCTTGACAGTCTTGCCAGCGCTAGCGGACTTACCATGCTCCAACCGGGAGAAATCGGCGAGGTCGGTGAATGGATTGATGTGGTGGTGCTCTAGGCGAACATCATGGAGGCGACGGTTGAACGGGACGGCACACTTCTCGAGTTCCTGAAAGAAGTCCATCCTCAATCCACCACGACAACGCTTCGCAAAATGCTCACCCAAGGCCGCGTCACCGTGAACGGGGAGGTGGCTCACCGCGCCAAACACGAGGTCGTTTCAGGTGATGCTGTCCACATACTTCCACGGTCAAAAGCCGAAGAAATCACACCACCACCAACGGCCTCCGCCGTAGACATCGATGTGTTGTTTGAAGACGATGCACTGCTCGTGGTGAACAAACCAGCGCACCAATTGTCCGTTGCAACCGACCGGCTGGAAGTCGACACCCTGCACAGTCGGTGCGTGGAACACGTCAGACGTTCAGATCGAAACGGGTGGTGTTTCATCGTTCATCGCCTCGACCGGGACACTTCGGGCGTGATGGTGCTCGCCAAGAGCAAAGATGCGAAGCGAGAACTTCAGGGACAATTTGCAGACCGGAGCGTCCATCGCCTTTACCTCGCGCAAGTCGAAGGCCAACCCGACCCCGAATCCGGCACCGTGAGAACCTGGCTCATGGAAGATAAGCACCTGAACGTCAAAGCGGTCAATCCCGGTCATCCACAGGGAAAGGAAGCCGTCTCGCACTACAACGTCGCATCGTCAAACGAAGAGACATCGTTGGTGGAGATCATGATCGAAACGGGCCGGCGCCATCAAATTCGCATGGCCATGCAACATCTCGGTACGCCGGTGGTCGGTGATGAAAAACACGGAGCGACCACCAACCCCAACGGGCGAATCATGCTCCATGCGAGCGCCTTGGAATTCCTCCACCCGGAAACCGATGATCCCGTTCGATTTGAAGCACCGATTCCTCGGACCTTCGTTTAGCACAAAACGCCGTCGACGCCACGGGACGAAGGGAAGCAGGACTTGAAGAACCGTTGACGGTTGGTTGAGATGGAGGTCGCGTTTTGCAACACGGTCAGCGAGAGGGATGGATTGAGGTCAAAGGGGCCCGAACTCACAACCTCAAAGACATCACCGTCAACCTCCCGAAGGGCAAATTCGTTGTTATCTCTGGCGTTTCAGGGTCCGGAAAATCCAGTTTGGCGTTTGATACCCTCTACGCCGAAGGCCAACGCCGCTATGTCGAGAGCCTCTCATCCTATGCTCGGCAATTCATCGGGCAAATGAAGAAAGCCGACTGCGATTCCATCGAAGGATTGTCCCCCGCCATTTCCATCGATCAAAAACAAGGCAGTCACAACCCGCGATCAACCGTAGCCACGGTCACGGAAATCCAAGACTACCTTCGGCTCTTGTGGGCGCGTGTTGGAAAACCACACTGTCCAACATGCGGCCAAGAAGTGGCTCGACGAACCGTGCAGGAGATCGTTGACGACGTGTTTTGGCAAATGGAAGGACACGCCGTGGCCGTATGGAGCCCGGTGGTGCGGGCTCGAAAAGGAACCCACGCCGAATTGTTTCGACAACTGGTGGAGCAGGGCTATCTCAACGGCCGAGTGAACGGTCACGAGACATCTTTTGAGGAGCCACCCGCCCTCGACAAGAACTTCCGTCACGACATCGATGTCCGAATCGATCGGTTGCGTTGTACACGCGACCGCAGACAACGCTTGACGGAAGGGGTTGAAGCAGCCCTACGGCTCGGCGGCGGGACCCTCGCAGTCGAGAGTTTGGAGCCGCCCAAAGAAGGCACCAAATTGAGTCCAAATTCAAACGCCATGCTCACCGAGCAAGGGCAAATCATCGCTTGGTCGGAAGATTTTGCTTGCCCGCAACACGGAGCCTTCATGCCCGAATTATCGCCCCGTGTCTTTTCGTTCAATTCCCCTCTCGGTGCGTGCGGCACATGTCAAGGGCTCGGTGTTCAACGGCAATTCAACACCGAACTCATCGTTGACGGCAGTCTCAGCGTCTCAAACGGTTGTGTTTTACCTTGGCGACAATCCATGTCACCGTCGTGGTACCGGAAATTGCTGGAGTGCACATGCGAGCACTACAACATCTCCACAACGCTCCCCTTCGACATGCTTGATGAAGATGAAAAAGACATCCTGCTCTACGGTTCAGGGTCAACCGTGATCCACTACGAATTCGTTTCCGAAAACGGCTCTCAATACAAATACAGCAAGCCTTGGGAAGGCATCGTCCCGCGCCTCGAAAAGACCTATGCCGAAACCACCTCTGAGCGAACACGCAATCGCCTCATTGCCTGCATGACCGACCTCGATTGTTCGGATTGTTCGGGTGAAAAACTGAACCGAGCAGCCCGATATGTCACAGTGGGCGGTGTTCGTCTGCCAGAAGTCAGCCAATGTTCGGTCCACGACGCTTTGGGGTTGGTCCGCGCCTGGTCTCCCGATGGCGACGGCCCACCGGAAGCCTTCCACGATGTTTTGGAAACCCTTGACGAACGGAGCATGTTCATCGGCACCGATATCATCAGAGAAATTGAAGGACGCCTGGGCTTTTTGGACAGCGTTGGTTTGGATTACTTGACCCTTGACCGAAAGGCGAACACGCTTTCAGGTGGCGAGAGCCAGCGCATCCGTTTGGCGACTCAAATCGGAAGCCGCCTGACCGGAGTGATGTACGTGCTTGACGAACCTTCCATCGGGTTGCATCAGCGGGACAACGACCGCTTGTTGAAGACGTTACGGGAATTGAGCGATCTGGGCAACACCCTCCTCGTGGTTGAGCATGACGAAGACACCTTGCGTCAAGCCGACTGGCTGTGCGACCTCGGCCCTGGTGCCGGATTGGAAGGGGGAGAGGTTGTTGCGAATGGACCGCCCGAGGAGGTCATGAAGGTTGAGGCTTCGGTAACGGGGGCTTACCTCAGCGGACGCAAGTCCATTTCGTGGCCCAACCGTCGCGTGAATCCAGGGAAAAAACACCTCGTGGTCAGAGGGGCTCGCCACAACAACTTGCAAAATATCGACGCAGCGTTTCCTCTTGGATGCATGACCGCCGTCACCGGCGTTTCGGGTTCTGGAAAATCTTCCTTGGTATCAGGCATTCTCGCCCCCGCGCTGCAACGCGCCGTTCACCGTGCTGAAACGGTCCCCGGGCGCCATTCAAGCATTGAAGGGGTCGAGCACGTGGACAAGACCATCATCATCGACCAGTCACCCATCGGCAGAACGCCCCGTTCAAACCCCGCTACCTACACAAAGGTGTTTGATGAAATTCGCAGCTTGTTCGCCGACACAAAAATCGCAAAAGAGCGCGGGTACAAGCCTGGCCAGTTCAGTTTCAACGTCAAAGGGGGCCGCTGCGAAGCGTGTGCTGGAGGGGGCTCAATCAAATTGGAGATGAACTTCCTCCCCGATGTTTGGATCACGTGCGACATCTGTGAGGGGAAGCGATACACTCGTGAGTGCCTTGAGGTAATGTGGAAGGGACGGAACATCCACGATGTTCTGGAAATGCCGGTCGCTGATGCCGTTGAATTCTTCAAAAACCACCGGAAAATTCACCGCACCCTTGAGACCCTTAATGCGGTGGGCTTGGGGTACATTCGCTTAGGCCAACCTGCAACGACGCTTTCTGGGGGCGAAGCCCAGCGCGTGAAACTTGCAAGTGAACTGCGCCGCATGCCGAATAAACACACCGTCTACATCTTGGACGAACCCACGACGGGACTGTCCCTGAGTGACGTAGCGAAACTGATCGAGGTGTTGCATCAACTCCGCGACAAAGGGCACACACTGGTCATCATTGAACACCAACTCGACGTCGTGAAATCGTGCGACTGGGTCATTGATTTGGGTCCCGAGGGCGGAGAGCGTGGTGGACAAATCATTGCTACGGGAACACCCGAGGCGGTGGCTGCCAACGAGAACAGTCCCACCGGGCATTTCCTCGCAAAAATGCTAAACAAATGAGAGCGCAGACTACAAAGAGCGCATTCAACAACCCCGGCATGCCCTCAAGGGCACGGTGTACCGTATGCCTCTGACACGCGTGGAAGTGACGCCTCGGCAAGGGGAAGGAATGCGCGATGTTCGCGGTGACGTCGTTCGTCGCCAACTCATGGCCGACCACGGGATTGAGGTGAAGGATGTCCGGACGGTATGCGGGTATCTAATCGATGCGGACACCCCCTCCGACGCCATTGCAGCAAGGGTTGACGATGTGTTTGCCGACCCCATCATTGAACACGGAGCGACCAATGAACTGATGCTCTCTTCCCCGTTCTTTACCAACGTCCCTGAAGGGGTTGTTTCCGTGGGTTTCAAACCCGGGGTCACCGACAATCCGGGAAAGGCCGCGACTGACGGATTTCTCACGTTATTTCCTGACGACCGCAACGCACGAATTGCGACGTACGTCACGTACGCCTTCTACGGCCTGCCCAACGGATGCGACCTCCAATGGTTGGCCGGCACCCTGCACAACGGGTTGATTGAGCGCGTTGTGGTGGCAACGGCCGAGCAATGCGCGGCGCGAGCATGGCCGCAACTTGACTACCCGACACCGCCCGAACAGGTGTTCATCGAACCCCAACCCGTGAACCTTGAAGTCAACGACGACGAGCTTGAATCGATCTCAACCCAAGGCTTGCTCGCCCTCAATCTGTCTGAAATGCACGCGATTCAAGCCCACTACCGTGATCCGGAGACACGTGCGGTTCGAGAGGCCGCGGGCATCTCCCCAGACGCACCCACCGATGTTGAACTCGAGTGCCTCGCCCAAACATGGAGCGAGCACTGCAAGCACAAGATTTTCGCCTCCAAAATCCATCACGTTGATGAGGAGACGGGCGAAGACACGGTCATCGATTCCCTCTTCAAAACCCACATCATGAAGCCAACACACGACATGCAGAACGAGGTCGACTGGCTTCTTTCGGTGTTCCACGACAACTCCGGCGTCATCGCTTGGGACGATGAATGGAGCGTTTGCATGAAAGCGGAAACCCACAACTCACCTTCCGCGTTGGACCCCTACGGCGGGGCGATGACCGGCATTGTCGGCGTCAATCGTGACATTCTCGGAACGGGTTTGGGTGCCCGACCCATTGCGAACACCGATGTGTTTTGCTTTGGTCCGCCCGATTGGGAAGGAGACTTGCCCGACAACCTGTTCCACCCCTCTCGGGTGTTGCGAGGGGTTCACGCAGGGGTACGCGTCGGTGGAAACGAATCCGGGATTCCAACGGTGAACGGAGCGATCGTCTTTGATGACCGCTATATTGGGAAACCCTTGGTGTACTGCGGGACCGTGGGCATCATGCCCAGGACCCTTACTGACGGACGTCCTTCTCACGTGAAAACCCCCGTCGCAGGCGACATCGTCTACATGGTCGGTGGCCGGGTTGGTTACGACGGCATTCACGGGGCGACCTTTTCTTCGCTTGAATTGACGGAGGAGTCCCCGTCAAGCGCCGTTCAAATCGGCGACCCCATCACCCAAAAGAAAATGCTTGATATGGTGCTTGAGGCTCGAGATGCTGGCTTGATTTCGTGCATTACGGACAACGGTGCAGGGGGACTCTCCTCCTCCATCGGCGAGATGGCTGAATACACGAACGGGTGCGAGATTGATCTTGCGAAAGTTCCGCTCAAGCAAGCAGGGCTCTCGCCTTGGGAAATCCTCGTCTCGGAGAGCCAAGAGCGGATGACCATCGCCGTACGGCCCGAAGACCAAACCGCGTTCGAAAAGCTCGCTCGACTTCACGAGGTTGAGGCAACGCCCGTGGCGACGTTCACGTCCACCGGTGTTTTCCATGTCCGCTACAATGAAACAACCGTTGCCTACCTGCCCATTGAATTCCTCCACGATGGCGTGCCACAACTCGAACTCGAATCAACTTGGACGCCCCCTGAACATCTTCCATTTGCCCCACCGCAAGACGCAGATCACAACCGTTTGCTGTTGGGGATGTTACAACGGCCCAACATCGCCAGCAAGGAAACGTGGGTTCGCCAATACGACCACGAGGTCATCGCCCAAACCGCTGTGAAACCCTTCGTTGGTGTTGAACGGGACGGACCGGGTGATGCGGGCCTTATCGCGCCGCTCCATGGCAACCCCCACGGCCTCGTCATTTCCTGCGGCATTGCGCCGCGATACTCGGACATTGATGCTGGGGCCATGGCAGCCGCCGCCATCGACGAAGCGGTTCGAAACGCCGTCTGCGTGGGGCTTGATGTTGACAAAATGGCGGGTTTAGACAACTTTTGCTGGCCCGACCCCATTGAGTCGACCAAAACCCCCGATGGTCGGTTCAAACTCGCCCAACTCGTGCGGGCCAACCGGGAACTGGAACGCGTGTGCCGAGCCTACCGCCTGCCTTGCGTCAGCGGAAAGGATTCCATGAAAAACGACTACGGCTCGGGCCCGGACAAGATTTCCATCCCTCCAACCCTCCTGTTTTCGCTCTTTGGCGACCACCCCGATGTTCGCTTCACGGCCACGAGCGACTTCAAACAGGCCGGCGACCGGGTGTACCTGGTGGGTTCGTCGCGCCAAGAATTGGGTGCTTCAGAACTGGCCTTCATGCTGACCGAATCCGGGGCATCGCCAGGCATCGGTGGAACGGTCCCGCAACTGAACCAACCCGAAGACAACCTTGCGACGTACAGGGTTCTTGCAAACACCATCCGGCAAGGTTTGGTCCGAACAGCTCACGATTGCAGCGAGGGTGGCCTTGCCGTGGCGCTGGCCGAAATGTGCATTGGTGGTCGACTTGGAGCTGAAATTGATGTGGACGGCACCGGCGAAGGCGACCTTTGGGGCCGGCTTTGGGGGGAATCCTTGGGACGTATTGTCGTGGCCGTTGCCCCCGAAAACGACGAAATGTTCCGTACGGCGATGAAAGGCCATCCACTGACGGTCCTCGGGAACGTGAACGAGACGGCCGCCTTGGTGATCGTGGACGGCGATGAAGAACTCATCTCTTCAAACGTCGATGCGCTTGTCGAGGCTTGGAAGGGAACGTTGGATTTGACGGGAGGTGTTGCTTGATGACCCCTCATGTCGCCGTTTTGTTTGGTTTTGGAATCAATTGTGACCACGAGACAAAAGCCGTGTTTGAACTCGTTGGAGCCACAGCGGAGCGCGTTCACGTCAACAGTTTTGTTTCAGGCACCGCATCGCTCGCAGATTACGATATTCTCGCCGTTCCCGGTGGGTTCTCGTTTGGTGACCACTTGGGAAGCGGACGCCTCTTGGGGAACCGTATGCGTTTTGCCATGCGCGACGCTCTTCGGGCGTTCGTGGATGCCGGCAAACCCATCATCGGCATTTGCAACGGATTTCAAGTGCTGGTGAAAACCGGGCTTTTACCGGGCCCTGAGGGCGACCAATCCCCGGATTTCATCCAACGAGCCAGTCTAACATTGAACGATAGCGGACGTTATGAAGACCGGTGGGTAACTTTGGAATTCGACCCCGAAAGCCCCTGCATCTGGACGAAGGGCATGACGCGAATGGAGTGCCCAGTCCGACACGGTGAAGGAAAATTCGTGATGCCGTCGGCCGAGGATTTGGACCACCTTGCAAGTAATCGACAATTAACGGTGCGTTATGTTGACCCCAATGCACCCGTCGATGCCCCATCGAGTGATTCGGTGTTGCCGTACCCGATCAGTCCAAACGGAAGCATGCGAAACATTGCAGGCATTTGCGACAGCACCGGCCTCGTGTTTGGGCTAATGCCACATCCCGAAGCCGTGTACGCTCGTTGGCTGCATCCGAACCACACCCACCCCTCATCAACGGCCGTTGGCGACGCCATGGATGGATGGGAGGGCGAAGGGTTGCAAATTTTCCGAAACGCCGTCAACCACGTTATCGCCACGCGTCGGGGATGAAGCATGCTTGAGGCAGAGCGCCGAATCTCCATCGACGCCTTGCGCGGACTGGCTGTGTTGTTGATGGTCATGGTGCACGCTGCGGCGACATGGACCCCAGCTAATGCATCAGAATTGACAATTTTAGCGACGGTTGTCTCCGGCTTCGGCGGGCTCGCCGCCCCCTTGTTTGTCACATTGTTTGGTTGGGGCCTTCTTCAGCGTCAGCGAACATGGTCGGAGCGATGGCGACAGGCGGCTTTTCTTTTCGTCTGCCAGGCAGGGGTGAACCTTTCAGCGCCCCATTTGTTCCAACCTTTCACACCAGGCGTCCTTTCGCTGATGGGGCTGATGATTCTCTCCGAGCCCCTGTGGGCCGCCCCATGGCGAAAAGGTCGAACCCCGTTCAACGTCTTCCTCATCGTTGCGGCCTCCATGTTTGTCTTCCTTTGGTTCGCAGAACCCCTGCAGGGGCCTTCCACCTGGGACGCACGGGTTGCAACAGCAACCGCTTTTGATGTAGTATCGCATTTGCTCTTGACGGGGACATATCCGTTGGTCCCGTGGGTTCTTTTTGGTGCGTTTGGCGCAACAATCGCTCTCCAACCCGGGCCCCGCCCACTCGTCTTCACCTTCGCCGTTGGGATGGGGATCTCTGTGGGGGTGTTGTTTTTGGCGCTTTCAACCAACACCCCATGGGCGCTGCCAACCGGGGAGGCTGCGCTGACGTTTTTTCCGGCGAACGGTCCATTTTTGGTCGCAGCCTTGACGGGCGTGAGCCTGCTTTGGTTGTTGGTTGATGGCAGAACGTGGCTGAACGGGTTAGCGGGGGCCGGACGATGCAGCCTCACCCTGTACGTTGCCCATTTTGTTCCGCTGTTTTGGTTTCACTCCTTGGATGAACAGGGCTCTTGGGGGCTCAATCTGTCGATGTCTGTTACCATCGCTTACACGATGACCTGGATGCTTGTTGGAACCTTTTGGTGGAAGAAGTGGCCCCAGTGGACGCTTGAAGCTGCTTGGCGAGGTTGGAGCCGCCCACCTCATTCATCGCTGCGTGATCAGGTGGTAGGCCTCGAGAGCGTAGAACACTGAGAACCCAAGCATCACCGTGCCGCACCCTGCGAGCAGGCGCTTGTAGGCGGTCACGGAGAGCCCCCCACTCGCTCGGTGAATGGCGTAAGCCACGCCGACCTTGGTCAGCATGAGCGTGATGAGAAAGGAAACGGCGTATGCAATTGGAGCAAGCACCTCCTCTTCGACCACGGAGGCCATGAGCGGCCCTCCGATCAAAAACCAGAAGACGTACACGTTTGGGTTGAGCAGATTCGTCAGGACGCCTCGGAGAAACGAGTCTTTGGGGATGCCCGGACCAATCACCCCCGGGGCGGGGGGCTCCAAACCGTAGCAATCCAGACCCATCTTCGCAAGAAAGAGGGCACCGGCAACGGTGATGACCAGGAGCACCGATGGGTTCGTTGCAATCCATGCCGCAGCAAAGAAGCTCAGAATGACCAAAGGGCCGTCTGAGAAAATCGGAGCGGCTGCTGTCCAAACTCCCGCACGCAACCCTCCAGAGAGGGTTTCTCGAATCACCATCGTGAGCAGAGGTCCGGGTTTCAAACCTTCAACCACGCCGAGCAGCATGCCCGCCAGGGCTAGACTGAGCACGAGGCCGACTTCCATTTGAGGATGCTCCCCGACACCGGTCTTTGACTGCGTCGCTCGTCAACCGTTGAGGCGTGGTGGACGAATCCACCACGCCTCGCTGGGTTTTGGAGAACCGTCGAAAGACTTCACTCGGCTGCGAGTGCTTCGGTAGCCTTCTTGGCACCCATCCATGCAACGATACCGAATCCAATCTTGTTGATCATGTCGGCAATGTTGTAGAACACAGCCAGAAGTTCTTGGTTACCCTCACCGAGGCCGAGGTCAGCACCGGGGGACCAGAGGTAGCCGATGGGGTAAATGATCCAGCCAACCACGATGAACCAGCGCAGAGCGTTCGCGCTCCAGAGGAGCTCAGGAGCAATCTTGCTGTTGTCGACACCCTTACCGGAGGACCAAGGGGTGCCGGTTGCCACGATAATCATAGCCCAGCCGACACCACCGAGGATGAGTCCAGCCCATCCACCAGCGGAAGAACCCATGACTTCACCGAGGACACCGGCTTCGCCGAGGTAACCGAATCCGATCATGATGAGGGCACCGGTGAAACAAATACCGGTGAAGCCCATTCCGAGGAACTTTTCGTCGGTGATAGCGTCCTTTCCGACGAGGGAAGGGAACTTGAGAGCCATCAACGGGACGGTGATGATCCAGTCCATGTAGCGGTACTCGACCGAAACGTCGCCGAGTTCGGTATACACGCCGCGCATGTAGTAGTAGTGGAAGGCAGCGATACCGACGATAAGAGCCGAGATGGTCATCGTGGTTCGGTATTGCGGTGCGACGGAGTTGCGCTCCGACATGAAGAAGACGAAAGCAGCACCCATGGAGATGTAACCAACGAAGAACAAGAAGAAGGTGAGCAACTTCAGTGGCTCATCATCGTATTTCTCCGCCGGGTTCACGATCTCAGCGCTGACCGTACCGGCCAGAGCGAGGGTGAGTGTGGCGATCAAAAGCAGGCTCGTTGTCTTTGAGAAAGTTTCAGTTTTCATGGTTTTCAAACCTCTACCTTGCGAATGAGTACTTAAGGGGGTGTATTTTGCTAAGTTTCGCGCGTGTGGATTTTTAACGCGTTTCGACGTTCCCCGTCTGGACCGCCCACAGTTTCGCATAGATGCCGTTTTGTTGAACAAGCGTTTCATGAGCCCCGTCCTCAGCGATGGCTCCCTGATCGAGAACAACGATGCGGTCGGCATGACGCACGGTAGAAAGACGGTGGGCGATAACAATCGTCGTTCTGCCCTTCGAGATTCGTTGAATACTCCGTTGCAGCGCCGCCTCGGTTTCGTTGTCAACCGCCGATGTGGCTTCGTCCAACACGAGCAGTGGAGCGTCTTTGAGAACCGCTCGTGCGATGGCCACACGTTGCCGTTGTCCACCCGACAAACGGTGGCCACCTTCCCCAACCAATGTATCCCAACCGGATGGCAGCGAATCAACAAAGGCAGCGGCTTCCGCAACCTCGGCAGCCTTCACAACTTCTTCGTCACTGGCTTCTGGGCGCCCGTAACGAATGTTTTCGAGGATGCTGGTCGGAAAGAGCGTGATGTGTTGGTCAACCAAAGCGATGGACGAACGCAAGGCTTGGAGTTGCCATGCGGCAAGAGGTTCGTCGCACCACACAACGCGACCCCGGTTGGGTTCGACAAACCGGAGCAGGAGACGGATGAGCGAGGTCTTTCCCGCACCGGTGGAGCCGACGACGCCGGTGGTCTTTCCTGCTTCGAACGTTAGCGAGAACCCGTCGAAGAGTGGGTCACGGCCCGAATATGCAAAGGCGACATCGTCCAGGACGAGCGGACTTGAAGCCACGGTGGATCGTTCGGGCTCAAACGTTCCTTGTTTGAGCGCGATGGGTGCATCCAAGACATCGAGCACACGGGTCGACGACGCCATGGCGCGCTGATACAAGTCGAACGTTTCGCCGAGCCTTGTCAGGGGCCAAAGAAGGCGCTGCGTCATGAAAACAAGAACGGAATAAGCACCCACTGCCAGGGCTCCATCCAACGTCAACCAACCTCCCAAAAGAAGCGTTGCCGTGAACCCGACCAAGATGGCCATTCGGATGAGAGGCGTGAAGGCTGCTGAGAGCCGAATCGCTTCCCGGTTTGCCTCACGATAGGCATTGCTGAGCGAACGAACACGTTCCAATTCGTGCTGTTCAGCCGTAAAGGATTGAACCGTCGACATGCCGGAGAGGTCGTTTTCGAGCAGGGCGTTCATCTGACCGGCGGCAGAACGCACCTTGGCATACCGTGGTTCGAGACTGCGTTGATAGCGAAACGAACCCCAGACGATGAGCGGGATGGGCAGAACGGCAAACAACGCAACCTGCCACGAGATGGCAAGAAAGACCGCTCCGACCACCACCACGGTGGTGCTGACCTGCAATAGGTCGTTGGCTCCCTTGTCCAAAAACCGCTCAAGTTGGTTGATATCGTCGTTCAAGATGGCGAGAATATCCCCTTTCTGTCGGTCGTCAAACCACGCCATGCCCTGTTTTTGGACGTGGTCAAACGTGTCGAGCCGCAACTCGTGCTGCACGGTTTGAGCCAAGTTACGCCACAAAACGCCGTAGAAATATTCGAACAACGATTCCAAGCCCCAGATGAGAAAGGTCAACACTGAAAGGGCCACCAGTTGGTGCCAAGGGTCAACGACACCGAGGCCAGCGAGGGTTGACTCCTCCTTTAGCACGACGACATCGACGGCAAGCCCGATCAACAACGGCGGGGCAAGGTCCCAAATCTTGTTGACGATGGAACAGAACGTGGCCAGTCGTACCGAGCCTCGATGCGGTCGCATGAACGTCAGCAATCGTCGAAACGGACCGCCTTCGCTCATGTGCTGGCCAGCAAGCGGTCCTTTGAGAAGGCTCCCGTGCCCACGCATGCAGCGCAAGCCCTATGCCCTTTCCCCAACGACCTCGCAACGAGTCGCATGAACGTCGGTGAAGGTTCGGTGCTTTCCAAAGTCTGCAGGCCGACCGAGGGCGCCCGCCACATCACGCTCATCGACCCGGCTAAACAATCTCCGGAGGTGGCCGCGAAGCGAGCCATGGTCGCCGTGGAATGCGGGACGGCGATGATTTTTGTTGGAGGGTCAACCGACACCCCCGATACGGTGGTTCATGCGACCTGTGTGGCCATTCAGGAGGCGCTTGAGTTGCGAATCTTTGCAGCAAGCCAAGATCCAGAGGGCGACGAAGGACGTTGGGACATTCCTGTTGTTCTATTCCCGGGGGGCGCCCACGCCCTTTCTCCGGCCGCTGACGCCATCACCTTCATGATGCTCATGAACTCAACAAAGCGGGAATTCCTCGTTGGTGAACAGGTCCGAGGTGCACCGCACCTGGAACGCTTTGGGGTCGAGGCCTTGCCCACCGGATACGTCGTGTGTGCGCCTGGCGGGCGGGTTGGCGAGGTTGGAGCAGCCGAACTGCTTGAAGCAGGCGACACCGAACTCGTGCATGCCTACGCCCTGTGCGCCCGTATGTTCGGGTTTTCTTTGCTCTATTTGGAGGCCGGAAGCGGTGCTTCACAACCCGTCCATCCGAATCTGATCCGGGCGGCCGCCGAAGTAGAGGGGCTGACGCTTCTTGTTGGAGGTGGCTTGCGAACGCCGGAGGCCGTTCGTGCAGCCGTTGATGCCGGGGCGAAATGGATCGTGACCGGCACGGTGACGGAGGATGCAGGGTCAATGGACGAGCTCAGCGAGCGATTGACCTCGTTGGTCGGCGCATGCACGAACTGAATCATTCGGTTTCGTCGTCAAACAACACCGGGTCGCCGGTTCCACCGGGCGAGGGAGGACGGACATCGTCAACGTCAATTCCTTTCTCAATCACGGTTTCCTCGGTTGACAACGCCATTTCTTCACCTTCGGCGAGTTTCGCCATATCGTCGGAAGAAGGGGCCTTGATGGTCCGCTCGACATCGGGTGCGTTGGCGTAGAGTTCGCGCTTGAGTTCACGGCTCTCGTGACTGCGCACCAGCGAAAGGGAGTCTGCGAAGACCCGTCCAACGACCTCTCGCGTTCGCTCGCTGCGGCGAGCCGAGTGGAGTTCATGTTCCATGGAACTTCGTTGTTCTTCGAGTTCCCGGAGTTCTGCCGTTCGGTCTTGAAGAGCGGCTTCCAAATCGGTCATGGTGAGGGTCATCTGTTGCAACCGTTCATCGCGCTCAAACACGTCGTTGTGCAGGCGTCGTTCTCGACGTCGTAGGGATTCATACTCGCGATTTCGCTCAAGCAAGCGCCGCTTGAGTTCCTCAATTTGTTCGACCAAGTAATCGTGTTCAGCCGAAACGGACCGAGGGCCTTGCATGACGCGTTCCAATTGTTCTTCCAATTCGCCGAGGCGACGGTCACGGGCGTCCAACAAGCCTCGGAGCCGGTCAGCGATG
>Ga0255763_1000976_pt1 | contig 30563 bp, 19 predicted proteins | sample 041ome_2_FD_179963 | JGI IMG/M metagenome (GOLD analysis project Ga0255763, IMG submission 179963) | Coastal salt marsh microbial communities from the Groves Creek Marsh, Skidaway Island, Georgia - 041406US metaG (version 2) | ecosystem: Environmental > Aquatic > Marine > Intertidal zone > Salt...
AAAACGCGATGAACGCAACAGTCTCACCACCAACGGCGGACGTGTAGATGTTCACGGCCGTCGGGTCCGCCAAGTGCGCCTTGAAACCTTCGATCGGTCCCATACCAGTCACCGCCCACTGGGAAACCATGCCCAAAAACGCAACCATCGCCAAGCGACCGTTCTTGACCTCCTTCACTCTCGCCTCCGGAGAGTCCATTCCAGCCGGGTCAAACGGAAAGTTCATCCCCAATCCACTCTCGCCAGTCTTCATGAAACCGCGGATTCTCAACGCTTCCAAGATGCCCATAACGCAAATTTGCGTGATGACCAACGTCTTAAAGTCAATGTCGTAGTCGGCGGCGCCGGCTTCCCAGAACTTCGGCAAGCTCGGGTTGGAGTCCGTCGCCAAGACACCGATAGTCGCGTACATCGCCCATCGGCCGTTCATCAATTCCGCTTCTTGCAAGTACGGCAAAGACTCCTTGTTCGCGCCCAATCTCAACGGGTCAAAACCGTAGTCACCAGCCATGGAGCCGTCCAAGTATTCTGGCGCGGTGGCCCCCGGGTACCACATTTCTCTCTCCGCTTTGACAACAACCGACGCGGATCGAGAGTTGACGGATCTGGAGGAGGAGACTTTTTGCGCGAACTGTGTGCGTGTGAGTGGGAGGTGAGAGGTGAAAATGTCAGTCGTGATCTCGCGATTTACAAAGTTACGGAGGAGAAAGAGAGATCGATCCGTCTTTCGATGAGGAAGGAAACATAAATTTTCGAAATCCAAATCGCGCCGAGACGAGGAGCACGCGACGACGCAAAAGCGTATCTTTTTCCCGTCCCAATATTTATTTCCATCGCGAAAGGCGTGCAAAAAAATCACGTCAAAACGCGCGCGGAACGCCGCTCAAAACGCATCCTCGCGAATTAAAAAAACGAGATTACGCGAGAGAATCGCAACGAGAAAATAATTTTCACGGTGCACGTACCGCGCGAGTCGCAACAGTCGACGATAAGGCAAACATTATTGTGTAATTAGTTAAGTGTGTGCGTGAATGGAGCTTTTTACTCCCGGAGAGAGCTCCTCCTTCCCTTTCTCGACAAATCTCGTCTGCAACCCTAAACAGTTCAAAACCCTAAATAATATCAGGTTGACGTGAACTTCTCCCCCTCATGGCTGCGTGAGTCCCACCGCGCGCGGGGATGAGAGTCGACCCCGGACGACGACGACGACGACGACGACCGAGAGGTACGAAGAGAGAAGGAATACCATCCTCCTCATCCTCTCTCTTCTTCTTTTTTATACTCTTTCTCGTCTCGGGAACGGTGACCGTCGTCGTTTCATCGAAAGCTTCTTCCGATGGAAAGTCGAGCGCAGGAGAAGCAACGACCGTCGTCGCCGCTGCTGCCGACGGGAAAGAAGAGAACGAACATGGGCTCCATCATCGTCGCGGTTTTGTCGTCGCATCGTCGACGACGAGAAGGATGCTGCGACAAGAATCGTTCGGTCCCCTCCTCCAAGCGGGAGGGGAGGAAGAGAGCAGAGTTGGAGGAGCTGATTTGGAAGAAGATCGACACGAACGAATGAGAAGAGAGAGGAGAGAGAGAGAGGTGCAAAGAAGTTTCCGCGGAGGCGAGAACGGTCTCGATGCGGAGCGAGGAGCCCGCGACCAAGAGTTAAAAAAAGAGATTGAAAGACTCGGATTGGATTCTCGCTCGCGTCTGCATCGTCACCATCGTCGTCGACAACAGCAGATGCTTCGTAATCGAGAGATGGAGAGAAGAGACGGCGAGAGGAGTCGGGTAGGGAGCGGCGGCGGGAATATCGCCGAGGCGCGCGCCGCTCCGTCCTCGTTTCCTCCTCCGCGAGAGGTGGAAGAAACCGTAGAAGTGATGGTAAAAGAACATCCAGTGCTTAACCCGGATAACGATCGGTGTGTGCACGGGTACCCGTCTTCGAGGGACGGACACGAGTGCATCTGCAACACGGATTGGGCCGGAGCGAAGTGCGACGAAAATCCAACGCCGTCGTGCAATCGTTTCATGTTTGGCGCGTGTGGCGACTTGTTAACTATGCCATCAATCGTGCGAAAGAGGTCAACGCGAGAAGTTAAAGAATTTCCTTCGTGCAAATGTGTGGATGAGTGCGTCGATTATATGCTAAAAGAGTTTGGGAAGGAGACGTACGAGGTGATGGCGCGAGAGAATCGAAGATTTCCCATGAATTTGCGCACGGAACATTTTTGTAGAGTAAGAGACGGAGATAGTGGAGATAGCGATAGTGATATTAATATTAGCATTTTTGTTCGCCGACAAGAACGAGAGGAGTACAGGCGTTCGTACATCTTTGAATATGACAAAGCGACAAGACAAGCAATGAGAGAAAAGGCTGGGAACGTAAACGCGAAAACGCACGAGGATAAAGTAGTGTTCGACCAAACGCGCGCTAGAATCGTCGCCATCGAAGACCACGGCAACGAATACGAGAACTCACACGTTCAAAACCAGGGAATATGTTCACCGTTGTGTGAAAAGAACGGAAAGTGCGAATGGTTTGAATGCGCGTGTAATCAAGGACGGTTTGGGTACGAGTGTGCATTGTCGGAAGAGGATATTCTCCAGGCGAAGAAAAATAGCGAAGAACGGTACGCAAAGAACGAATTATCGCTCGCCGTGGCGGATTTGCCCGGAAGTATTAAACGATTCCTTCGAGGCCACAAGTATAAAAACAACGGAAGTTACCGAGGAGTGCACTATTTCTTTGAGACTTTGATTGCGGATACGGATGTTGTCGACCCAAACGGCGCGGAATCTTTGCAAAGCACGCTCGTCGTCCCATTTTTTCCGGGAGATTTAGTCGGAAACGTAGGCAGGTTTACGACGCTAATGGAGCGAGTCATCGAGTACGTGGACAAAACATATTCGCTAAAGGAGGCAGTGCACCCGACGGTGTGGATCAACGCTATGGATAGATCCTTGTGTACAGTGCAAGAAGACCTGCATTCGGAACTTCCTCCAGGAGCAATCGTCGTTTCGCAGTTTGGCATGTGGCGAGTAAACGAGGGAAAAAACGAATGCTTGAATCCCGATCGGGATATTGTCATTCCATCGTCTCTATCCACTCCGTCCGGGTACGCCGGAGACAACGACCCGACTCACACGAGGTTCGACCCGAGTACGAAAGATGGCATGCTCTTATTCTTTCGCGGACGCACAAAAAATTTCAAACAATGCACAGGAGAGAATATATTTGTGAACGTAAAGGAGTGCATGTATATGTACTCACAAGGTATACGGACGTTTATGACAGATTGGTATAAAGACGAACCGAGATTCTTCTTGAACAAAGACGAAATGTTGCCGGAATTTGCAAAGTATGGTGGCGTCGGCGGAGAAGCACGCGCTGAGAATATTCGCCTGCGTTCGTACTTTTGCCTCGCCGCGGGCGGAAACGGATGGGATCAACGTTTTTTTGATGCCATTCATAGAGGTTGCGTTCCGCTAATGACGCAGTTGAACACTTCGCATCCGTATGATTTTCTCCTCGATTACGACAAGTTTACTGTGTTTATACCAAATGGGAGTCAAGATCTTAAACGTGTTCCTGAAATTTTAGATCAGACGGTGCAAAGCGGGATGCATGCGAAGATGGTCAGGAACTTGCGCGTCGTCCACGAAGCGTTCGCGTGGAGTGGTGGTAGTTTCCGAGATTTTTTACCAGAAAAGGATACTTTTCTGGTGCTCAATGGCGCATATCATCACGCGGTTTGGGCGATTGCGAATCGATTGGGGAAGGAAATACCTTCGAGCTCAGCGGTGCAATTATGCAAGCTGTATTTCCATAATCCGTATCACGCGAATGCCTACGACATTTTGTACAAAGAAGTGAGCGAGAAATTGAAAGAGAGATGCTTTAGCGATGAGATTTTGTCGAAATCAAAATCGACGACGTGAAGAAGGGCATGTCGGTCCATGATGATGATGATAATGATGATATTTCTACAGAACAATTCGTGTATTTTAATGTAATGTACCCTTTCCATTCTTGATCCATCTTTAATACGGTCTGGCGCGATGCATCGGCGCGTCTCGAGAGTCGTCTCGTCTTCTCCCTCCGCCGCCTCTGTTGTGATAATGATCGTCATAATCGCGAGGACCTCGATCGCGTCCTCTCCTTCCGCGATCGCCTCTATCCAATCGTTCGGTGACAGATTGTCTTCCCCAACCGGCGTTTGGCGCCGGCATATTGCCTTGACCCATAACGTACGCGGTTTGTCCGTTCGGTAAATATACCGGGGTCATCGAGTTCCCGCCGCCAAACTGTCGAGGCGCGATGCCGCCGCCGTGTGGGCTAATGTAGTTATTGTAATCACCACCTCTGTGTGGCCCCGGTGGTCCACCGCGTCCTCCTCTGTGCATATGTCTTCGACCTCCTCTGCCTCCTCTGCCTCCTCTCGGTCCGCCTCTATCTCGATGATCGTTGTTTCTTTCTCTCTCTGGACGCGCAATTTCCACTGTCAAATTACATCCTTGTAATTGCACTGCTCCTGCCGCTACGACACCATCCATCGCCGATTCATCACCTGCTGCACCGGAAACGCTCGCTGCCGCCGCCTCAACTGCTTTTTCCGCCGAGATTCTTTCAGTAAAATGGACGAATGCGTACCCTTTTGTCACGTCGCCCCTCGGCAGCTTGACTGCTTCTACTTCGCCAAACTGACCAAAGACTTCTCTCAACTTGCCTTCCAAATCCTTTTCGTCCAACGCCACGCCTTCGGTTGGAATTTGCCCGACGTAAACTGCTTTGCTTTGCGCCAATAAATCCTCTTTGCTCGGCGGCTTCTCTTTACTCACATCCGCCCACTTTGCCACGACTGGTTTATTCGCGTTGCCGTTGAACATCCTCGTCGTCTTATCGTTGATGTTTTTCATGGCTCTCTCAGCGCACTCTTGATTAAAGTAATCGACAAACCCGTAACCTTTGTGTCGGCAGGCAATACCGTTAGTTCCAGTTCCGCTCGCTCTTGGCAACGACACCGTTTCGATGCCTGCGCCGCCGACTCTCAAAAGCTCCGTTACGATGTCTTCCCTCGTCGCAAACGGCGGGAACCCGCTCATAAACAAAACGTGTTTCGTCGGTTTAATAGTAGCCCTGATTTTCTTCTCTTCGTTGTTATTCTCCGCATCGACCATAACCGCGTTCGCGCCGTCGTTTTCACTAAAATATTGAAACGCGGCTTCGCATTCAGCTCTGTTTGCGAATCTCGCAAACGCGTACCCTCGGTTCCTCATCGAATCGTTCGGATCTTTCACCACTTGAATCTCTACCGGTTGCGAAGGACATTTATTACTTTTCCCTCTTCCTTTACCGGATCCTTTAAACAAACTCTCCACGTCTTGATCGCTCGCCGATTTCGGAACGCCGCCTAAAAACAGTTCCGAACCGTGTTGAGGATGCCCTACACTCGCATTCATCAATTCATCTCCCGGAGCATTCGTCGTCGATAGGTGCAGCAAGTTTTGCTCGTTCTCTTTTTCCCAGAGCTCCAGCTGCGTTTGACGGGGTTGTTGCTCTCCCCCTCCGTTCGCGTCCGCGTTGTTCATGCCGGCGCCGCCGTCGTCGTTGGCGGCAGCACCATTCGCCGCGGCGGCATCACTGATCACAGCGGCTTCCTCTCCTTCCATTTTCGAATCTTCCAATTCTTCTTCTCCTCCCGGTGGCGGCGTTTTCTTCTTCGCCGCGGCGGCTTTCTTGCGTGGCGGCATTTTTGTTCTTCGACGTTTGTGTGTTTCTCTTTTTCTCTCTTTCGTTTCTGTCTCGCTCTCACGCTCTCTCTCCGTTTGTGTGTGAGTATATTATTACGTTTACGGTTATATAGAAGCGTTCGAGCAAGTGTGTTGTGTCGTTGCTCTCTAATTCGGCGCTTTTTGGTTCGTATGAAAATTTTTTTTTTCTCTCTCGATGTCACTCGTTCTGTCGTTGGACAAAAGAAAAACGTCTATTTTTCTTCCCAAACTTTGAGAGAAAGCCGCCACACGAAAAGAAAAAAGAAAGGCACTTGAAAAGCACAAAATAGCGATGATGGGGAAGAAGAAGAAGCTCTCCGGCGCGGCGAAGAGGAAGAAGAAAAAGGAGACGGAAAAGGCGATCGCAGAGGCTGAGGCGGATTTGGAGAGATTGAAGCTCGGACCGACAAAGTTGTGGACGGGTTTGGTGACGCATCACAGGGATATTTTTATATCGCATGTGCTTTCGAAATTGAACGAGACAGATCGATATTTCTTTGCAAACGCGAATATTGAGAGTTTGGAGTTACTCGAATACGCGGGTGTAAAGGTATCGCAATTATTTTTTTCTATTTCCGAGTGCACATCCGTTTCGACGCTGGAATGGGCGTGGATTAATATCAAGTGGGGACAGGAACTTGACGATGGAACCGTGGCAGATCAAGCCTGGTTTTGCTCTCTTGTTGCTTTAACGAATAAACTCGAGTTGCTCAAGTGGGTCAGAGAAGTGAAAAAGTGCGAGTGGGATGAATGGACGATTAATAACGCAGCATATGTAGATAATCTCGAGATGTTGAAGTACTGCTTTGCTAACGGTGGTCCGTATGATGAAACGACGGCATGTCGTGTCGCTGCTGGAGAAGGGCACATTGACTGTCTTCGCTTTCTTTTCGAAAAGGTGAAACCTTCGCGAGAAACGGAAAAGGAAGCTGCAGAAACGGCGGCAGAATATGGTCAACTGGACATCTTGAAATACTTCGTTGAAGAAAGAAAGATATCTGATGCTATGAAGACCGAATGCGTGTTATACTCTGTATTCGCAGATCATCTTGATTGCCTCAAATACATGGTCGAAGAGGCGAAAGCATCTCTTGACGATTCGCGACACATAGCTTGGGCGCGATATCACGAGCACACCGAGTGCTTACACTACTTGCAAGAAAAAGGGTGTACAGAACCAACAGACGAAAAATACGCTGCTTTCTTTCGTTACGTTGAAGACGCGTTGAAACAGGAGCAAAACCGCGAATGAGAGCACGGAGAGTAGAGCGTGAAAGAGAGAGAGAGAGAGAGAACATTTTTTTTAGCATCACTTCCACACATATTTTTAGCGCCATTTTTTTTCCCTTCCTTTCTCTCTCCTTTTATGTATTTTCCCCAAACTCGAGCACAAAACCGATAACAACAACCATGACGAGCGAGAAAGACGCCCCAGCCGTCCCCGAAAAAGACGACGGTGGTGGACACACAACTCCTTCCGCCGGGGAGTTGTTCGTAAACTTAATCACCGATAAAACCTCGACGACGACGACCACAGACTGTGCCGGTGGTGGTAAAAAAGACGCGATGGAAAACTTCATCGCCGCCGTCTCTCGAGAGAACCAACACTCGCGGACGGACGTCGTCACCGCGGCTCGGGACTGTCGAGACTTCCCGAACGATACGCTGCTCATCGACGCGAGGTCACCGGGTGAGTTTCGGAAGGGGCACATCCCGAACGCGCGCAACGTGGCGCTGTTTGAAGACGACGAGAGGGAAGTCGTCGGGATTTTGTTCGCGAAAAAAGGGAGAAAAGCGGCGATGGCGAGAGGGATGGAGTTTGTCCGAGAGAAGTGGGAGCAGTTGATTGCGAACGCGCAAGCGGAGGTAGATTTGAAGAGGAAAGCGAACGGGGAGAGGACAAAGATACGGGTGTACGTGCACTGCTGGAGAGGCGGGATGCGATCGCTCTCGCTCGGATGGCTTTTCGGCGAGCGGTTGAGGAAGGAGGACGTGGAGTTTGTGCGCGTGGTGAATGGTGGGTATAAAGCGTTTCGGACGTGGATTTTGAATCGATGCGGAGATCCTCTGAAAGTGGACGAGAGGTTGTTGAATGGTGGGAAAGGAAAAGGAAACGGAGGAGGAAGTGGAGGAGGTGGCGGAGACGAGTTTGGATTGGACGAGGACGATTTGCTAGACGATGCAAACGCCGCTGATAATAATAAAAACCATCCCAAGAATCGTCTACAAAATAACGCGACCAGTACCGGCACTTCGAAACATGCAAACGATGACCCATTTGCACCGCAGGTATTGACGAACGTGCCCGCGCCGAGAGTGTGCATAATCGGTGGGCGAACTGGCGTGGGGAAGACTCGATGTCTTTTAGCGTTGGAAAAATTACAGAATGAACAGATTATCGATTTAGAAGGTTTAGCGAATCACTCGGGGTCTGCGTTTGGTTGGGTTGGAAAAGCCGCGCAACCAACCTCAGAACATTACGGGAACGAAGTCGCGTTCGCATGGGACGCGTTAGATCCAAAACGGTGGGTGTACATCGAAGACGAAGGACCGCACGTCGGCAAGTGTTCGGTGGATCCCAAACTGTTCCAAAGGATGCGGAAAGCACCTTTGATTTTGCGATTAGTCTGTCCATTAGAGCTGAGAGTGCAAACGTTAGTGAACGATTACGCGACGGACGAGTTACGAGCGCAAGAAGGGTGGATGGAAGGCATGCGAGAAGCGTGCGAGAAAATGACTAAAAGAATAGGCTCCGAGAAGCAAAAAAAGTTGAAAAAATCGCTAGAAGGTGGCGATTGGGCCTCCGTCGCCGAGCAGTTGTTGGAATATTACGACGCGTTGTACGACAAACATCTGGCGATGAAGCGCGACGATAGTAAAAAACACCGAAAGAAGCAAAAAGAGTCGAGAGAAAATCCTGCGAATACCGACGCGACTGCCGGAGACGAAGCCACCGGCGAAGGCGAAGTCTCGTTGAACGATAGCATGTCTGCGGGTGAGAACAAAGAGCGTCAGGGGACGGTTGTTGACGTGGAAGTCTTTCCAGACGAAACCGGACGCGACATCGACGAAGCGAGATTATGCAGAGACGTACAAATGGCGGTGGCTTTATACGAGTTGACGAGCCAGAAAATAGACGAAGAGTTAGAAGACGTTCAAAACGCCATCGACGGATGATGTAGTTATTTAGCGTTCTTTGGAATGATGTAATTTATGAATGAATGAGTAGGTAGAAAGTGATGATACTGGTACATTGCTATTTGATAAAATATATAAGTTTTTTCGGAACCCGACTTTTTTTTTTCTTCTTCTTCTTCGCGCTTTCTCTACTTTCCGGCAAAAGAAGCGCACGTTCTTTACGTTGCTTTTTCCTTCTTCGCCATCACATTGTGTGAGTGCACGTGTCCGCGTTTTGTTTCCGAAAAAAGTCGCGCGATTACCTCTGTTATTTATTGTTGCATCCGCAGCCTCTCTGGCAACATCTCCTTCGGTTTCTCGTACTTGAACCCGTTCGCCTCTCGTCTCTCGGCGATCCCCTCGACGATCTCCTCCAACCTCGGCATTCTCCTCTCCTTCAACTTGCTAAAGACGAGGTCCCCGTCGTAATAAATCTCAAACGCCCCGGTGTTCCCGAAATTCTGTTTCAGCACGTTCCCGAGAAAGTGAATCGTCAACATCGAGTGCATCTTATTCGTTTCCATGGACGACACCCACTCCGGGATTGGCGTTCCAGCCGGTAAAAAATCTCGAATAAGCCGCGAGCCTCGAAAAGTCACCCCGAGCATCCCTAGTTGCGCGTAATTCGTCAATCGCGTCATAATTCTCATCGCTGGTTTCGGCGGGTAATTCGTCGGGACGATGGCTACGTCTCGACCGAAATGGTGCGAACAAATCTGACGGACGTGTTCGAACCCGCCTCGGTATTGTCACGACTGACAGAAGGAGATGTGAATTTTATCACCCAAGGAAAGTGCATCTTTCGCGTCGTTGATGTTGTCGATGTTGTTGTTGTTGTTGTTGTTGGCATTCATCGCGTCGCTGAAATCATCGCGCAATCCAATCGCCATGGAGAGTCCGATGAACGCGAGGAGGAACAGCTTTGAAAAGGAAGAAGCATTCGTCGTCGTGGTCGTGGTCGTCTCTGCGGTTTCTCCTCTCGCGGCGGACGACGTCGACGACTTTTTTAAACCGTCGTCGACGGCGCTCTTCGCCTCTTCTTCCTCCTTCGCCGCCACGCCTTCGTCGTCGTCGTTGCGGACGGCGGCGGCGGCGCTCATTTTTTTCCGCTCTGTCTCTCTCTCTCTCTCTGTCTCTCTCTGTCTCTCTGGGCAGATTTGTGTCTCTTTTGTGTTTTTCTTCTTCTCTCTTCGTACCGCTTTACCGCCTTTTTTTTTCGCACGCGAGTTTACGACGTAAAATAATAAAATAATAATAATAGCAAGAACAAAAACGATGGGGAAGAAGAAGAAGCTCTCCGGCGCGGCGAAGAGGAAGAAGCAAAAGGAGACGGAAAAGGCGATCGCAGAGGCTGAGGCGGATTTGGAGAGATTGAAGCTTGGACCGACAAAGTTGTGGACGGGTTTGGTGACGCATCACAGGGATATTTTTGTATCGCATGTGCTTCCGAAATTGAACACGACAGATCGGTTTTTGTTTTCGAAGGCGAATATTGAGCATTTCGATTTACTCAAATACGCGGGTGTAGACGTATCGAAATTACGTTGGTATATTTCCGAATGCTCATCCATTTCGACGTTGGAATTGGCGTGGAATAATTTCGAATGGGGAGGGAAACTTGACGATGGAACCGTGGCAGATCAAGCCTGGTTTTGCTCTCAAGTTGCTCAAACAAATGAACTCGAGTTGCTCAAGTGGGTCAGAGAAGTGAAAAAGTGCGAGTGGGGTGAATGTACGATTAATAAAGCAGCATACGTAGGTAATCTCGAGATGTTGAAGTACTGCTTTGCTAACGGTTGTCCGTATGATGAAACGACGGCATGTCGTGTCGCTGCTGGAAAAGGGCACATCGACTGCCTTCGCTTTCTTTTCGCCAAGGTGAAACCTTCGCGAGAAACGGAAAAGGATGCTGCACAAGCGGCGGCAATAGAAGGTCAACTGGACATCTTGAAATATTTCGTCGAAGAAAGAAAGATATCTGATGCTATGAAGACCGAATGCGTGTTACGATCTGTATTCGACGATCATCTTGATTGCGTCAAATACATGGTCGAAGAGGCGAAAGCACCTCTTGACGACTGGCGACACATCGCTCAGGCGCGATATTTTAAGCAAACCGAGTGCTTACACTACTTGCGAGAAAAAGGGTGTAAAGAACCAACAGACGCGCAGTACACTGAACTGACTAACCATTACAGTGCGAACGAGGTATAGCGAAGCAGCGAGCGTGAAGATAATTAGATTGTGAAACACACACACACAGAGAGAGAGAGAGAGAGACGCCTTTATCCTTTTCAAGCCACGCGTTTGAAGTTGTTTTTTCCTTTTTTGCGTGAACACTTACTTCCCTTTTTCTGCACAAATATATCTTCTCTCTCTCTCTCCTAAACCCGCGCGCTCGCAGCACGCGAAGCGAAAACATCAACACAAACACGCAGAGTCACACGCGCAGTTCGTCTCCTTCTTCGTCGTCGTTAACATGGAGGACGCGTTCGCGCGTTCGATCGGCGAGGTAAACTTGTTATATTATTTCCTCACCTTGGTTTTTTGGATTATCGATCGAGAGGTTTTCGAACGCGCGCGCGGTTTTTTTCTATGCGCGTCTTCTTCTTCTTCTTCTATTCTCTGAACGAGTCTCGCTGACCGGTATTCTTCTCTCGTTTCTCTCGTTTCTCTCTCTTTCTCTCTCTCTCTCTCTCGCATCAGGTGCTGGACTACCACCAGGTGGACGCGAACAGAGGTTTATCGGAAAAGACGAACCAAATCGATAAACTTCGCCTGAGGTTTGGCGCGAACGAGATGCCGGAGGAAAAAGGGCAAAATTTTATAAAGTTAATTTTGAAGCAATTCGACGATTTACTGGTGAAGATATTAATCGTCGCCGCGATCGTGAGTTTTGTATTAGCCGCGGTGGATGGAGACGGGGAGTTGGCGTTCGTGGAGCCGACGGTGATTGTGTTGATTTTAATCGCCAACGCGACGGTTGGAGTGGTTACGGAGACGAACGCGGAGAAGGCGATTGAGGAGTTGAAGGCGTACCAGGCGGATTTAGCGACGGTTTTGAGAGATGGGCGATTGAGAGTGGTAAAAGCGAGCGAGTTAGTGCCTGGGGATATTATCGAAGTCGCGGTTGGAGCGAAAGTACCGGCGGATTGTAGGATTATTGGAATTTTGAGCTCGACGCTGAGAGTGGATCAGGCGATTTTGACCGGCGAGAGCGGTAGCGTGGAGAAGGAGGCAGGACACATAGACGATAGCGAACGGGCGAGAAGAGCGGTGGTTCAAGATAAAACGTGCTTACTGTTCAGTGGGACGGTAGTGAGCGTAGGGAGAGCGAGGGCGGTCGTCGTCGGGACTGGTTTGAACACGGCGATTGGGAAAATTCGAGACGCGATGAAAAACCACGGCGGAGACGACGAGGAAGAGATGACGCCTTTGAAGAAAAAGTTGGACGAGTTCGGGAGATTGTTGAGTAAAGTGATCGCGGTCGTATGTATTTTGGTCTGGGTGGTCAACATTGGACATTTTGGCGACCCTTTGTACGGCGGTTGGTTTCGGGGAATGGTGTATTATTTGAAAATCGCGGTGGCGTTGGCCGTCGCTGCTATTCCTGAAGGTTTACCAGCCGTGGTGACGACGTGCTTGGCGTTAGGAACGAGAAAAATGGCAAAGAGACACGCGATCGTGAGATCGTTACCGTCGGTGGAGACTTTAGGGTGCACGACGGTGGTGTGTTCAGACAAGACGGGGACCTTGACGACGAACGCGATGTGCGTGCAAAAGATGTGTGTGGTGGATCGCACGAAGCAAAGAAGTAGTAGCAATAGTAGTAACGGTGGTAGTGGTGCAGGGAGTGGGAGTAGTAACGCGCCCTTATTGAGAGAGTTTGACGTGGAAGGTAACTCGTACGCGCCGGACGGATTGATTCTCGAAGCGTCCAACGGAGTCATTTCTCCGAGACAACAGCGGTTTAACTCCATCAACAAAGACGTGGTGAAACACCCGGCGGATTTACCGTCGGTGTTGCACTTATCCATATGCGCTTCCTTGTGTAACGATTCTACGTTGACGTTCGATTTGAACAAGAGAGAATACGCGAAAATTGGTGAATCGACCGAAGTTGCGTTGCGAGTTCTTTCCGAAAAGATTGGTCTCCCCGGTTTCGACGCCATGCCATCGGCGCTGACAAAGCTGTCCGAGCAAGAACGCGCGTCGTATTGCGCCGCGTATTGGGCCGGACAATTCAAACGTGTAGCGCAAATGGACTTCACTCGAGACCGAAAAATGATGAGTACCTTGTGCTCTCGAAAAGGGACGAACATTTTGTTTTCCAAAGGCGCTCCAGAGGCGGTGTTGGAAAAATGCTCCAACGCTCTCACCAACGGCAAAGGCGCGGCGGAACCGATGAACGATCAAGTTCGCAAAGACTTAAACGACGTCCTCGCGAAGTACGCGAAAACTAGTCTGCGCGTTTTAGCATTAGCCATGCGTCCAATGCCTGCGAAACAAACGCAAATCTCCGCGGAGGATGAAAACGATTTGACGTTCCTAGGTTTCGTCGGCATTGCGGACCCGCCGCGAGCGGAAGTTGCTCGCGCGATTGCCACATGCAGAGGCGCGGGTATTCGCGTCATCATGGTCACTGGGGATAATAAAACAACTGCAGAGTCTATTGGCGCGCAAATTGGCCTCGTCGAAGCGGACGCGTTCGGCGAACCGATCGTTCCAGAAGGTGCGAGTTTACAAGGCGTAGACTTTGAAGAGTTGAAATCGGAACGAGAAAAATCAGAAGCGGCGACGCGATTGACCATTTTCAGTCGCGTGGAACCCTCGCACAAGGCAAAGTTAGTAGAGTTGTTGAAGAATCAAAGGCACGTCGTCGCCATGACTGGCGATGGCGTCAACGATGCCCCAGCTTTGAAAAGAGCCGACATCGGCATCTCCATGGGTTCCGGCACCGCGGTGGCGAAACACGCGAGCGATATGGTTCTCGCCGATGATAACTTTGCCTCCATTGTTTCTGCCGTCGCCGAAGGTCGAGCAATTTATGACAACACGAAAGCGTTCATTCGATACATGGTTTCCTCGAATATTGGTGAAGTCGTGTGCATCTTCATCGCCGCGGCGTTGGGCATGCCGGAGACGTTGTGCCCGGTGCAACTCTTGTGGGTGAACTTAGTCACGGACGGCTTACCCGCCACCGCGCTCGGGTTCAACAAACCTGATCGCGACATCATGCGACAACGCCCGAGATCCCCTACGGAACCTATCGTTGACTCGTGGCTCTTCGTTCGGTACTTGATTGTCGGCGTGTACGTCGGCATCGTCACCGTCGTCGCCTTTGCCTGGTGGTTCATGTACTTTGAAAACGGTCCACTCCTCTCTTGGAGCGATTTGACCTCGTTCGAACAGTGCGTCGAAGGTGCCCACGATTACTCGTGTCAAATATTCAAAGACCGCCGCCCTTCGACCATGTCCATGACTGTCCTCGTCACAGTTGAAATGTTCAACGCCTTGAACGCTTTATCGGAAAACTCCAGTTTATTGAAACACCCTCCGTGGTCTAACAAATGGCTCCTAGGTGCCATCTTCATCTCCATGGCTTTACACGCGATGATTTTATACGTTCCGTGGATGAACATCACCTTCAGCGTGAGCTACTTATCCTGGCAAGAATGGAAAGCGGTTTTATGGCTCTCCTTCCCGGTCATCATCTGCGAAGAAATTCTGAAAGCGTTGACGAGAAAGTTTAAAAAGCGAGCGCGCTTCTGGCGCTTTGGTCGCAAAAGCAGTTTGCTTCCCTCCTCGAGACGGGATCATAGCGGTGGGAATAGCATTAGCGGGAGTAGCCCGAAATTCCACAATCAGCTTTCACCGCACACCATGTGATAGAATGCGAGCGAAAAGAGAGATTTGCGCGTTGATGATGTTTTGGATTTTTTAATACTTATTTTTTAGTTGTTGTTGTGAAACTCAACCAATTTGTCACAAGGTACGCGCTCAAACAGAAAGCCGCGATAATCGCGCGCACCACGCGATCATAAAACATTTTTATCCCTCTCCTCTCTCTCCTCTCTCTCTCTTTCCTTCCCTCCGATGCCGCAAAAGCGACTCTCCATCTGTTTCGTCTCCGACTTCTTCCTCCCTCACGTCGGTGGCGTTGAATTACACATCGCGCACCTCGCCTCGGAACTCGCGCGACGAGGTCACAAAGTGTGCGTGTTCACGCACTCGTACAACGACACCGGTGATGTCGATAATAATAATAATAAGAATAAAAGCGACAAGGAGGTGTATTCTGGCATCAGGTACCTGAGATCCGGCGTGAAAGTCTATTACGTGCCGAGACTGACCATCGGCCAAACCAACTGTTGTTTCCCTACGATTTTTGGCACTTTGAAAATTTTCCGAATAGCGTGCGTCCGGGAAGGGGTGAACGTGGTGCACGCGCATCAAGGCGGGACGCTCTCTCACGAGTGCATGCTGCACGCGAAGACGTTAAAAATACCTTGCTGCGTGTTTACGGACCACTCTTTGTTTGGGATGAACGACGACGTGGCGAGCATTCATAGCAATAAGGTGTTGCGGATGACGCTCGGGGAGGCGGATCGGGCGGTGTGCGTGACGAAGGCGGCGAAGGAAAATACGTGTTTGAGAGGTGGAATGAACGTCGTGCCAGTGCGTAGGGGTGGGAGATGGATGAAAAAAAGGAAAGGAAGAGAAGAGGAGGAAGAAGAGTATGCGTACGAGTTGCGCGGGTTTGATCCGAGGAAGATTGAGGTGATTCCAAACGCCGTGGACGGCGAGGCGTTTTATCCTCCTTCTCGTGCGATGGAGAAAAGAACGGATGTTAGATCTGGTAGTAGTAAAAGTAGTGGTAGTAAAAGTAGTAGTGGTAGTGGTGGTAGCGCTAAAAGAAGCGTCAAGAAAGAGGTCACCATCGTCGTCTGTTCGCGTTTGACGTACCGCAAAGGCATCCACCTTCTCGCGAAACTCATTCCGTTGACGTTGAAAGGAAACAAAAACGTGCGTTTCATAATCGCAGGATCAGGACCGATGGAACCGCATTTACGCGAGGTGTGCGAGAAAACGCACAAGAAAGAATGCCGCGGAAAAGTAGAATTCTTAGGCGACGCGAAACACGAGGACGTGCCGAATATTTTACGCAGAGGGGATATTTTCTTGAATTGTTCGTTGACCGAGGCGTTTTGTACGGCTATCGTCGAAGCCGCGAGTTGCGGGTTGTTGGTGGTTGCGACAGGCGTCGGCGGCGTTCCAGAAGTGTTACCAGGTCTCACGATGGTCGCTCCTCCGTCGCCATCGCCGCTTGCAGAGGCGAAAACGGGAAGGAGAAGAAAACTCGCGACGGGGAAACCGAAAGAAATACCGTCGTCTTTTTTAGCCCCGCCGACGGTTTCAGGTTTGTTCGAGCAGCTCGAAAAAGCCATAGCGCTCGTCGCGAACGGCGACATAGGAGATCGCGAGCGAGAGGCTATCAGCGATCAAATATTACAAACGTATTCCTGGTCCACCGTCGCGAAAACGACCGAAAATTTGTACTTGGACGTGCTCCTCGAAAAAGAAAAGAAGAAGACTTCAAGCGAGAGCAAAACGACACACAGAGCGCGCTGGGAGCAAAACGCGAAAAAGCGAAAGACGAACGAAGACGACGACACTTTCGCCGACCGCGTGATTGAAAAGTGCACCCACCAAGGCGTCGTCTTCGGCCCTCTCTTGTGTTGCGTCGCGGCGCTCGTGAAACTCTATTTGAAAGCGCTCGAACTCCTAGATCCGGACGAGAACATTCGAGAGAGATCGACTTTTATTCGCGAAAAGACTTTGGATTCGAATCAAGCCGTTGGTATTTCTAATGGTGGAAGAAATGGTGGTAACGACAGCGCGGACGATATCGGTCGGTTTCTCACCGAAAAGTGGAAGGAGGAGAAGAAGAAGAAGAAGAAGAAGTGAAAGACTCCAGCGCTTGGTTGTAATTTTCCTTTTTTTTGTTTTTCGAAATCGCACACGCACAACTAAATTTCTTCATTTTTTCTCATCGCGCGCGACCGTAAAATAAAAAAAGATGGAAGAAACGAATCGGAGAGCGTCGACGAGGAGGAAGAAGGCGCCGTCGCGACCGAAGCGAGGACGAAGAAGCTCCGCGGCGCTCGCCTCGTTCGTCTCGTCTTTCTTCCTCTTTTTGTTCTTCTTAAAATGCGTCGTCGTCGTCGACGTCCCGAGCAAAAACGCACTTTTTTTCGCGGAGGCGTTGGAATTCGATCTCGTTCACCGCGGGGACTCGGAGTACGACGACATGAAGTGCGTGTCGGAGGAGCACAACGAGCGCGCGATAGTATTATTTTCGTTTAAATCAATAGATAAGGTGAAACTTTCGATTAAACTGTTCGATCCGAACGAGAAAGTGGTGAAGCAGTTTGAGGACGTTTCGGAGGGCGATTATGGATTCACCGCGGAGGTTGGCGGGGATTACAAGGCGTGCTTTTTTGCGGCGCACATATCGGCGGAGGATCGCATGAAGCACCGGGTGAGTTTGGAGTGGAAGTCTGGAGTCGCGGCGACAACGTGGGGGAAGATTGCGAAGCAAACGGACGTTGACGTGTTTACGAAGTCGTTGCGCAGGTTGGAGGCGGATTTAATCGAAGTGCACGAGACGATGTTGGAGTTGAGGAAATTGGAGGCGGATATGCGAGATAAGAACGAGGCGACGAATTCCAGAGTCGTTTGGATGGGACTGATTAGTTTGTTCGTTTGCGTTGGTTTGGCGTTTTGGCAGATTTTCTATCTGAAGGCGTTCTTCAAGAGGAAGAAAGTTTTGTGATGAGAGGATTATTATCTAAATGTATCTATTCATCTATTCATCTATCTATTTACCTAAATGCTGCTAAAATCGTGTTTGATTACGTTCTGTCCTCCTTTTATTTAAAAGGTGTAATCGAACAAGCGAAACCATTTCGACCAACGGCGATTGATTTCTCTTTTCGTCGCGCGGCTCAAATCCGCCGCAAAGGCGTTCTTCTTGAAGTTCTGCAACGCTGCGGATCCGATGTACGCTTTCGCTTTCTTTTCTGCGTCGCTCCCTTTGTACTTTTCCTTTTTGTTGTTCAACTCAAACTTGTTGTAAATCTTCTCCAGAGTTTCCAGAGGCCTTTCGTCCAACTCGGCAAAAGGTATTTCCATCACGCGCGTCGGGGAGATGTCCTTCACGTCCTTCTCGTACGCGTCGTGTAAAATCTCCCCTTGTCTAAAAATAAACTCCTCGATCTCCTGTCTATTTCTCGGTGCTTGTAAGAAACAGGACCAGTAATACTTGTCGGCCATGTTCGCCGCGCTTTGAAAGGTTTCATACGGGTGGCGATGGCACACTAAAAATTGCGCTTTCGGGAACATGCGCGCTAAAAGTTTGATCCGAGCCATGTGCACGGGCGATTTCAACACCAATCTTCTTCTTCTTCCCTTCCCTCTTTTTTTCTTCTCTGCGGCGTACGTGACTTTTTGCACGAAATACCAAAAAGAATCTCGCCAAATTCGAGCGTCTTCCAGTTTGCACGGATACTCCTCGTCTTCGCCGTCCAAGCGATAAAACGGTCGAAACGTTTCTTCTAATCTCGGAAACATCAAAGGCGCGTACGGCGACGCCAAGCAACTGGACAATTGGTTCGTGGCAACTTCATCTTCTTGCGGAGTATCGTGCGCCAATCGCATGTTATCCATTGGTCTCGTGTCGTCCATGATCGCCTTTAACATTTCCCTCACTCGTTTCGGAAACAACAAAAACGAGCTCGGAAACCCGACGTCGAACGTCGTGCACGTGTAAAACGAATCCTCGTCTAGAGTTAAGAGATTGTGCAAATGCGTCGTTCCGGTTCTCGGATGACCGACAATAATGATCGGATCGTCACCAACGCGCGTCTTAGAAATCGCGCGACCGTACAACACCATCTCGATGCACGCGAAGAGCGCGTTGAAAAATGACATCGCCGTCAGAAAAACCAGCCGCGGGAAATATCGAACGTATTCGATGTCCGCATAATATTTCCGAACCAACCGAAACCACTGCGGGAAAGTCATCCCGCTCAAAGGGTGGTTCTTCACGCTCGAGAAATCTCTCGGACGCCACGGAATGTGCGCTCTTTCTGCCATTCTCTCTCTCTCTTAAAAAAATGTTCAGTTATTCTGAGAAAACGTGTGTTTGCACTTCTCGCACTCGTAAAAAACCGTCTGCCCTTCGTCCGCGCTTCTCAGCTGCATGGTATAAAACCTCAACACTTGATTCGGACACTTCGGACACGGCTCGTCCACCGTCGCTCTCTCTCTTTCCACGTCGTCGTCGTGTCGTTCGCTCCCAATCTTCGTCCCGTCCGGGTTCCGAGGTTCGATGTTGAATTTGTACAAAAAACTGGCGGCGTTCGAGGACGTTTTCGTCGTTTTCGCGTCGTTGAACACCTTTTCCGTGGAGTGCGACTTGTTGCAGCTCGAGCACGCGATCGTCGGAGACGCGGCGAGTAAGCGCATCGCGTATCCGCATCGCTCGCACGGTGCCGTCATTGTTTTTTTTGTCGTTTGTGGTCTTCTCTCTCTCTCTGTGTCTCTCCCTCTGTGTCTCCTCCTCTCCCTAATAACAAACACGAGAAGAGAGCAAAACGCGTTTGACTCCGAGAGAAACAACACAAACACGCTCTCGTTCGACGCAAAATAAAAAATTTTGAAGAAGAAGAACAAGAAGAAGAAGAAGAAGTTCTCTCTCTTCTGCGTTCCGTTTCGTTCGTGAATGCACCTCTCGGAGGAGCATTTTTCGCACTCGTTAAACTCGTATTTGAAAAAGAAAAAAAACGCAACAAAACAGTAAGAAAAATTGGCACGAGAGCGTGTGCGCGAGAGAAAGAGCAAACGCGCGCGAACGACGTGAACGACGACGACGTGGAAGAGAGAGAGAGAGAGACGCCGAAGAAGAAAAGAGACGCAGCGCGTTCTTTAACTTTCTTTACTTTTTTGGCGCCGTCGTGGTAACCTTTTTGAAAAAGCGCCCGGAAGTAAAAGCGCGAGAGCACACGAAAGGGAGATCTCGCGCGGAGAGAATTTTTGGGATTGCGTTTTGTTGTTGTTGTTGTTGTTTGTTGCGAGGGAAAGAGAGTGAAGAGAGAGTATTGAAGAGAACCACCACTACCTACCCATCAAATGTCTGCGAGCGGAGCGGCCGCCGCGGGCGGTAGCGGTGGTGGCGAGAACGCGAATAATAACGCGGGAACAACAGCGAATGGGAAGCCGTCGCCAATTCGTGGAAGTGGAGGAGGTGGTGGTGGTGGCGGAAGCGGGACGAAGATTTCGCTGTCGCACATCACGAAACCGTCTTCGTCTTCGATGATTCCTCCGCCGACGTACGTCACGGCGTCGTCGTCTATGAACAACAGCAAAGGGAAAGCGACGACAACGGCGGCGATTGGGAAGAGCGTTTTGCCTTCCGGAGGCGCGATGAACGCCGAGGATTTCGTGCTTCTCGCGAAGCAGAAGCAAAAGGAGCAACAGCAACAGCAACAGCAACAGCAACAGCAACAGCAACCGGTAAGAGTGTTTGGCTCGGATGCTTCGCATAAGCCGGCGTTTGGGAAGTCTCCCACGCCTCCTCCTCCTCCAGTGCCTCCCGCTCCCGCTCCCGCTCCGGCTCCGGCTGCTCCGGCTGTGAGTAATCCTCCTCCCGCGAGTACCGGACAGAAGAAGGCGAACGTGTGGACGCGTCCGGTGGGAAATCCCCCGGCGAACGGAGTGCCTTCTCCTGCAAAAGCGGCGCCAGCGGCAGTGGCACCACCGCCAGTGAGCAATGGTAATGCGACCAGCAATAATAATAAGAATACCGGAGCTCAGAATACTGGGAATGTTATTAAATCAAGCGTAGCGACTCAAACGAGCGCATCGATGATCGCAAAGAACAATACTACTACTAATAATAATCAACAACACCAAACAGTAGGGAGTAACGTAAGCAAGGGTACGCCGTCGCCCGTGGCTAAAAAACACCAGCAGCAACCTCAACAACAACAACAAAAAGAGAAAGCGAAATCACCTCTCGTTGAAGCGGCGAAATCGCCGCAAGATCCTCAACCAACGGGTACGGCGACAACAAAAGATGCTACGGTAAGCGCTGGTCCGGAGACCACAACGCCGGCGACGATTACGTCCGTGACGAACAAATCGATGCCTGCGAAATTGTCGAGTGTGGCTGCTGTTGGTGGTAGTCAATCTAACGCTACAAATGCTACAACAACAACAACAACGACAAATACTACCACTACAACGAAGAATACGAAAGTGATTCCAACGCAACCTCTCGCTAGGGGACGGGCCTCACCACCGGCGGATGCGATCTACACCGAAAACGAGTCGCTTCTTACCTCTCCGGGGCCACCGGAAGTGCAAAATAATACAGACGCGAAGAAGAGCAGCACTACCGCAACGACGAAAGCGGCAGCGGCGGTTGCTGAGAAAGAAAGTGCGGCAGCGGCACCTGTAGCAGCACCAGCTGTGAATACGGCGACAGCAGGGCCTGTGAAAGAGTACCGAGGTAAAATTTCGTGTCCTGCGTGTGCGAAAGATTTCGATGGCTCTTCCAAGTTGCGCTTACACGTGATCAAGTGTCGCGTCGCGCACACTGGTGGCTTTAAGGTGGGTTTACTTACCGACGATAAAATCAACACGTTAGTGGCAGACAAACTTCGCGAGGCTCTGCAGGTCGGTAAGGATGTGGCGCAACAGAGGAAAAAGGACGCGGCGTCTGCGGAAAGAACTCCTTCGAAAGCGATGACTGAAGCCACGGACGACGACAGCGATTCGGAAGAACCAAAAATGTTCCAGCCTTCTAAAAAGCAATTAGATGAGAAAGGTAAAGACGGCGGCGATGGAAAGAACAATGCGGCATCAGGTAAAGAGAGAAGCACTTTGCAAGGTATCGAAGAAACGTTACTCGGTGATGGAGATAGCGACTCAGATGACCGAGATTTTGTCGCGCACGCAGCTGACGTAGCCTTGCGAAAGAAGAAGATGCCTTCAAAATATCGCGGCGGTTCGAGCGTTCGCGTCACTCCGGACGATGCGCTCGCGGAGAGATTACTTCGCGACGATGTAAATTTTCCTCCAGCGGAGACAAATTCGACTAGAAGAGACGGTAATCGAGGTGCTGGTGCGAAGAGTGCTAACAAATTAGACGATTTCGAAAGTGACGACGAGCAACGAGCTGCCGTTCGTACGCAGAAACCGAATGATAAAGTGCCGGAAGCTTTGAGATGCACTCGAACAAACGGCGTGTGGCGCTGTTCAAAAGAAAAGGTTGCCGGCGCGATGTTCTGCGAAAAGCATTTGCCAAAACCCGCGAAATCGAAGGCTGCAAAAGGGAAGTCTGGGCTTGGGAAAGAAACTGTTGATGATATCGAACCCGAGAAGGAGGATTTGTTGACGGAAGATGACGAGGAGGAGGATGAAGAAGAAACGGTGGTGCCGGACAAGAAAGATACAAGCTTTCGAGGACGGAAGCCGCACCTTCTCGTGTCTGGAGATGCGGTGAAAAAACCAGTCTCCCTATCTGGAAAAGCGCTCGATTGTCCGCACTGTGGGAAGCATTTCGAGAAGAATTCCCCGGGAAGATCTTCACACATTCGCTCGTGTGAAGCCAAAACTCGAAAAGCTGGTGGTAAAATTCGAAATTCAGTTTCACTTTCACCGACCCCAGTAAAATCTGTCGCAAAGTCAAAGAAAGCTGTGGCGGCGCCTGCTCCGGCTCCATCTCCTCCCCCATCATCGAAAGCTGCCCCTGCGAGTGAGTTCACGTGCAGGAAATGCGGCAAAGTCTGCGGAGGTCGGGGTCCTCTTACGATGCACGAGCGGTCTTGTAAAGGCGTCTCGAGTGATAAAGCTCCCGCTTCGAGCGCATCTATTTGCGAGAAATGCGGCAAAGTGTGCGGAGGACAGCGTCAACTGACGATGCACGCGCGAGCGTGTAAGGGCGACTCGGGCGTCTCAGAGCCACCAGTCGCAGAGCCTCCAGTTGCCTCTTCTCGGAAGAAACGAGGGCGACCTGCGGATGTGCCCGCGACTGCAGAGGTACCAGCAAAAGTCCCCAAACCGACGATGAAATACAAGAGTAATGCTGGAAAGCCGGATTGGATGTGCCGTGCCCGGGGAGGAAACTGGATCTGTCATGAAACTAAAGCTCCTGGCGATGACAACTATTGCAAGAAGCATGCACACATGAGAAAAGGCTCAAAGAGAAAAGGCGCGAGCGCACCGGCAACTGAACCAGCAGCAGCGAAAAAAGCGAAGAAGACGAGCGTTCGAATTAGTTTTCAAACCAAGTTTTGTGGATATTGCATTCATGAGAAGTTCCAAGAAAGGGACGACTTGGTGGCGCATTTGAAGACGAGACATGGCATTACCGACGTCGTGGTATCGAATCTTCCAGTCGAAGGGGTGCCACTAATGCCCAAATACGACCCTGACGCTGCACCGGAGATGCGTTCTCCGTCACCGTCGCCCGTGCCTGAACCTCTTCCTCCGGCTCGTATTGCAGCTGTGGAATCCGCTCCAGTCTTGTTTCAGCAAGCACCCGTCGAGGATGCACCGCGCGCTGTGGGAGACTTTACGTGCAAGAAATGTGGTAAAGTGTGTAGGAGTAAAGGCCCATTTACGATGCACGTGAGAAGTTGCAAAGGTACTAACGCCGCGTCCAATGCGAGCAAGCCTGCACCCGCAGCAACAAAAGCAGAAGCACCGGTTGGCAAAGTCGGAACCAGACGACAGCAGCTGAAGGAACCGCCTTCCTCGGACGTTGGAGTAGCCTCGCCGTCGGTTCCAAGAAAAGACGTTGCGGTCGTTAGCATGGAACGAAACGAGCGCAGCTCTTCTTTGGTGTTGGCTGTAGCCAACAACACGTCTAGCGGCGGCGCCGTTGCTGCCGTGGCGGATTCGGCAGAAATCGCAAAGCTTCTTGAAATTGTGAATGCCCAAAACGCGCGCATTCAGCAGCAAGATATTGCAATAAAAAAGCTCGCCGACCAGTGCTTGCTCATGTCTCAGAATATCAAAACTGGATGGTTACCTCCATTCGATCCGACAGCGGAAATAAAGCGGATCAAGGCCCCTGGTGCGAACCCGGGATATAACCCGATTATTCAATTCGGACGCTTGTTGTGGCTCACCGGTATAGTCTCTCGAGAACTGTCCAACGACGCGGGAGAACAAACGCTCTCTGCTTTGCAGAATATGAAGTTTATGCTCACGCAAGCCGGAACTGATTTGAAACACTTGTTGAGAGTCACGTTACACGTGAGCGACATTCGAGTCATGGAGAAGACGGCGAGTGCGTGGAAAGAGTTTTTCATTAAAAGGAACGGCATGAAGGAAGAGGACTTACCGGTGCGACTAACGACGCAGTCGGTGTTGAAGGATCCAAAGTTTTTAGTCGAAGTGCACGCCGAAGCGGTAGTGCCGGAGAAGAAAGACGATATGAAAAGCGCGGCTGACGGTGCCAGAGCAGCTCTTGGAAACGCCTAAAGAGAAGAACAAGAAGGAGAAGTTGTACAAACTGAGAAACACTACCGTATATACGAGAAAAACATAAAAGCGATGTATAAAATAGAAAAAGAGAGAGAGAAAGGAACGAACACGACGTAAATTAAAGTAATAATAAGTCACAACACACACACGAATCCAAGTTAATCCAAAGTTTTAGTTTTAGCACTTCTTTACGCTTCAACTTCTTCTTCTTCGTACTCTTCTTCGTACTCTTCTTCTTCCTCTTCTTCCTCTTCCTCCTCTGCGGCCGACTGTCTCTCGCGTTTATTCTTCATCTTCTTTTCCTGTTCGTACCTCTTATTCACCTCATCTTTAGTCACTCTCGGCACAATATACATAGTCATCGCGTTTCCTTCCATCCCGGGTTGCTTTTCTAAAGTTCCGTACTCTTCGATGTCTTCCACAAATCGATCGAACATCTCTCTCCCGATGTGTCGGAAATCATTCTCCCGCCCGCGAAACTGGCAAATCACTTTCACCTTGTCACCGTTGCTCAAAAACTTCTGCGAAGATCTCAATCGAACGTCGTAATCGTGCGTATCAATGTTATATCGCATTTTCACCTCCTTCAACTCCACTTGCGTCAATTTTGCCTGTCGTTTCTTCTCGCGGTCTTTCTTCTCTTTTTCGTATTTGTACTTGGAATAGTCCATGAACTTCGCCACGGGAGGGTCGGCTTCCGGACTAACGATGACCAAATCCAAACCTAACTCCTCGCCTTTTTCCAGCGCTTCTTCCGTGCTCATAACCCCGAGCATTTCCTTCTCCGGGCCTAAAACGCGCAATTCCTCGAAATCCAAAAGTTGCTCGTTCCTCAACGGGCCTTGGTTCGGGTTTCGCCACGGACCGCGATTGCGCCCGCGACCGCCGCCTGAACGCCGACCGCCGCCTCGCCCACGACCACCTCGCCCACGACCGCCTCGCCCCATCGCGTGAACGACTTGCAGTTCCCCTCTACCTCTTCTCGGGATGGACTCGTCGTTCACTTCCTCTGCGGCGGCGGCGGCGGCGAGCGCTACCGAACATCTCGAAGAAGGTGAAGAAGAAGGAGAAGAAGAAGAGGAAGAGGTTACTTTCATCATCATCATTCGCCCAATTTCCAATCGGCAGCTCTCCACGACGTCGGACGAGCACAACGCGTCTGCGTTTCCTTCCTCCGCGCATCCTCTCGCCGTCACTTTCCCCCCTCGTTCGGCGCCGTTCGTTCCGCTCGCGTTTCGATGGTGTTGGTGTTGGTGTTGCTGCTGCTGATGATGATGACGACGCAGAAGGAAAGCTGCTCTTTTTTGATGCGTCTTCCCGACGGAAGAAGAAGCATTAGTAGTAGCAGCAGCTGCAGCAGCGGTGGTGATGGTTGCAAACATCGCGATTCTCTCTCTTCTCTCTCTCTCTCTCTATATATATATATATGTGTAAAGGCTGTCGTCGCTTCAAAGGCGGTGGGGGACGACGGGGGCGCAAACCTTCTTTTTGTCGATGTAGTGGATAGGAGGAAGGTTCCGGTTTTTCGAGTTTTTGAACGTTTAGGGTTTATATGAAACCCTAAAAAAAGAAAAAAAATGAGCACATGCTTCTGCTTTTTTTTTCTCCAGAAGAAAAAGAAAAAGAAAACGACGACGATTGCGCGCTTCTCCCTCGTCCGCCGACTACTCGCAGTTGGAGCGGCGACTTCCAGAAAAAGAGGAGGAGAAGGACGGCGAGACGCGTCTGCTTGCATCCTCGCGCAGAATAATAATAACACCTCGAGCAACAAAACGCATCTCTTCTGTCTTTCCCCCGGGAAGCAAAAAAGCATCATCGCGTCCGTAACGACCTCTTCCAGTTGTTTATCGGGAGGAGTGGTATTATTCGAAGAAAGAAGAGCGCGGCATCAACATCGTCGACATCATCAACGAAGGGGAGGAGAAGGAGGAATACGAACGCCGCGAAGAAGAGAGATGGGGTGCTGCTGCTCCAAAAACGACGCGAAGGAAGAAGAGCCGCCGGATGAAGTTGTTGCTCCGAGGAAAGGCATACTCAAACCAACCTCGAACTTTGCGAAGAAGAAGGAGGAAGGAGGAGCTCTGAAAAAGAAAGGGTGGAGAGACCCGATCGATGCGAAAAAAGTGCTCTCGTTTTGGTTCACGGAAGAGGCGTATTTCGCGGAGGAGAAGACGCGCGCGCTGATGCGCACGAGGGAGTATTCGTCGAAGATGAGCAGCGAGTTGTGGTACTCCGGGTCGAAAGAAGCGGACGAGAAGTGCAAGCAACATTTGCGCGCTGAAGTTGTCGTCGCGCAGAAGGAAAAGTTGACGGAAGCGCAACTGGCGAAGAACGCGTTTTCGAGCGCGACGACGCGGTTGGACGCGATATTCGCGAGAGTTATTTTGTTGGACCAAATCAGCAGGAACGTGTTTCGAGGGACGGAGAAAGCGTTCGCAGGGGACGAGTGCGCGTTGCGGTACGCGAAATTTATCGTTCGCGAAGAGCTGGGAGACGATTTACCTCCCGCCGCGCTTGGATTTATCGTCAGTCCGTTTTTACACTCTGAGCTGGTCGAGGACCACGTGTTGGCGGAGAAGTTTTGTAGGAAAATGATAGACAAGAACGGCGCGAACACGCCGCTGGAGTGGACGTTGAAATACGTTTTAGGACACAAAGAAGTGCTAGAAATGTTCGGTCGATACCCGCACAGGAACGAAATATTAGGAAGAGAGACGACGGCGGAAGAGGCGCAGTGGTTGGTTTCCGCGCAAGTCCCCGGCTGGGCGAAGAGTCAAAAGAAAAAGTAAAGCGGCAGTTCCCTCATAGAAGAGATTTTAGGCATCGATGTTAACGAAAGTCGTCTCGCGCGATTACTTCACGTTCGTTGACGATGGTATTAATGCTTGATGGTAGTGTATAATATACGTGTTTTATATTTATAATCTAATGATACAACTTGGATTCGTTTCCGTTTCTTCTTCTTTAAAAGCCCGGTTTCTTGTTCGACCCGGTCGCTAAATCCTTCAACCCCATGGCGAGCATTCCAAACGCACTCGCGGTCATCGCCAACGGAATCGCGACCGAGGAGATCATATCCGTCGTACCTTTCAAGTGCACGTGTTTGTGTTGCTGCTGGTAAAACTGTTTTGTTCGCGCGCGGCGGCGTGAATTGAAAAGAGAGAGAAGAGAGAGAGTGAGTGATACAGAAATCAGATCGTTTTCCCTAAAAAGAAGACAGGAGCCAAAATTTTCTTCCCCGTGGGAGTGAGGATAAAAAGAAAAAAATCCCAAAGAGGAGAAAGATAACCGCGCCGCCGCGCGCTTTTGTCGTTGTTGTTGTCGTCGTCGTCGTCGTCGGTTCTAGTCCTTCGTCGTTCTCTTACCTTTTGCGCTTTGAGCACGTTTTCAAACTTTGACATGATTGAGTGCGCGTGTGGTTTTAAACTGAGGCACGAAAAGTAAATTTTTCATCTCGCGTGTGGTGAAAGTTTTTGGAAAATGTAAACCCTAAACCCAAACTTTTGCGTGTGTTGGAAATCATCCACGACTCACTCTACTACCACTCCGAGACAACAAAAGGAAGATGTTCAGGTCCACTCTGTTCGGAGAGAAGAGCGGCGGGCCTTCTTCTTCTTCTTTTCCCGTGGTCGGGGAGCCGACGACTTTTCCGTCCTCTTCTTCGTCGGCATCATCATCATCGACATCAACTTCATCGTCGTCTTCAAAACGGAAGAGAGTTGTGCTGTTCGTCTTCCTCTCGCTCGTGCTCGTGGCGGGCTTCTTCCTCTTTGGCGCGTTCGAGGTGATTCGTGCCGGGTTGTATCTGACGACGACGACGACGACGACGAGTTCTTCGTCTTCATTTTCTTTCTCGAGCGATGGCGAAATGTTCTCAACGACGAGGACGAGAAAAGATAGGGGTGACAACGAAAACGAAAACGCCGACGCCGACGACGACGAGGACGACGATGCCATCGAAACGAATGCGCGAGATAGAAGAGAACACGTAGAATCTAGAACTAGAATGAGCGAAACCGACGAGATGACGTTCCAATCGCGACTCGCCGCTGCCTCGGAAAAATGTCTCCGAGCGCCGTATCCGCAAGTTTTAGGCGATAACGGCGAGACTTTGAAACGCGCGCAAACGAACATGAGAGAGTTCGAGATGAGACACGGGAACGTGAAGGATATGGTTTCGGAGAACAAGAAGCGATGGAGAGCAGAAGGATCACCCGGGAAGGAGATTGCAAAGACTGGTAGGAGGAGAAGCCGACAGTTGTTGGCGTACGCAAAGTCGCATCCGTTGGAACAAAAGTGTAGAGGAGAGCGCCGGTATCGGTCGTCAAAATACGGCCGATCGACGGCGCATAAACATTTGAAGGATTGCATGAACCGATTAGAAGATTGCGCGAACGCAGAAGACGCGAGAAAAACGGCGAAATCAATGCCAGGGGTGAAATTGTTGACGCAAAACGTAAAGAACAAAATCGCGTGTTTAACCGTCTCGAAAAAGTGTAACCCGAGGGCGATGAAACTGGGCGATAACAAAGAGACCGGGATGCACATCACCGGGAAAATCGAAACCATGAAAGAAGACGTGAGGAGAGATTACAAAACGTGCGCTTTGGTCGGAAACGGACCGGGTTTACGCGCGGATGGCGTCGCTGCCGCCATCGATCGACACGAAGCCGTCTTTCGTTTCAACGCCTACAACTTAGGACAACGGGAAGGTAAAATGCAAGACAACAACACGCATTTCGCTGGGACAAAACAAACGTTTCGCATGTTCAACAAAAAGCGATCGATAATTCCGGAAATTTGGGGGTTAAAACCAGCACCAGAGGGCGAAACGTGGTTGTTTTGGCACTACGGTAGCGCCATGTATTACAAAGCGGCCAACGCCGCCAACCCGGAAAACGTTTATTTTTTGTCGGTCCCGGCAATCAATCACGAGATTGATTCGTACTTTGCCATTCGCAAAGACGTCGTCGAATTAGGTTTAGGAAAGAATTACGCGTGTCCGACGAACTTGCCGACTGGGCTACACGCGATCATGTTAGCAACGATGATGTGCGACGTCGTCAACTTGTTTGGGTTTTCTTACGACATGAAAATGTTGGAATCGAGGAAAGACACGACGTCGCCGAGGGTAAGCGCATCGCACGCATGGGGAGTAGATACGGCCATGCTGCGTTTGTTGCACTTGTCCGATACCATCAATCTATGCACCGTGTGATGAAATTAGATGTTATTGTTTTATTATATACTTTTATTATTAAACATTACTGGTGGTTTGATGCTATGATATTGATTGACTGATTTGAAAAAATGTACGCTTCGCGCGAGCTTAAAACACTTTCCTCTCAACAACACTCGCATATCTCCAACTTTATCGCAGCTTTCCAACACTCCTTCGAGCAATACCACGCTTTTTTACACCGATTACACTTTACTCTCGCGTCTTTCTTCGCGCATCGATTGCATCGATGCTTCAAGCCTCTCCCCGGTTGGTTCACCCCGAACAACCTCTGCGATACCGTTTGCAGCAATTTGATGCAACACAACACCGAGAGCGCCCCGAGGACGAGCTTTTTCGGTTCCGTCTCTTTCAGTTGCTGGACCATCAGTTTCCGTCTCTCCGCGTAGTACGACGACGACGACGACGACGATCGACTCGTCGTCTGTTGTTTTTGCGCTCTTCTCCGTTCTTCGTTTTCTCCTCCTCCTCCTCCTCCTCGGGAAGTAAAGTCTGATGAGTCATCATCGTCTTCGTCTTCGTCGACTTCCGTCGTCGCGTCGTCGACGAGCGTGGTCTCGTCCTCGTCGTCGGGCATCGCGAAATCGTCGTCGCTCTCGTCGTTCCCGCCAGTTCCCACAAAATCTGCCATTTTTTTCTTTCCCTTCTTCTTCTTCTTCTTCTTCTTCTTCTTTTCTGTGCGAGTGTGTGCGAGCGAAAGTTTTGAAGAAAATGTTGCCGTGGGAGTTGGGGATACTCTCTCGATGGTTGCGAAAGTATAGATTTATTAAATATTAAGGTACCCGTATTCGTTCTTATTAAAACATGAACCGGTTTGGTAAAGATG
>Ga0255763_1000980_pt1 | contig 30500 bp, 24 predicted proteins | sample 041ome_2_FD_179963 | JGI IMG/M metagenome (GOLD analysis project Ga0255763, IMG submission 179963) | Coastal salt marsh microbial communities from the Groves Creek Marsh, Skidaway Island, Georgia - 041406US metaG (version 2) | ecosystem: Environmental > Aquatic > Marine > Intertidal zone > Salt...
ACCACCGAGAACTTTTGTTGCTTTTGTCGTAGAAGACGTTGTGATATTTGCATCCCCGTCGCTGCTTTTGTCGGCGCTCACGATGGCGTCCGCAACCGCTTCCTCACTTTTTTCAGATTTCAAAAGAGCCTCGTATACGCCGTGCGATTTATCCCAGTCCTTTTCTTGTTCGGGTTCTTCTTCTTTCTTGATCGGTGCATCCTCTTGCTCAACTTTCTTCTCTTCTTCTTCTCTACTCGATTCTAGTTCATCCGATGGGGCCACAACGGGAGTCTCTTCACTAGCGACAACAACTTCTTCAGAAGCTTTCTTCTCCTTTTCCTCCGCTCCGTCGGTAGCCGGGGCAGCATGATCGGAAGTAAAATCCATAGAAAGTGCGTCTGCTTCTTGCATCGGAGCGTTTTCTTCGACTTGCGCCTTCTCTTCCTCGTTGTCTTTAACAAAAAGTGGATCGTGTGTATCGGATTTTCCGCCGAATATTACCTCTTTTTCCGTTTTTCGCGAAGGAGCGTCCTCTTCTTCCTTCTTCTCTTCGTCCAGCGGTTGCGGTAACTCTTCAATCTCTTCCGGCGTTTTTTCTTCTGCTACTACTGATCCCTCTTCCGTTTGCTCCTGAGCTTGCACGCCGTCCTCTTTTGTCTTCTCCATCTTCTCCAGTTCTTCTTCTTCCTCCTCCTTGATTAGCGCTTCGTATTTAGAGAGCTGCTCGTTTGCTTTTTCATCAGATTTTTCTTCGTCTTTTAAAATTTTCTCCTCCTTCGCTTCACCCAACTCTGGCGCCGCGACTGGTTCCACCGATGGTTGTTCCTCCTCTGCCCCGACCGCGATTTCACCATCAACCTGTTCTTCTTCTTCCTCGGTTTTTACTACTTGTTCTTCCGGAGGCACGATGGCGTCGTCGATCGCTTGTTCTTTTTCTGGAGACGTGGTTATTGGTGCTGTTTCGCTTTCACTCACAACGGTTCCTCCTCCGCGCTCTTCGTTCTTCGAAACGGCATCAAAATCGGTTTCACTGGAAGAATCGGTTCCCAAATCCCCGATTGACAAAGCGTCCGACTCTTGAACTTCCACCACTTCTTGTTCCTGTTCCTTTTCTTCTTCACCTTCTCCTCTCTTCTTGACGTCTTCTTCAACCGGACTCGTCTCGGTGGTCGCATCCTCCTCTGCTTCCTCAGAGGACGACGACCGCGGAAGCGCTTCAACCTCTTCGGATGGAACTTTCGCGTCCATCGGGGTCGTCGGCGCTTCCTCCTCCTCCTCCGTCGTCTCCTCCGGAATGGATTCCTTCTTCTCTTCTTCTCCTCCTCGTTCGTTGGGTGGTTTAAACGACGAGTGCATTTGCTCGGTATCATCTTCCTTCACCATCCCTTCGCTCGCTTTTTCCTCTTCTTCTTCTTCTTTTGGTGGTGGTGGTGGTGGTGGAAGAAGTGCCGCGCGTCTCTCGTCTTCCTTTTTCTGTATTCGTCGTTTCTTCTCTTCAATCTCTCTCTGTTGCTTTTGTTGTTGACGACGTCTCGCCGCCGCCGTCGTCGTCGTCGCTGGTCTTCGAGCGAGCCCGCCAGCCGACGGTCGTCCTCCCGCGCGACTCGCGCCGACGAAAACTCCAACGACGTCGCCGCTTCTTTTCGCGTGGTCGTTCTCACCGAGGGAGAAAAAGAGGAGAATCAACGAGAAGAGGAAGAAGAAGAAGATGTTCTTCGCGTCGTTCGCGCTCGCTCTTCTTCTTCTCGTTCTTCTTCTTCTTCTCGTTGATTCTTCTCTGCTTCCGTCGACGACGAGGAGCGTCGTCATTATTATTATTCGTTCTATCGCTTTATTCTTCGCGTCGAAGAGCGGGACGACGACGACGTTTATTCGTATAATAAGCGCGCCCTCTCTCTCTCTCTCTCTCTCTCTCTCTCTGCTTTTTTTTTTGTGATGTTTTTTGTTTTTTTTGATTTTTCATCACAAACACACACGAGAAGAAGAAGAAGAAGAAGAAAAAAAAAATGTCGACGACGATAAAAGGGAGACAAAGAAGAAGAAGGAAGTCGTCGTCTTCGTCGTTCTTCCCTTCGTTCTTCTTCTTCTTCGGGAAAAAAAAAGCGCTCTTCTTCTCGCTGTTTTCAATCCTGTTCGTTCTTTTCTTTTTGAAAAACGCTTTGCGGAAAGCGTCAAAGCGGGAGCTCAAAACAAAAACGACTCGAATTTCGGATGATGAGATTTTTAATAAGAAAAACGACGGGAAAAGTCGTTACGACGACGTAAAAAACGAAGAAAAAGAAGAGATGACTTCGTCGTCGTCGGTGGTGAATATAATACGAAAGAGAGAACCGCTGACTAGCGGACCGATGAAAACGCTGGACCCGTTTCTATTTTGCGTGTACCACAAAGACTTTTATCCTCCCGGAGACGAGGAGATGGGCGTGAGAGACGAACGAGGCGACGGGTCGCATTTTCATCCTTCGGTGCCGTATAGATTCTATCACGGACATAGGATTCCAGGTTTTCCGCGTCATCCTCACAGGGGTTTCGAAACAATAACGGCTACGATCGATGGTATCATAGATCACGCTGATTCGGTCGGAAATGCTGGTCGATACGGTGGCGGTGACCTTCAGTGGATGACCGCGGGTTCCGGAATCCAGCACGCCGAGATGTTCCCTCTCGTCAACGACGACAAAGCGAATCCGTCCAGATTCTTTCAAATTTGGTTAAACTTACCGAGCTGGAAAAAAATGAGCGCTCCAGATTTTGTGATGCATTGGAAAGACGACGTGAAGAAGATTAGGAGCAAAGGAAACGAATACGAGATTATCGCGTGGGTCGGGCAATTCGGCGACGACGACGACGACGACGCGAGTTCAAAAAATTCCACGGGGAATAGCGCGAACACCCCGACGCCAAAGAATTCGTGGGCCAGCGACGAAACGAACGACGTCGGTGTTTTTTACGTGGAAATCTACGCGGAAAATGGCAGCGAGGAACTTCGAATTCCCAAAGCAAAGATTGGATCAGAAGCGAACAGGTATTTATATTTCATCGAAGGCGAGGAAATGGTGATAAATGGCAGAGAAAAGGTCAGAAAAAAAACGGGAGCCGAACTCGACGCTTCGCAATCGTTCACCGTAAAGTGCACAAAAATAGAGAGCACTAGTAATAGAAATAGCCATAGCGATAGTAGTAGCAACGGCCAGGAGGGCAAAAACAAATGCTGCGCGTTTCTTATACTCTCTGGAAGGCCGATTAGCGAACCCGTCGCCTCTCACGGACCGATGGTCATGAACACGAACGCCGAGCTTAGACAAGCGTTTCGAGATTTCGACCGAACTCAGTTCGGAGGATGGCCTTGGAAATCGAACGACGTCGTCTTTCCGAGAGAGAAGCCGCGGTTCATGAGAGTCAACGGGAGGGAGATTTTCGCCCCTTCGTGAGTTTGTTTATTTAGTTTATTAGTAATACATCGAAAGCACTCATAAGACGCACACGCACGAAAAAACGAGAACTTCATCAACATCAACAACAACGAAAATTCATCACTTTCTATCATCTCCATCTTTACGCGCACGCGCGCGCGCGTAAAACGAAAAAAACGAAGAAAAAGAGAGAAAGAGAGAAAGAAAACAACACGAATGATGTGTCTTTTATTATGACCGTGATATAACGACGACGCTCGAGCGAACGGTCGGTTTCGGAAAAGAATAACACCGGGGAGTTACGAAGACAGAGAGAGCGATGGGTCTCGGGTATCCTCTTTCTCCCAAATCGCGAAGCGGCGACATCGTGGAGAGCTTTTGGCACTGGGTCGAAACGCTCGGGACGTTGATTCAACCGAACGCGACGAGGAGACAGAGTCGGAGAATCGGTCGGAGAATTTTGATGTGCATATTCCTGTTGAATCTGTTCATTTTCGTGAGCAACGTGTTTTGGTTGAAGAGAGACTTGATGAAGGAGGAGGACGAGTCGGTGACGAGATTGAGTTTAGAACGCGCGCGGAAGTTGGCTTTTAGTGGTGATGAATCTATGATGGATACGCCTCAAAAGCGAGCGCAACGCGCGATATACGAACGACGGGAAGGGATTTACGATCCTGCGAAACAAGCGCAACAACAACGCGCGATTATTTCCGTGCGCTCGTTCGACATCGACCCGATATCCGGCGAGTTCGTGCCGAAGAAAGAAATTCGGAAACAACCGGAGAAATATTTCGTGACGCACCCGGTGCTGGTGTCCGGGGTGTGTTCAAAGACGCTACCTAGCGTGAGAGAGTTAGTAGGGAGCTTACACTTTTGGCACCCGGAAGTAGTCGTTTGGTTGTACGAAGTCGGTCCATTGTTGGAGAGCGAGAGAGACGAAGTCGCGCATTGGAGAAACGTGTATGCGAAGAGAGGCGTGGATGCGTTGCAATACGCGCTTTTAGACGAGAGTTTAGATTTAGGATCTGGGGCGATGGGAAAAGTACAGCGAGAAGTGAGGACGAGGACGCGTCAGGGCGTTTTTGAGAGCGGAACGTTGCCGACGTTCGCGCTGGCGGAGATTGAGCGGTTGATGTTGACGCAAACGTTCGAGGACGAACCAGATTTCGAGGAAGAGGTGGACGAAAACGGGTTCCCAATCAACGGTGGCGAAAAAGATAAAGTGAGAACGAGAAGCTCCGTATTAAAACGGAACGTTGGGGAGATTGATATATTGCCAAGTTTAATATGGCACGCCGTACACGAGAATGGGAACGCGTTGTTTGTGCATCACAATGCGCACGCGAGAGGGTGGATCGACAACGTTTTGAAGGCGCTGAGCAGAGATAAGCGTTTTTTCGTTCAGGAAGAAACGACGAGAGGGGGCTGTAATCCAAACGTGCAAGGATATTTTCGCTTCAACAATGCGACGGAGGATATTCTAAAAATGCACGTGCAGTGCTCTTTAGGCGGCGCGTGTCCGAGAGCGAATACTCTAGTCGGGGAAGAGAAATCCGCGTTGATGCCGGGCGAGGTGCCCGAGTTCCACAATTGGTTTGGCACGAGACCGGATTTGCACGGGTTCACCTGCGTCGATTCCAAAGCGTCTAAAATATCTACGGTGGAAAGCTTGAAACAACTCGCGGATGAAGGAGACGAGGTTGCAAAAATTATGCTCAAGGAACAGTATCACTGCAGAGTTCGTCACAAGAAAGAGCCGCCGGAAATCGTCTTTGAAACGAAAGTCAGAGAACAGTCTTTCGGTAATGACGTTGCAAAAGATAAATTTAAAGCTGTGCACGTCGTTTTAGGCGTCCCGAGTTCGACTTTGAACACGAAATTGGTCAATTCCGACGCGTTACCGTTGGTGAACGTCTTACTACCGTCGATATTAGGAACGATCGATAAGAGCGGGAAACGAACGAGGTACACGCTGTTGGTTGGATTTGAGCAAGGCGATATTGTTTACGATTCTGCGCCGAAAATGAAGCGTTTGCAAAAACGAATGCAAGTCTTGATAGGAGATTACCCGGTGACGATAAAACTCGTGCGCTTTCACGTGTCTCTGTCGACGACGTACGTTTGGAACGGTCTTTTCGATCGAGCTATTGACGTCGAGAAGTGCGATTATTTCATGACGGTGCACGATGACTCGGAATTTTACCCTTCGCAAGGTCAATATTGGGCGGATATTTTGATAAACTCGTTGCTAAATAACAACTTGGCGAAGAATTTCGGCGTCGCGAGTCCCGAAGACGTGAGAGATGCGAGGAAAATCACGCACGCGTTCGTGCACAAGACGCACCGAGACGTCTTTGGCGCTTTATACCCGGAGCAACTCTCGAACGAAGAGCACGCGATTTGGATTTCGCGCGTATACGGCTATAAGAACACTTTTTTACATCCAGAAGTGCAAGTTTACAACTCTGGACGGTTTTCCGGTCGATCGCTGAAATGCGTAACGAGAGAAGAAATCGTAAATCACGAGGTGTACATGTCTGCAGACTTGGTGAAAACGTGGGCGATGGAAAATTTAGGCGCGTATTCAGAGCATCTTCACAACGACTTGGAAGGTATCGGGGCATCGTCAATTGTTGGCAATGGCTAAAACAAGGATAGCAGTAGATGTAGCAGTAGTTCTAGTAGCAGCGATTTGTAACGGTATGACAGCGTTACTTTAATAGAAACGAAAATAGACCACGTGTTAAATATCGAGTTCGGTTTCGTCCCAATAGGTGTTTGTATTCGATTCTCTTCTCTTCGCGTTGTAACACTCGTGCACGTATTTGAATTCAAACTCGTACGACCTCTTTTCTCGACCTTTTTCGGCAAACGTCGCCAAAGTACCGATAAATACGGTGATGAAACCGAAACCGATGAACACGTACGGGTACCAAAAAGCCACCGAGCCTTTTTGATGGTCAGGGACGTAGTCTCCTAATCCGACTGATGTAATGCTGACGACGGAAAAATACGCAGCCTCTAGATAATTCCAATCCTGGAAAGCCTTGAAGTAAAACATACCGGAAACAACAGCAAGGACAGAAAATAGCAAACAGTGGACTAGCTGAACACCCGTCGAAGTTAAACTCGCTTTGCTTCTGATGACTTCCAACAATAAACGAATTTCTTCCAAGTTCAAAACAGATTCTTGTTCTTCTGTTTCTTCTGCTTCGGTCGACGTATCCTCGCAGTTATTATTAATTCTCAGCCACAGTCTTTGACACGTCTCAACAAACTCTTCTTTGCTTAAAAACACCTCACCTTTGTGCCCTTCGTCTTGTGTGTAAATTTGATTAATTCGGACGTACACTTCCGTCATCGGCCAAAACGCTTCGCCAATGAGATGGTGCGCCAACACATCAAAATACTCCTCCAGAGTGCATTTTGACGGTATCGTTATGTCGATCGGCATTTTATGTTTCATCCTGAAAAGCAAGCGCTTGTGTAATAGATTCAAGCTGTCTACAATTGGTTCGGCTATGGTGACTATTGTAATCAGTGATATGGCGAGAACCGGTATAGTCGTGAGAAGCACGACTAGTTTCCCTTCGTTTGTTCTTGGGGCCATGTTGCCGTAACCGATAGTTGTGAACACCGTCATGACAAAGAAGAACGCGCCTTTGAAATTCCACTGTCGAAGTTCCATCAAATTCTTCTTCTCTTCCAAATCTTCGCGGTAATGCATGTATATCTCCTCAATGGGAAAGTAATATTCGTCCTTCACCGAGAAAGCAGTCAGCTTTTCCATGGCCTCTTTCGCTCTCGAGTACTCCGCAAAAGCTTCCTCTCTTCTCTTCTCCTCTTCTCCTCGTTCCAAATACACCAAGGTTTGCGCTAAAATCGCACACAGAGTGAAAAGAATAAAAATCATCACGATGATTTTAGATATCGTCGCGCGTATCGACGTTTTCTTCCGATGCAGGAGTTTTTGCGTTTTTTTTCTGCTCGTATTTTTTTCGCGTTTTTTTCGATTCTCCGCGCGTTCGATCTCTTCTTCTTCTTCTTCTTCTTCTTCTTCTTCTTCGGGGAAGAGCGCGCGCCGCAAGCGCTCGCCCGCTCTTTTCATCATCGAACTTTCTTTCGTCCCCCAGCGCCCTTATTTCAACAACGCGTGCACGAAAGAAAAATAACGAATGCGCGCATGTCTGATTCGTCGTACGCGTGTTGAAAAAAATTTCCAGTCATTTTTTTTTTTCCCAAGCGTGCGTTTTGCGTCAAAAACGTCAGTCACTCTTTTTCTTTTCTTCCCCACCGCGCGCTATTGCACATCCCATCATCATCCATCATCATCATCGTCATCAAACCATCAAATCATGCGCGCAACATCGACGATACCATCGACGACGAGGAACGCGACTGAAGGACGACGATTTCGACGACAACATCAGGAGCGAAGGAGCGCGCGGAAGGTGACTACCGCATCGACGACTTTGTCTTCTTCGGAATCAGATATCGCAAAAACGAGCGCGACCGGGAAAACGACGACTACTCGAAGAGAACATCTCCAGAACTCGCTCTCTTCGACATTCGTCGCCGCGCTCGCGTTTCAGACATCTGGTGCTTTGTTGCCGTTTCCAGCAAATGCGGTGATGGGATCCATCGCCGGCCGTGTGCCAGGCTTTGGAAAAGTTGAAGAAGACGGTTCGATGCTCTACGCGAGACCTGAGGCCAAATCTGGCGGACACGGTATCGGTTGGACCGAGATCACTCCGTATTCGTTGAAACTCAGAGAAGGGTGGGAAGAAGTCGCTGTGAGCATCGCCGATCCAGGGGGAACCGAAATTGATACGAGATTCAAAAACGAGAGCGAAGGCGAGGTGAAGATTATATTGGCGCCGGTGCTTCGTTTCGCAAACGTGGAGGAAGGCGAGAACCCGACGATTGAAGAGTTGGTGCCGATTACAAACTTAATCTTGGGTTTCGCGCCAGAAGTGCTGGGACAACCGGTGAACGAAGAACAAATTAAATCGATGGAGAAAGATACCAGGAATGGATTGACGCATTATAACTACGAAATTTCAAACGAGGCGCACTGGTTGATTTCCGCGACGGTGTGGAAGAAAAGAGTGTACTTGTGCGCGATTAAAGCGAGCGGAAGACAGTGGAGAACCGCGCAGCAAAAATTGAGAGATACCGCATCTTCTTTTACCGTGTTGAAATAATTATATGCTCTTCTTGTATTATCATCATCATTGTTAGTATTATTATTATACGTTCTTTTTGTAATCGCCCATGGTATGCGCCGTCCAACTTATCAACGTCGCGAAGAACCCGTAATCGAACATCTTTAACAAATTTCTGAACGCAATCGCCACGAACCCGATGTCGTACCACACTATCCTCCCAATCGGTCGCAACATTTCTTTTGGCAACTGGTCCGGAGTCACCGCGAACTTTTGGAAAAACGCCAACGCGTCCAACTTGTGCGCTTTATCGTAAAAGTTGCTCGCCACCGGACTCGGGTGTACCGCGCACACGTCGATACCTCTCGATTTCACCTCGCACGCCACGTTGGCGGCAAACGCGGAAATGTACGATTTCGTGGCCCCATACAAGGCAGAAAAAGGCGTCGGTTGGCACGCCGCCGCAGACGACGTAAACACGATGCACCCTTTCAACTTCTTCTCTAACATTCTCTTCACGAACACGTGCGTGATTTGCATCGCGCTCGTGCAGTTGCACTCGTGATTCGTCATCAATAAATCCAACTTTGTCTTGTCAAAAAATCCCGTCAACATGAACCCGGCGTTGTTAAACACCACCTGCACGTCGATATCTTTCGTCTTCTCTTCGATTTCTCTCAAATACGAACCGTCTCGAAGGCCTAAATTCACCCCGATTTTTCTAAACTCTCGTTCCGGATACGCGCGTTGCAACTCCTCGACCGCTTCGTCCAAAATCTTCTCCTTCAAGGAGACTAAAACGACGTTTAAGCCTTGTTCCGCTAACTCTTTGGCTAACGATTTCCCGATGCCAGAGGAAGACCCGGTGACTAACGCCCACGTCGCGCCTTTATATTTCTTCTTCAAGTTTTGCGAAGGCATGAAAGAAACCACAAACTTCGGAATCCAGTAGGAGAGATAGGTGATGGCGCCTAAAAGCGCGAACGCGATGAGCACGAAAACGTGGAAATCTTCCGATTGGATGAATTTTGAGAACAAATCGAATGCGCGCGAGAGCGTTTCACGAAGCGCATCTATTTTCGTCGAAGAAGAAGACGCGTTCGCCGACGATCGAAAGAGAGAAGAAGAAAAGAGCGACGACGACGACGACGACGACGACGCCTTGGAAAAAGATCCCATCTTCTTTTTTCTCTGTTTATGTTTATGTTTATGTGTAAGTGTGTAGAGATTGGATTGGTTTAAAAAAAGAAAATTGAACTTTTTAACAAAAACACCATAAAAAGATGACGACGACGGCGACGACGAGTGCGACGAGTGCGCTTTTGCGCGTCGCCACCACCGGTAGGAGTCGTGAAAACAGGAAGAAGATCTTTTCTTCTTCTTCTTTTTCTTCGAGGTACCGTCCTCCTCGTCGTTGTCCTCGACGATTTTTGGGAATCAACAGCACGGCAAATACTAACGGTATCGAGCGAGGAGAAGAAGGAGACGAAGAAGAACAAGGAGAGAAAGAAACGGAAGAGGAGAGGCAAATCGCGCGGATTTTATCTTCTTCTTCGTCTCCTTCTTCTTCTCACATCTCTGCGAGCGAAGAGAAGATGACGAGAGAACGTTTCCGAGGGATAATCGAGGCGCACGTCGCTGACTTTTTTTCGACTGATGATGGTACTCTACTTAATAGTACTACCAATAATAATGATAGTAGTAGTAAAGGGACGATGATAAACGCGATCGATATCGCGGTGTATTTGGTGGAGAAGAAACTGGTTAAATCCGTGGAGGAAGGATTGTTGTTGGTGGCGGAGGAAGACGTGGTGATGGCGAGTTTATTGAGAGTGAAGAACGCGGAGAAGAGGTGGTCGGACGTCATCGCCGCCGACGCTTGGAAGAAAGAGCAAAAGACGAATGGAGGATTGGGAGAACGAAGACGAGAGCAACAACACGTCAAAAATGCCAGGTGCGAAACCGGACAGATTTGTTTTACCGTTCAAGGCGCGAGAGAAATGCTCGAGAAAGGTAAAGGAGGTGGTTCGCAAGCCGCGAAGGTGATTTTGTGTTGCGAGTGCGTGGATTCGAGCTTACTCGAAACCGACGAGGAAAGACGATTTGCCGAGGACGAAGAAAGCGTCGTGGACGTGTTACAAGACGTGGCTGGCGTTATCTTTTTAAAAGATGATAAGTTTGGCGCGGAATTATCGAAGAAAGAGTTTGGGTTGGCGTGCGTGTCCGGTACGAACGATGGTGACGATGGTAACGAAAATGGATTTTCGATTGAAATTGATAAAAAGTCACGCAAGTTTGCAAAGTTTACCACGACGACTTTTAGTAACAGCAACAATAACAACAACAAAAAACAGAGCACGACTATTTTGCACACCGGCGATTACGTCACCATCGACGGTCGAAACGGCGTCGTCTATCGTGGCGCGGTTGAACTCGTTCCGCCAGTCAAATCGGAACGAAACAAGCTCTTCTTCGAATGGCTCGCGCAGAAATCCAAATTCTTAAACGCCATTCGCATATTTGCCGAGTGTGATTCTGCAGATGCCATCGACGAGTACGTGGATGAAAACAATAATCGCGACGGATCGAGTATTGGTGGAGGGGACGCGTCAAACTTTATCGGCGTCGGTTTGGTGAAAGTAGAAAACGTCCTCAAGAAATATCGAGGCGGCGACGCGAGACAAGCTGTGCATATGCTTTTGTGCGCGGAAACGAAAGACGAGAGATGCGAGGCGTTGGCTATGCTTTCGCCTCATTTGCGGTACGATTTTGAGGACATGTTCAAAGCCTCGTTCCAACCCGATCAGAAGAACGAAGAAAATTCGAGGGTTATCGTGCGTTTACTGGACGAACCGTTGCACGCGTTTCTGCCGGATTCGGAAAATCTGAACGATTTAGTGCCGTTATTGGCGGTTGATTCCGGGAAAGACGAACGAGACGTAGTAGAAATAATAGAACAAAACTTATTGGACGAAGTAAATCCCGATTTTGGTTTTCGAGGCTGTCGAGTTGGCGCGCTTTACCCGGAAATCACTAAAGAGCAAGTGCGAGCTATACTCGGCGCCGCGTACGGCGTGAAAGAGTTCTTCACGTTTGCAGCAGAACCACCGATTGTGGACATATGCGTGCCAAATATCGCCTCCGCTGAGGAATTTGAACACCAGTTGAACATAATTCGAAACGTTGCGGACGAGTTTTCATACATGGAGGAGAAAACCAACTCAAAAATCGCCTATCGCGTTGGCGCCATGCTCGAGACGCCGAGATCGTGTTTGATTGCGGGCGATTTGGCAAGAATGGGCGCAGAATTTTTAATCGTCGGGTTAGACGAGCTCACAGAAACGACGTACGGCGTTAGCTTAGAGGATAGTCACAAATTTTTCCCGCGCTACTTGTACGGTGGTGAAGATATGGACATTAACGGCTCCGAATTCGATTTCGATGAAGACGACGACGACGAAGAGAACGACGCAAAAGATATCGCCAGAGAGGAGCAAGAGGAGGAGGAAAACGCAATCATATGGAACTTTAATCCCTTCATCGCTTGGGATGATAAAGGTGTTGGGCGGCTTGTACAATCCGCCATCAACGAGGCGAGAGAAGTAAATCCGAACATCGACGTCGTCGCGTGCGGGCAGATGTGCGGCCACCGCGGCGCTGATTTCATTTACAGAAAATTCCAAGATTTGAGAGTGAACGGCGTCTCGGTAGACCCGAGATTCATCGCCGTAGCGAGACTCCGAGCGTTGCAAGCGATAATAGCGAATACTCATACTACTACTAATAACTCAAGTAGTTGAGAAACATAAGAGGCACGATTTCTATAAGCTTTTAGTTCTAAAGTTGTAGTTAGGTTGTCTATTTATTAATAACGAATGATAACAGCTATTCTCACAAGCCTCGATGAGATATCGTTTAACGGTATCTCTTGAGCGAAAGTCTGTTGTTGTTCTTCCACTGGGCGTGCTTGGACGATCTGTTCTTCGTGTAGTTGTGGCCCTTGCCGTGTAAACCTCTGTGTTTTCTACCCGCCGAAGTCAAGCCTCTCATCGCTCTGCCCTTGTGCACCGGGTTGCAGATCCAGTTGATTCTCGGATCAGATCTAATAGCCTTGTGCATCGGGTCAACCATGATGACTTCGTAGTACTTGTACACGGAATCTTGGTTCAACCAATACGAGTTTAAGACTCTCAACGCGCCGCATCTTCTCGCCGCTCTCTCCTCCGCAACAGACTTCAAGTTTCTCGCAAACTTCAACTTGGTGATACCGCAGTGCACCGGCTTACCGTTGACGATACCCTTGCGAACCGGGCGCTTGCGGCCACCTCTTCTCACGCGCGCTCTGTAAATCACAAAGCCTTGCTTAGCCTTGTACCCCAATCTTCTAGCCTTGTCCGGTCTCGTCGGTCGAGACACGCGGCAGATGGATGGAAGCTGTCTGTATTCCCAAACGCGAATACGTTGCAAAAATCGCAACACGTCGGACTGTTTCTTCTTCCAGAGTTCTTCTACGTATTTGTAAGCCTGTATATCGCGAAAGAAAATGGTTCAAAGAGATAATTAAGGTCAGTTCAAATCCCAAGAATCTTCGCGTCGATGCGTGTGCACGCGAGAGCGCGCGAGTGCAATCTTTTTACGCGCAAATTTTTCCTCGCCCTAAAAAATAAATCTTCCGGGGGGTGCGGAAAATTTCGCCGTGCAAACGCGCGCGCAAACGGACATCGCGCGAAGGTACAATCGCATGAACGCGTCGAAATTCATCTCATGCGATATCATTTGCACCCATCGCGCGAGGGAAAAGAGAGAGAGAGAGATAGGATGTACTTACGCCCATTGTTGAATTGGTTGTGTGTGAGTTTTTTTTTCTGCCGCTTTTCTCCACCAGGTCTTTCAGAGAGCGAGTTTCATATTTAGGGTTACAGGCATTTTGAGGCCTCGAAGCATTTGTTTTCCTCGAGGTGTGACTTGAAACAAAAACGGCGAACCTCACTCGCATTTACACACTCTATCACACGCAACACCAAAAAAGCCGTGCGAAACAGAGGTAAGAAGAGAAACAGAGAGCACGCGTCGTCGTTTACTTCTTTCGTTTTTTTTCTTCTTCTTCCGTGCGTGTGTTCGTGTCGTTCGTGTAGGAAAAAGAGAGATTTCGTTTCGGTTCCCTTCTTTTACTTGAATCGAATCGTTTGTTTTCTTCTTCTTCGTTTTCCGTTGTCGTTGCTTTGTGTTCTCTCTCTCTCTCTCTCTCCTCTCGAGCGCAACGAGTGAACAGCGGTGCAAAAAAGAAAACGATCGCGTTGTTGTCGTTGTCGTTGTTGTTGATGATGATGACGAGCACTTCTTTTAACGCTTGGCTTCCTATTATCAAACTTGGAACCGGAGTAGTTATCGGGCAACATTTTCGAGCGAGATGTGCTGAGAACTTTGCGAACGATTCCGAATCATCAAATAAAGAAAACTCGTGTGGAGAACGAGAAAGAGAGAGAGAAAGAGAGAAGCACGCGAGCGCACACAAACACATTCGCAGCATCGCGCATTATTCGTGTTTCGTTTACTTTTTTGGCAGCTTGTGTACGGAGTTCCGCTGGACGATTGATACCCGTCGTGTGGTCTTCCGAAGGTTTTATTTATGATTGCCTATAGCGAACGTCAGAGGCGGATACTACGGTTGGCTCGGATTTTTCATTCGGTTCCGAATCCACACAACCATCTTCCTCACAATTTTCTATTTCTTTTGCGTTTGTTTATCGAGCGTGTTGGTATCGCGAGATGGAAAGAAGAAGAAGAAGAAGAAGAAGAAGAAGACGTGGAGAGTCGCCGAGCGCGCGCGCAACACATGTATGAACGTTTTCCGTGAAGAAGTCATTTGTCCTTAATAGGCTTAGACTACTAATCGATGCCGAGCAAAACAAAAATCACCATCTTTCGACTGAGAAATTGTGTTTATACATATGCATCTGCGCGCGTGAACGAGAAAATTGGGGTGAATTAACGTCGGCTCCTTTTTCATCGTCTTCTTCGTCTGAACTCTCCTCGTTCTTTCGATACCGGTCGAGCGCGAAATTTTCGTTTCGATTTGAAACTCACCAAAGACATACTTTCTTTACGCAGTAACAGCAACGCGACCGACAGCATTATCAATTTAGACGAGAAGGCTAAAGATATTCGTATTCACTGCTGACTGAAAAATAGAAGGAGAAGGAAAAGGTGAGTGTAGGATTTTTCATGGTAGTCTCTTTCGTTCGTCGTTGTGTTTCGTCTGTGATTTTTTCCTGGACAAAAGCACACTGCTGAATGAACAAGTATTTTGCGGTGCCGTCAGTTCCAGGTAAAGCCGACAGCTTTGGAATGGGTGAGGAGGTGGTAGTCTAAAACTACTATTGCTTTCTCAATCTCCGATGCGACATTCTTTCTGTCGTCGTTGTATGGTTTCCTTTTGTGCGCGCGTGCGTGCGTGCTTGTGTGTTCTAACTGTGATTCGAAAAAACCGAAGCTGACGGCACTTGTTGTCATTGGGGCTTATTCAACCTCTAAGAAGTTATGAGTTATTATTACACGATCGATTTGGTTTTGTATGTATGCGTGTCACATATTTGCACTTGATGAGAAAAAAGTATTGAAAAGTCAGTGACGAGAACTTCCAATAACGTGAGACACGTCTGTGATTTTCGTTATGCCTCAAACTTCCTGAGACTTCTTTCTATACTTTTGATCTTTACGAGCGATATGTACGCGTGAGCGCGCATTTGTTTTCTTTAAACGCTGCTTTGCCTAAGGCATCTTAGAATAAGAATGGGATAGTCTTTTTAACTTCCGCAGCGGAAATCAATCTCGCCGTAAAAAGCGCCGGACGACAAACCGGTTTGTGGTCCATCTCCACGGTTCGCGGGTGGTCGATACTCGCGGATCACTTCAATCTCACGGACTAAATTCTTTGCGTTCAAATTCTTTTCTCTTTCTCGTAACTTACCTCGTCATACTCTCTCATCAATACAGGAAGAATACAGTAAAGAGGAAAAGACAATGTCCGGGTTCACCTTTGGTACCGGCGGCGGCGAGAAGAAGCCCGCCGGAGGTTTCTCTTTCGGGGCTCAACCTGCTGCGACGCCCGCAGCTGGTGGTGGTACTCCTGCGTTTTCTTTTGGCACGGCTGCTGCTACGCCCGCGACAACGACGACGACGACGACGGCGACAACTTCTGCTGCGCCATCGTTCAGTTTTGGAACAAAGCCGGCTTCGACGACGACAACTTCTACCGGAGGTGGTCTCTTTGGTGCAGCGACACCGGCACCCACTGCTACTGCACCCGCAGGGGGCGGTCTTTTCGGCGCTACTCCTGCAGCAGCGCCGGCAGCGGCAGCGACGACGACCGGAGGAGGCGGTCTTTTCGGCGCTACTCCTGCAGCAGCGCCGGCGGCGGCAGCGACGACGACCGGAGGAGGCGGTCTTTTCGGCGCTACTCCTGCAGCAGCGCCGGCGGCGGCAGCGACGACGACCGGAGGAGGCGGTCTTTTCGGCGCTACCCCGGCAGCAGCCCCGGCGGCTACAGCGACTGCGACTACGGGAGGCGGTGGCCTTTTTGGCACTAAACAACCTGCGGCGGCAGCGACCACGACTGCAGGAGGTGGTCTCTTTGGTGCTACCCCGGCAGCAGCAACAACAGCAACAACTGGAGGAGGCGGTCTTTTCGGCGCTAAGCCGGCAGCGGCAACAGCAGCAGCAGCAACAACAACAACAACATCCGGAGGAGGTGGTCTTTTCGGTGCGGCGCCAGCAGCCACACCAACAGCGGCCACGCCTGCTGCGCCATCTTTCAGCTTTGGCGCGGCGAAGCCTGCGACGGAAACCCCGGCGGCTGGAGGAAGTGGACTCTTTGGTGCGGCTAAACCTGCAGCGACAGGAGGGGGTCTTTTTGGGGCCGCAGCAGCACCAGCGTCTACTCCAGCCGCTCCAACGACGACGACAGCAGCAGCAGCAGCAGCAGCAACAACAACATCTTCAGCCTTGGCGCCTCCGCCGGTAAACTTATCGAAACCGACGGACTTGGTCGGTAAATCTGTCGGCGAAACTTTACAATACTGGAACAAAGAACTCGCGCAAAGAACCGCGGATTTTAAGAAGAAAGCACAAATAATAGCAGATTGGGACGAGCAAATCGTCGAACGGCGGAGGGAACTGTTCGAGATGCAAGTGGATTTAGTAAACGCGAAATCTCAACAAGACGTCATGGAACGCCAAATTCGCGTCATCGAACAACACCAAGAAGATACCGAGCGCGCGTTGACGGACATGGAAAACGGCGTCGACCGTTTGTACCAACAATTAGGCGAAACTTTAGACGTCGATCGAGACGTCAGCTCCACGGCTCGTTTATACGGTTTAGCCGAGCAAGTCTCTGGTCAGATTTTACAAATCGGCAACTCCTTGCGAGACGCGAGTAAAACAATTTCTCGTTACCAAGCCATGCAAGAACAGAGAGGTTTACGGAAAGGCGACGGCGACGCCACGCGAAGTTTAGTCTCCGCGCTGAACAATCAACTCAGCGCGTTGAAGCACATCGACAGACAATTAGAAGTCGCGACGAATAGGATCGAGAAAGATCGTTTTAATAAGTAAACTTTCTCACTCACACGTAGCAGCAGAAAGCACGGAAGAAAAAACTACTCACCACGTCTCTCTCATCTCGCATCTCGACGCGTCGCAAAAAATCGCAAACATTATTTTTCAAAAGTCTCGAGAAGAAGAGCCTCTCCTCTGCTCGTGTTTGTGTGTTTTTGCCGTCGTGTGGAAAAAGCACTTTTTTTTTCCTTTTTTTTTGTTCGTCTCGCTTCTCTACGTACCGCGACGCGTCGTCGTCGTCGTTTGTGGCCCACAGAGAGCGCTCTCTCATCTCGCAAAATATCCACACATCGTACATACCACACACACACACACACACACGCACACTTACACGCATCAACGCAACAACGAAGAATAAAAAATGGCCGCTGCTACCACCGCCAGCACCAGCGGCGCGATGATGATGACGACGAACGTCGTCGCCGCCTCGGCGCAGCAAAAGAAGACGAGAAGATCTTCTCCATTAATCTCCACGACGACGACGACGACGACGGGGGCGAAGAAACACGTCATTCGCGTGAACGCGTCCGAGGTCGCGGAGTCTGCGGTCGCGACGGAAGAGTTTTACGAGGTGACTCTCCCCAAACCAATCGCGGTGAAATTCGCTCGCGGGAACGACGGCGGCGCGTACGTCTCGTTCGTTCCGCCGAACGATCCGAAATACGAGGTGTTTGAAATCGGAGACAAAATAGAGGGCGTGTCGGCGTCGTTCGGCGACGAGGTGTGGCCAGCGGAATCGTTCGGTCAAGTCATGTACGCTATTAAAAACAGAAACGGGGACATCTATTTGAAGATGAAGAAGATGTTTGGCGATTTTAGCGCCATGGAGGTGGAAAAGAACTCGCAGTTTAAATCCGAAAGAGCGGGCGGGAACTACGGCGCCGGGACGAAGGAACAACAGATGAACAACTACTCCAAGAAGAGAGAGTTGGAGAACGAACGATTAGACATGTTCGACGAAGCGATCGCTTTGTACAACCAGAAGAACTTCGACGACGCGTTGATTCAGTTCGAAGAAGTCGCCGCGTTAGAGCCGAAAAATTACATGAGCGATAACTTTGAAACGACCACGGAGATTTACCGAGTGTGCCAATACAACATCGCCTGCTGCTTTTCCAACATCGGCAAGTTGGACGAGTCTTTGTTAGCCTTGAGAAGGTGCATGGCGAGCGGATGGACGGATTACAAAAAGATTCGCACCGATCCGAGCTTGAAAAACGTCCGAGAGAGTCCCGAATTTGTGCCGTTGATGAACAAGTTCGACGAGCCGATTTTCAACGAAAACGCCGCGAAATTTTTAGGCAGCTTGTTTGGTAGAAAATAAATAAATACGAGAGAGAGAGAGAGAGACCGCGCGCGTCTCAACGCATCATCAACACTCCGTCGTTATCGTCGTCGTCTTTAGCTCTCTCCCACCAGAGGAATGAAAACAAGTTGTAAATATTATTAAAAATTAATCTCGATACATAAAAGAGTTGTTGATTTTTTTCATCTCAAAAACTCTCTTTCCGCCATTTTTGGATAATCAAATCAATCCGTCGTCTTTCTCTTCAATATACGCGCGCGTAAAAGCAAACTCGCGCCCGTCGGCCTCGAATACATCTTCGAAAAATACGCAAAGAATGACGACTGCTTCTTTCGCACACACCACCAGCACCTCCTCGACGACGATTATTAGGACGACGTTTTTATCTTCTTCTTCTTCTTCTGCCACTGCTCGAAGAAGTGGAGGACTCGGAAATGGAAGACGTCACGGCTTAACGAAATTTTCATCTTCACCTTCGTCTCTCGCGGAAGGAAACAGAAACAGAAGAAGAACGACGGCGATGGCAGCAGCAGCAGATGATAACATCAACGACAGTAATAACGATATCATCGACGGAAGACAATTGAAAACGAGCAGCAGCAGCAGCAGCAGCAGCAGTAGTAGTAGTAATGATACTAGAATTTTATCGAAACGAGAGCTTTTGTGCAAGCCGAACGAAACAGTCGCGCAGTTGGCGGCGAAAGAAGAAGGGAAGAAAAATGCCAACGTTGTTGTTTCTATCGCGCCGTCGTCTCCCGCGATGTCGGTGAAGAATGCGCTCGTGAACGCGAACGCTCTGAGCGCGCAAGCGTTTTACCTTCCGTACGTCGCGTTGGCCGCGGTGACGATAAAGAAGATTTTGGATACGCCGTCGCGCGCGTACGTGGACGGCGCGAATACGGTCGGTTCGGAATACGACGCGTGGACCGAAGAAGGTATTTTAGAGTACTATTGGGGCGAACACATCCATCTCGGGTGGTACGAAGACGAAGATTTAGCGAATGGGGCGGGGACGTTGTTAGGGAACGACGTGACGGATTTCAAAGAGGCGAAGTTTGCGTTTGTGGATAAAATGTGCGATTGGTCGATTGAAGATTTGTTCGGGAAGCAACCGGCGAATATCTTAGACGTAGGATGTGGGATCGGAGGCGCGAGCAGACACTTGGCGAAAAGATACGGGAACGGAACCAAAGTCACAGGGATCACGTTATCTCCGAACCAAAGAGACCGCGCGACTGAATTAGCCAAGGAACAAAACGTTCCAAACGCAGAGTTCAAAGTCATGAACGCGTTGGAGATGACGTTCCCGGACAACACTTTCGATGCCGTCTGGGCGTGCGAAAGTGGCGAACACATGCCAGATAAGAAAAAATACGTCGAAGAAATGGTCCGAGTGTTGAAACCAGGAGGTGTCCTCGTCGTCGCCACCTGGTGCCAACGCGAAGCGGACGAAACGACCAATCCGTTCACCGAAGACGAAAAGAAAAACTTGCAATTTTTATACGAAGAGTGGGCGCACCCGTACTTTGTCTCCTACGAAGAATACGAACGATTGATGCGAAACACCAACGTCATGGAAAAAGTCCAAGGCGAAAACTGGGTCAAAAACACCATCGCCTCCTGGCGACACTCCATTTGGGTCGGCGTCTGGGACCCGTGGCCGGTCGTTTTCGCCGGTCCGAGGATTTGGTACAAAACTATCCGCGAGATTGTTACGCTCGAGCGCATGCATCGAGCCTTCGATCGGGGGTTGATGACCTACGGCTTGATTAAAGGTAGGAAGAAAAAAGAAATCGAGAGAGACGAAAACGACGCGTTTTATAGCTGGTAAAAAACATTCGCATTAAAACATTTTAACATTGACATCAACGACGCGACGCTCGTGTTTTGTAGTAAGAAACTAATTTACTAACGAGTACTCGTACGAGTATAAAACTTCAAAACCGCGACAAAAAAAAAGACCAAAAGGAACCGGAACTCTCTCTTCACGGACACGCCGCCCGGGATATCATCCATCGTCGTCGTCGTCTGAACCAATAATAATAATAGTAATAATAACGCGCGTCTGTTGTTGTTGTTGTTGATATTGTTGGTTGAGCGCGCGATCTCTTCTTGATGCCATTATTCTGGTCCAGTTCCTCTTCTTCGTCGCCCTCGCAAAAGTCGAAATTGAACAACGAACAACCAACGGAGAAGAAGACGAATACGACGACGAATACGAAGACGAATACGACGACGCAAAAAATAGAAGGCTTCCGGTTTCTTCAATCCCTGGCGGAGACGAGCGAGCACAACGACGACAAAGGATTTGCGTCGACGAAAATCTCGCACGGAACGCTCGCGCTTTCCGCGTTTGTCGCGACTGCGTTTTCCTCGTTTTTAACCGCTTCGCTCTTACACGCGAAGAACAGAAAACACAAGTTGGAACGAGATTTACCCGCGCGGGTACATTTGAACGCCTCGATTAAAGGAGCGCAAGCTTTAGCGGTAGCGACTGGGTTGAGTTTGAGTTTAGTTTCGGTAGTGTTCGCGTCGACGCATTACGCAGGTCTTTGGGAGAAGGAAGAGGTTGGGAAGAGGATCGAACGCGCGTTGCGAAGCGTTCCGGGCGGGGAAGCTTTTAAAGGACCACCATCGAGGAAAGGAGAGAAAGTTAGGTGATGACGGCGACGATGGAGAGCGCGAAAGAAGACTTCGAGATTGACGTGAACGCGATATATACCATGGCGTGCTTAGCGAGAGAATGGCTCGTCGCGCACGAGAGCGGCACGGAAACGTTGAGGATTTTGAAAGAGGCGAAGGAGGAGTTGTCGTCGATGATGAAAGAAAAAAAGAAGGAGAAGAACGAAGACGGAAACGAGAATCTTCACTCTTCACCGTACCACGAAAAAGTTCAGGAGAAGATTAAATCCATACTCCCGAGCGACGACATGTTGAACTGTTTGATGAAACGAGGGAAGTACGAAAATTTTGCCTCCGCGGCGGATGCGGAACGCGTTGACGAAGCGTGCGAAAAATTACGAAGAATCGTGGAAGAGTTGGAATCTATTGCGGAGGAAATGGAAGAGACGTTCGAAAGTTTTACGAGCGCGTTTGAAAACGGCGGAAAAGAAATCGAGAAAGAAGAAGAGGACAAAGAGGAAAAAGTAGTAGCAGTAGAGGGAAAAAATTCGCCAAGAGACAAAGAGAAGGAATCAGAAGAAGGGCAGAGTCGGCGAGGAAGGGACAGGGAACCCCGAGCGAGACGGAGGAGCAGAAGCAGAAGCAGAGGAAGGGATCGTCGGCGAGGAAGAGATGCGCGAGATGAGAGAAAATGCGACGACGAAGACGACGACGCCGTCGTTCTCGCGAAACGTTTATCGTTTTTAGAAACGACGATGGAAAAAGAGGAGAACAAGGACGAAGAAGTGTCGCCGTCGCTTCCAACGCCAAAGGCGCACTGGATGCACAACGTCCCCGATGCGGCGCTTTCCACTCGTTTCTCACTCTCCTCCGACGATACCGGTGCTGAGAACAAACGGTCTTTCGAGCAATGGCTCTTCCTCTGCGAGAGCGCTTTAGAAGGCGTGCGCAAAGAACTCCGCGTGAAGCAAGTCGTCGCCGAGAAGGCGTTGGACAGTTTGCGCCGTTTCTCCTCCACCGCCTCCTCGAGAACAAAAAATACTAGCGGCGGCGGCGATGATAGCAATAACAACAATAGTAGTAAACGAGAAGAAAACGACGACGACGACGACGACGCCGGCGCGGTAGTGCTGCTGTTCGACCTTCTCTTGGACGCTTGGGACGTCCAAGCGTACGTGGACGACGACGCGTTTTACGCCTTGAGCGGCGACGCTTGATAGCTTTTTAGTTTTTAATTTTGATGGTGTGAAAAGTTCGTTATTATTAAAAGTGAGACGAAAATTTGTGTGTGCCGCACACCTTTCCACCATCCCCATCTATTCATCCATCCATCCATATCTATCTACATCTATCCATCACACATGAGAGCTCTGATTCAACGCGTGCACTCGGGTTCCGTCTCCATCCGCCACGAGAACCACAATCACTCTTTACCTCCCTCTCATCCCTCTCAACCTCCTCCGGAAAAGGTAAATTCCATCGGCAAAGGGTGCGTGGTGTTGATTGGAATAAGTTCAAAAGATACCGAAGAAGATGCGGCGTACATCTTGCGAAAAACCATGTCGTGTCGCTTGTGGCCGGATGAACGAGGGAAAGACTGGACGAAATCTTTGGAAGATTCGGGATTTGATGTTCTGTTCGTCTCTCAGTTCACTCTTTTAGCGGAGTGCTCCAAAGGTAAGAAACCCAGCTTTAGCCGAGCGATGAACCCGGGAGACGCGAAAGCGATGTACGAGAGCTTTTTGCGAAAAGCGAGAGAGACGTACGAGGAGAAGAACAAAATCGAGGATGGGGAATTCGGAGCGATGATGGACGTGCGCATCGAAAACGATGGTCCGGTCACGGTGATGATCGATAGTCAAAATAAAGGAGGCTGAGGGGGGACTCGTCGCGTTCCTATTTCGCGCTGTAGTTAGTTTGTATTTATATATGTGTTGTATGTGCTATAGCTTTCTCTGGCATGGGCGGGTCCACCTTGTGCGTCGAGTGCGCGAAAACCCTTTAATAGTATTAGTAGAAGTAGTACCACCAGCAGCAGATGTATTTGTGTGTTTCTCTCGTATTTACGATTTACTTCTTGGCGCGACCCCAAGCGGCTCCGATGGTCCTTTGCGTGCCACCGGGCGCCCCGGATCTTTCCGTGCTTCTTTGGGTTCCTCCGGTGGGAAGAGCACTGACGCTACCGCGAGTTCTTCTCGTCGGTCTCGCGCGTTCTTCCGAGTCCGAGTCGTCCGAGTTGTTACCTCGCTTCGAGGCAGCACCTCTGCCGCGCTTACTCCCAACTGTCGATTTCGCGGTTGGTTTGTTCAAAACTTTGGCACCGCGCGCGCGGCCTCTGCCTCTCGAAACGCCGGCAGATGCTCTTTTAGCTCCAGCTGCGACAGAAGGCGTCGCTTTTTCGTCGGAATCCGAAGAGTCGTCGATGACGATACTTTCTGGAACCTTTCTACTCTTTGTTTGCGTCGAAGGCGTCGCGCCGCGACCACTTCTCGTCGCTCTCGTCGCGGCGGCAGCGGCAGCAGCAGCTCCACCTCTCTTCTTCGGCGCAGGTTTCGCACCCGTGAAATCCTCGTCGTCTTCGGAATTTGGCACTTCCTCGTCGTCGTCGGAAAATTCTGAATCTGGTTGTTGTTGTTTCCTTTTAGCCGCGGCAGCCGCGGCGGCTGCACTCTTCGCTCCTCCAGCTCGTCCACGCTTCGCGGCAGATGCTGGCTGCGCCGATGCTGGGATGACATCGTCGTCGTCTTCATCTTCCGAGTCGGAGATGACGTAATCGTCGTCGTCTCCTTTTTTCGTCGTCTGCGGGATGGGCGGCGGCGCTTGTTTTGCCACTCCTCTGCGAGACGGCGGAACAGGTCGTTGAGCGCGACCGTCCTGCGCAGCCTCTTTTTGTTTTGCTAATAATTCGCGCTCTAACGCTTCTTCTTCGTCTAATTGTCTCTCCACTTCGGATTTCTTGGCTGGCACTGCGTCTTGAAACTCTTGCACTTGTTTCGCGCGTTGCGTCGCGGCTTGTTCGCCTTTCTTCGATTTCGCTCCGCCACCACCAGCGACACCATCTTTTTGTTGTTGCTGTTGCTGCGCGTGTTTCTTCGTCAACTCATGCACTCTTTTCGCGACTTCGCTCGCTTCAATTAACTCCGACGGTTGCGCGGTCGACGCCAACTCTCTTTGCACGTTTTTCATCGTCGACTCGCACAATGATTTCACCGCTTTGTTGTCCTCTCTGTTCACCATATCGTCCAAAGCGTTCGTCAAGTTTGGAATGTCTAAAATTTGTAAATCTTTATCCATTCGTTCTTTAATCAAGCGTTCGATCCGTTTCTGATCCTGTCTCGGCCCGGCTCTCGCGTCGTCTAAATCCTCTTCATCGTCCTCGCCGTTTATGTTTTCTTTCATCATCCCTTCGTTGAACTCGTCTTCTTCGTCTTTGTTATTTCCGCCTCTTTTCTTCTTCGATTTGTAAAACAACAGCATGTCCGAAGGATTCGCGACTTTACCCACGAACTTTTGTCCAAATTTTTGGACGTTGATGCTCTGGAAACCACCAGTTAGATCCACTCGTAATCGAATCAACGGCAATTGGTTCAGCTGAGCCAACTTTTTCACGCCGCTCGCGGCGTTTTGCATCGCCTCTTTAATCATGCCGTTTACCGTAATCATCAAAAAGTTCTCGATGGCTTCTTGATCCTGACCTCCGCCATCCTCCTCTTCGTTCACTAACTCTTCTTGTTCTGCCAACGAGATGTTCTTAAACGCGTATGGCCTCGTCGTTTGTAACGGCACGGGTAACAGTCGCCATTGCGGCGGATCTTTCTTCTCCTTCCCCGGTTTTAACTCTAAAATACAAATCTTCTTCGTCCCGCTTTCGGCTTCTACCAACGACGTCGTCACCGAGCTCCCCGGTTGCGATACGCTCACGCCGTCAAATAGCTGCGGTTCAATCAAACACTCGTGTTCGTGTCCCCAAACGACTAAATCCATCCAACTTGGCAAATGCCTCTCGGAAATGGAATTTTTCGGCGCGTGCGACACTCTGTTTTGATGAATCAACATCAGATTGAACCAGTTTGCCAACGGCGTCTTCTCGTCTGAACTCCCCGGTCGAATCCATTTCACGTTCCCTTTACTCGCCATCATCTGGTGTAATCTCTGATCTCGTATCCACCCTAGTCCGTACAAAGCTAACTTCGTCTCGCCTTTTCGCAACAACACCGGTTTCAACTCAATCGCTCCGGTATTCGACCCGCTCAGCGCGTGCTTGCCGAAATAGTTAATCAGCGAGCAACTCGAGAGTATATCCAGCGCGGATAAATTCTCCTGCCCGGACGGATCGTCGTGGTTCCCGTGAATCGCAAATATCGGTAGCGCCACGTTCACGTTTTCATCCTCAAAGTTCACGATGCCTCTGCTCGGGAAATTTATGCTCTGGTCGGAGACGACTTCAAACGTAATCGGGTCGTCCCCGAACACGTACTCTCTCAAAACGTCCATCGCTTGCACCAGCGTCTCTCGACTCGGTTTGTTCTGATCGAACAAATCTCCTCCTAAAAACAACGCGTCCACTTTTTCCTTTTTCGCGATTTCCAAGATTTCTCGAAACGCGATGAACGCGTCGTTTTTCCGAATCGGGTCGCGTTCGTGCGCGCCCAAGTGGTTGTCCGTGGCGATTAAGATTCGAAACAAGTTTGGGTCGTTGGTATGATTTTTCTTCCTCTTCTTCGCGTGTCCTCCTCCTCCTCCTCCTCGTCGTCGTTCTTCTTCTTCTTCTTCTTCTTCTTCTTCTCTCTCGGACGAGGACACCCTCCCTCGCGGTGGCGGCGAAGAAGGTGTCATTTACTTTTATTTAGCGTATACTTTGCGCCGCGCTCTTTCGCCCAGAAGATGGTGTTTGATGGATGACTTAAAATGCGGAGAGAGGAGAGAATTTTTTTTTTGAATTTTCTTGTGGGCACCCAGCACCCCTTTTTTTTTTAAAATACACGAATGCACAAACACAACACACAAACCCCCATCATTTTATGCGCGACAATCATGACTGGAGTACCGTCGAAGAAGAAACGCTCTTTATCTTCTTCTTCTTTGCACCAACGCGTTTCGCCGGAGTGGCTGGACGACTTGTGCTCGGCGCTGAGAAATGACGACGCGATCGCGAGCGCCGAAGAAGAAGAAGAAGAAGAAAAAGGAAAAAACGAGTCAACGTTGTTTTTGTCTTCTTCTTCTCGAAAAGAAAAAGAAAAAGAAAAAGAAAGAGAAAACCTACTGCTGCTCAAAAAGAACATCGACGGATGGTTGGAGAAAGCCAGGAAAACGAACGCGTGGAGGACGAGAGAAAACGTCGTGGACGCTCTGTTGTTGCCTTTTATGAGCGCGGAGTACGAGAGCGCGAAGAGAGAGGCGCTGTTTTTTCCTTCCTTCGAGGAGGAAAAAGAAAAAAACATCGGGAGAGAAGAAGAAGAAGAAAAAGAGGGAGAGAAATGGGGTGTTCAGAATGTAGTGTTGAAAGAGCTTTCCGACGCGAAGTTGAAAGCGATGTACGACGAGTTTTTCGACTTGCATCTCGACATGTTGTCGATGAACGATGTGCAAAGCGATTTACAGACGTTCATGGATTGGTTGGAGAGCGCCTCGTGCTTTTCTGTTGATGACAATTTTAAAGAGGTGAAAAGAAGCACACGCGTAGGGCGAGAGAGAATACCTAGTTTACGGTTCAACGCTCTCGGTGAAAAGAGGAACAACCGAGACAACGTCAACGACGTCAGCGGTTATTTGAGAAAAAGAAACGAAAGTTTGCGAGGATTAAGAGCGAAGCAATCGAGAGCGCTGTCCTCGTCCTGCGAAATCTTGAGGTCAAAATTTCTCGCCATTGTTCTCGAGGGGTTTCGCCACGAAGCGAACGAGGATTTGCTTCATGAAACTTTCTTTCCGAGAGATCCACCGCTTGCGTTGTCGCGTAAAGAAGATGCACCGAAACGCTTCGATAACAAAATTTACCTCATACTGAGAGCATTTTGTTCCGAACCAACGAACGCGTCCATCGTCGAGCGGTGCTACAAAAAAGCCCACGTGAAGTCGCCGTGCGCGAGGCGTATTTTACGCTTGTGCGCCGAAGGGTGCTTCGAAAGCGAGAAGTACGAGCACGTGGCGAACGCTCGAGAATGCGACGACGAGTACCCGTTACGTGCGATGGGTGATGCTGTCACCAAGTGCAAAATAGCTCACGGAAAAGATGAGTTTGTATGCGTGAGATGGATGTGCCGCTCGAAATTTGAAGTCGACGACGTCGCGAGGAAAGCGTTTCAAGATGTGTACGCGGAAGTTACCGCGCTCGAGATTTTACGCGAGTGCAGTAAAGATTTTAAGAAAAAGAAGAGGACTACCGTAAAAAAAGAAAACGACGGAGAAACCAACGACAACAATAATGATGATATTTTGATTTCATACTCGTTCGGAACGCTCCGAGATTACGGCGCATGCGAAGATTTTTTATGCGTGGCAATCGATTGGGTCGATGGCGTCGGATTAAACATTTGGCGTTCAAATCTAGGTAAATGTGTACAAAAAGACGCAAATGAAGTAAACAGCGACAGAGAAGTATTGTTCGCGATTGCAAAAACAATGCTGCAGATGATAGTTGTCATGCACGAGAAGAACATAGTCCACTTTGACTTGAAGCTCGAACATTTCATCCTCACCGCAAGAGCCGGCGAGAAGGAAGGAACAAAAAACGAGATAACTTTGATAGATTTCGGAGAGTGCGCGGTCTACGACAGCTCCGACAAAATAAAAGGAACCTCTCGCGCGAGAGGTACAGAGACACACCACGCTCCAGAAATGCTATTGATCGACGAGATGAAGAATCCTGGTACTTCGTCGTTCGAAAAAGAGGGCAACTGCGGTAATACTACGGCTGCTGCGTGCCTCGTCGACGGCAAAAAATGTGACTGCTATGCGCTCGGCGTGGCGTTGTGCGAGTTATTTTTCGGTAACTCTCCAAATAGACACGCGTACGAACAAAATGGATTCCTTGGTTTGCTCAATATCGTCGCTGGTGGCGATGGTGACGGTGAAGAATATTCGAGAATGTTACGCGACGATATCGTACCCTCAACTGCTTCGTCTTGCGAGGCACGACTCGGTTCACCCTCTGATGGCGATATTGCAAACTGGTTACTCCAAACGCTGCTTGTTCGCGATCCGCACAGCCGCGCATCGGCTCGACGCGCGTTGACGACGTATTCTGACATGATACAGTAATGATAATATATGGTATGTATTAAAACAAAAATCACTTCTAAATCCTCTTTTGCGGTTACGCCAACCCCTCTATATTTTTACACAAGTTCGTTATCATATTAAAATACGGAAACGATCAATGTTTCACCGCATTCTTCACGGCGCCACTCACGAGATTCTCGTTTATTACCGCTTCCGTTTCTAACGCGTCCATTTCCGCGTATAATCTCGTGCTCGACTCGTCCGTCGGCGAGAATACCGACTTCTGGTATTCCTCGTCATTTTTCGGTATGTTGGCGCTCTTCATGTTTCGCCTTTGCATTTCGAACGTCTTTGTCCACTCCGAGTGCGAATCGCACGGCGTTCGCGGCGTCGTCGGCAGACTCGCCTCGTTTTCTTTCGCTTCATTCTCGTCGTCGCCTTCGGTTTTCAGTGCATTTTCGTGGTCGTGTGGTACCTTTTGCAGACAGTGCCGGCACCTCGCCGTTGCGCAATCGATCCCTAGAAATTTTAACACTCGCTGCCCTCCGCTGTCGACGGATTCCAACATCGGTGTCGCGACAAACGTCGTGTGATCCTTCAAGTTTTCCTGCTGCTTTCCTTGCACCTCGGCTGCGCTCATGTTGTGTTTTAAATGTGTTCTTATGAGGTTTCTCGCGTGAATGGAGAGAACGAAAAGTGAAGAGACAATTATTGTCGAGAGGATATTTTTGTCCCCTCTTTTGATGTTTTTTTTCGTGGGCGTGTGGGAGATATCTTTTTTCGTGTGGGAGATATTTTTTTTCTTCTTCATCTAATTCCATGATTCCTTTCTTCTCTTCGTCATTGAGGTTGGTGTAAACAGGTTTGATCATTATACGCTCAATTGAAGATTGCGACGAGGTGGTGTTATCGCTGTCGTCTTGTTTTCGTTTTCTTTTCGGTTTCGTCATCGCGCCCGTCGAATTGATTTTTATGAGATTTATACGAGTAGTTTAGCGCAAGAAAGAGAAACAGATTCAAAGTTTTTTCTTCTTTGTTCCCGGGAGGAGTGAAATTCACACGTCGCGAGAGACGAAAGACAACAAGCAAACGAAGATCGTCGTCACGCCGAAGTACATTCACCACCGCGCGCTCGAGAGAGCACTACCCACGGGGCGGGGTGGTCCTCTCGCGGTTCTTTGGATTTGGATTTTCGCGACGTGCGCGTGTGCGTGCCTTCTCGTCGCGTTTACTTTTCTCGAGAAGAATGGTACAAAAGAAAGAGTTGTGAAAGGACTGATGAAGAAGAATAGCGCGAAAGGTCTTTCCGACGACGCCGACTGTTCGTATGAAAAAATAGACTTTCAAAGCGTGAAAAACAGAGTCGTCGAGAAGATTGAAACCGCCACGGTCGAGCGCGTGCCGTTCTCGCACGTCTTCGTGAAAGGTATATTCTCCGAACGCGTGTACGCGTGCGTTTTGCGTCATCTGGCGAACAAGGATACCGAGGAAAATCTTACGTACGCGCCGATGGCAAATTGGCCGGGGCGCAACTTTATACCTCTGATTGATAAATTCGGTAAGGTGAAAGCGAAGGAACCGTCGTTTTGGGGTCACTTATCGCGAGCGTTGGGAAGTGACGAGGTGAAAAGTGCGTACGTGAGAAAATTTGGAGCGACGATGGAGAGGAGATTTGGCGGCGTGAAAGTCGAACGCGTGTTGCAAAACGTAAGATTGAATCATCGACTTGACCTGACGAGAGATACGTCTGGATATTCGATACCTCCGCATACAGATACGAACGAGAAGGCAGTGTCGATACTGTATTATTTGGCATTTCCAGAGACATCAAATACGTCGGTTGGTACGAGAATGTATGCTTCAAAGAATAAAAGAGACGACGGTATTCGATACCCGCCGCGTGGAAGTACTTCAACGCCGTCTAAAAATTTCAATAACGATTTTGAGGAAGTGGAGAGCATCCCATTCGTACCAAACGTAGTGTTTGCGTTCGCTCCGTGCTGGTCGAGTTGGCACGGCGTTGAGAATATTGGAAATGGTGAAAGAGACACAATCCAGGGTTTCGTAACGATAGAAGAATTGGTTGGAGAGGGACATTTTGACAAATACGGAAGTCAAAAACCGTGCGTCGCGTGAGCGAGAGAGAAAGAGTACTATTATATCATACGATGATGG
>Ga0255763_1000981_pt1 | contig 30466 bp, 22 predicted proteins | sample 041ome_2_FD_179963 | JGI IMG/M metagenome (GOLD analysis project Ga0255763, IMG submission 179963) | Coastal salt marsh microbial communities from the Groves Creek Marsh, Skidaway Island, Georgia - 041406US metaG (version 2) | ecosystem: Environmental > Aquatic > Marine > Intertidal zone > Salt...
CTCTCTTCTTTTTTTCTTTTCCAAATAATATCGTAACGGGATCTCATTATTATATTCTCTCTCTCTCTTAAACAAAACACACGCCGTAACAACAGATTCCACGCGGCTACGAAAGTCGCGAAACTCCCACACTTAGAGTCCACTTTCACGGACGAGACGAGATTATTACTGTACGCGTTGAAATCGCAAGCGTTGCACGGACCGACGGAAATCAAGAGTAAATGGACGATGACGCGAGAGGAAAGAGGGAAATACGAGACGTGGGCGAACCTGGGGAAAATGTCCAACTTTGAAGCCATGCGATTGTACGTGAAATTGCTCGAAGAGGAAGATAAGAACTGGTGGGAAGCAATCGATGAAGAAACGTTGGAAATAAAGGAGAACTTTGGTAAAGCGATGACGGAGGAAGAGAGGATGAATAGTAACAACGCGAGCGCGTGCGCGCGGGTGAAGAGAGTGGCAAAGTGGGCGGAAGCGATGGAAAGAGGAAGGTGGGAAACCTTAGGTTGCGAAAGTTCGTCGAGTTTACTTTCTCCGTCTTCTTCTTCTTCTTCGTCGTCGTCGTCTAAACCGCCGTGTCCGAGATATCAACACGGAGCGACGCTGACCGGCGACGGATCGAAAATGATTGTTTCCGGCGGGTGTTACCGAGGGCGGTTCGTCTCCGATACGTACGCGTTCGACGTCGCCACCAAAAGATGGAGTAAGATGGAATACACGGAAGACGAAAAAGTGTGGGGAAAGAATTTTAAGCAGGAAGAGAAGGAGAGCTTAGCGCCGATTAGTGGTCACCGCTTGATCACTTTGAAAGACGGGTACACGTATTCGTTCGGAGGTAAATTTTCAAAGAGTTCAAAGAGGGCCAACGATACCGATTTAGCCGTGTTTCGATTGGTTTTGATGGAAGAAACTTCATCATCATCTTCTTCTTCTTTGGGAGCAGCGAGAGGCGAAAATGGCGTCGGGGTCGTCAAGGGCGCGTGGATTCCGGTGCACGTAAAAGGGAAAAGAGGTCCGTGCGCTCGACGAGGTATGTCCGTCACGAAAGTAGGAAAAGACGGCGACGTCGTCGTATTCGGTGGCGAAGACGAGGATAGAAGATACTTAAACGACTGTTGGCGCTTGGACTTTAAAACTATGAGTTGGGTCGCGTGCGATGAAAACACAATCAATAGTAATAACAGTAGCGCGGAGGATCAAAAGGATAATAAAGCGACATCGTCGGCGAATTTCGTAACTCCCGCGGCGCGAGCCGAGCACGTCGCCATTCCGTGGGGGCGCGATAAAATGATTATTTTTGGCGGTACCGGCGCCTCTTTCAAATGTTTCGACGACTTGTACGCCTTGGACGTGTCCAGTGGGAAATGGAAGGCGGTATCCGCTACTTCCTCTTCAAACAACAATACCGCGAGCAGCGGCGTCGGTAGTAAACAACAACAACATCAAAATCCATTAGCTCGAGCCGGTCATTGCGTGGCCTCGTTAAAGAACGATCGTTACGCGTTAATCATTGGAGGTGGGAACAACCAAAACGGCGTGCTGGAAACCGCGGTTTTAGATTTGAACGAAGTGAAGTGGATCACGTCCGACGACGACGATTTTATGAAATTTGAAAGTCCAAAATTTGTCGGCGAAGGCATGAGTGCGGTGAGTTTTGAATCTACGGACGGTAAAGAATCCGTTCTGATGACGTTTGGAGGTTACAACGGATCGTGCGGGAACGATTTGCAAGTGTACAAGTTACCGAGCGAGTTCCCGAAGAGCACAAAGAGCGCGGCGCCGACGCCGTCGACCCCTCAACCTTCGTCGACGTCCGGCAACAAAGGAGAAGATGGAGGTAACAAAAGAATAGCGGAACTAGAAAAGCTCTTAGCGCAAGCTCGAGAAGAAGCGAACCAAATTCGTTCAGATGCTCGTCTCGTCGTCGACGCGCACGCCTCCTTACAATCCAAACTCGACGTCTGCGAGAGAGCTCGCGTCGACGCCGAGTCGCTCCTAAAATCCGAACGAAAAATCAAAGCACAATTAAACGACAAGTTGGAGCGGTTAGACCGCGAAAATCTTCGCCTGAGAGAACGTTTGCGAGAATTCGAAGGAAACAGCAAGTCTTGGTTTTAATCGCACTCATCATTTTGGATCGTGTTTTTATTTATACGATATATGCATATGATAGTAGCAACTGTTTCTCGCCCGCGCAGTACTCGATATTTTTTTTACGTGTCCTCTCTCCAATCTCAAAGTCTCTCACGAACGAACGGGTCGGTCAAAAGACACAAATCGCAAAAAATGCACTCGACAAAAGACACAAAAAAACAAAAAAAAGCGTTGACACGAAAAAGCGTTTCGCCACAAAAGTATAGAAGCAGGAGAGAGAGAGAGAGAACTAAAACCGACCGACGGCAACGACAGAAACGCAGAGGAGGAGAGACAGTTTGGACACGTCGTCGTTTTCGTCGTGCGCAGACGCGCGCGTTTCTTTTCTTTTGTTCTCAAAATCGCGAATTGAAAAAAACACATTTTTATCTCCGTCGCGAGTAAAAGTAAACAAAAACGCGCGCGCGCAAAATCACCTAAAGAAGAAATAAAACGCACCGATGGAGGATAACAACAACAATACCATCGATGTGGTGCCCAACGACGATTTGCAGCACCGCCAACAAGAACAACAACAGCAACAACCGCCGGAAACGGCCACGAATATCGCTCGAGCGTACATTCCTTCGATTGCGCCTTCGGTGCCAAAAGGCACGGCGACTATTCTTTTGGTTTTCATCACGTGGGTGATGCTGTATTGCGTCTTGGGGGACATTTTATTACCGAACGTAAACAGCGAGGAGAAAGATAACATCGTGATACCCGGAGGGGCGGTATTTTCGTTGATATTCATATGGGCCGCTGCGCACGTCGGGGCGACGATGGCAAAGTTTATGAACGTGCCGCCGCTGCTCGGGATGTTGTTGAGCGGGTTGTGTTTGCGCAACGTTCCGGGAGGATTGGTGGAGGCGTTGCCGAAAGAGTGGAGCTCGGCGACGAGAGCGGCTGGACTGTCCGTGATTTTAATGCGGTCTGGTTTGGAGTTGGATTTAGTCGCTTTTAAGAGGGTTGGTTTAGCCGCCGCGAGGTTAACGGTGATGCCCGGCTTGAGCGAGGCAGTCGTGACTGGGCTCGTCGCGACCGCGTTGTTCAATTTAAGCGTGCCTCTTGGGTTATCTCTGGGGTTTATTTTAGCCGCGGTGTCGCCAGCAGTCGTCGTTGGGGGTATGTTTGATTTACAGGCCAGAGGATACGGGGTCGCGAAAGGTATTCCGAGCTTAGTTGTCGCGGCGGCGTCGTTTGATGATGTCGTCGCTATCACCGGATATACGATCATGAAGTCGTTCGCCATTCAATCGGACGACCACAATAATTTAGGATGGACGATTATGCACGGGCCAACTGACGTGGCGTTAGGAATTATCGTCGGCTCGTTCGCTGGATACGTTATTTTAGGCGCGACGGCAATATGGAACAAGCCGTGGAAACGATCGTTGTTGACGTTTGAACTCGGGATGGCGATGATGTTTCTCGGAAGGAAGTATGATTTTAGCGGCGGCGGCGCGATGGCATCTCTAGCGATGGGAATCACCGCGAATAAAGCGTGGACGACTGGGAGATGTCCTATTCCTACGTTCTCGTTACCAGTTCCGATTAATCCATTTAAACGAAACCGATTCTCGTTAGGACCGAGACCGGAATTGGCGCATTCCGTGGAGGTGGATTTATCTCGAGCGTGGAGAACGCTGTTCCAACCGTTGCTGTTTGGAGTCATCGGAAGCGCGGTAAAGTTTGCAGATTTAACCGCATCGACTATTCCAAAATCTATGCTACTTTTATTCATCGGTTTGTGCATACGATTGCCTGTCGCGTATTTAGCCGTCGGCGGTGGGGATTTGAATTTGAAAGAGAGAGCGTTTGTCGCGTTGTCGTGGTTGCCGAAGGCGACGGTGCAAGCGGCGCTAGCGAGCGACCCGTTGGAAAGCATTTTGAAAAGTAAAAGCGGCGAAGAGAATTACGACGAGTGGGTGAAATGGGGCAACGATATATTAACGACTGCGGTGTTTTCAATCATATTAACCGCGCCGGTTGGGATGTTGATCATTTCGAATTTAGGTCCGAAATGGTTACAATTGGACACGAAAAACCAACAGTTTACAGATGTCGCGCCGGGGTCCTCCAGAAGCGAAGACAAAAAAGACGATGACGAAGGAAGAGGAGAGCTGATGCGAGGCAGCGACGGAAACATCATGACACCTTCTTCGGCGGATGGTAAACGAGTAGGATCCATGGATGATTCGCCGTCGGTCCGAAGGAACTCTTTCGCCGGTGAAGTCGTTTCGAAAATTGCGAGCATGGTTTCCTCGAGAAATCCATCGGCGAGGCACACGCCTTTCGACCAATCAGACGACGAGAACGATGATAACGACAACAACGATGACGCAGACGGCTGGGGTGATTACGAGAACAGAGTCGGAGATATGAGTCCTCCTGGAGGTGGAAAACAAGACAAGAAAAAGAACAAGAAAGTAATGTTACCCAGGTCAACCTCCGCGGTGTTTAAGAAACACATGTCCATCATCGCCAACATGGAAGAGAGCATCCAAGACGAAAACCAGAGGAGAGAATTCGCGATTGCAAAAATGGGCGTCGAGGCTATTTTGAAAGAGCACATGCCCAGAGATTCGGAAATTGAAACCGCCGGGGCATTTTTTAGAAAGACTTCCGTGGCCGAGGGTAAGATGGATTTAGCCGAGTTGGAAGAGCTCGGGGTGGACACGTCAGAAATGGTAGAGAATCTCGCCGCGGCTAATGGCGGAGATGTTGGAGACGGAGATACCTCGAGTCGTCCGAGCGATTACGATACTGGGAAAAGTCCCAGTGGACGGAGATCTCCAGTGCCTTTGCAACAAGTCAAGGAAGAAGATGATCCGAGCAACAACGTTTAGAAAAAATCAACACCACAATAATTTAGCTGCAATAAGAATACCAATGTAAATAGCAAAAGCGCGAAATACTACCGTGGTGAACTACTGTAAAGAATGTGAAACTGTACAAAAATAGTAACTACACACAACTATTCATTTTCTCCTCTTTCACGACGAAGAAGCGCACGCAGCTTCGACGTCTTCCACCGTTTTCGGGCATCGCGTTAAATTGACCGGCCCCTGCTCGGTGACCCAAATATTGTCTTCGATGCGCACGCCGCCGACTTTAGCGAACCGTTCGATGTTTTCTCTGTTCAAAAACTTCTTTTGTTTCTCATTCGCTAACGCTTTCTCGTATAAATCTTCGACAAAGTATACCCCCGGTTCGCACGTGATCACGTTACCAACTTCCAACACTACAGGTAACGGCGTCCCAGCGTTCGGCCCCACGTCGTGAACTTGTAAACCGAGATAGTGTCCCAACGCGTGCGGCAAAAACACTTCTGAGATGCCAGCTTCCAAAGCCTCGTTTAAATCCGCATCCGCATTCACAACGCCTAATTTCTTTTGCAATCCTTCAATAGTTTTTAATTTTGCCTGTCGAGCGATGTCCGCCCACAGAGCGCCGTTTGTGTATCGTTCAATCGCATCGAGTTGCACGTCTAAGACGACATTGTAGAGCAACTTGGCGTCTTCGGTAAACTTTCCGTCGGTTGGAAAACACCTGGTGATGTCCGCGGTGTACCCGTCGCACTCTGCGCCGGCATCGACTAATACGATTTCTTTTTCCTTACACAACGCGCTATTCTCCTCGTAATGCAAGATTGCCGCGTTTTTACCACTTCCTACGATGCACGGGTACCCGAGTTCGCGCAAGTTCCGTTTCGTCGCCGCCGCGATAAACTCGGCTTCTAACTGAAACTCGTACGTTTCGTTTGGTTTCGAGAATTGCCACATCGCTATGTGGGCGTCCGAGGACCCATCATTGGCGCGTTTAATTCTCTCAATTTCTTCCTTGGTTTTTATCGCTCTTTGTCGTGCGATTTTATCCGGCAACGCCACGTAATCGAAACGAAAATCAGAAGACGTCGCGCTCCCGCTGATGGAAGGTCCCCACGTTTCCGAATCTACGAACGCATCGATGCTTTGCAATCGTTTTTTCAATGCGACGTCGTCCAGTTCAGGCGCGACAAACACAACCGTCGAGTGCGCAATCTTAAACGCCCTTCTTCCTTTGTTGCCACTACCACTAGTACTAGTACTACTACTGCCACTGCTGCTCTCGCTACTTCTTTTTCCGCTATCGCTATTATCCGAATTGGATTTCAAATACTCCATCGCCTCATCGATTTCGTCCACGTAAAAGCACCTGTCGCACATCGTCTTCTCTCGAATCTCCTCCGTACTTCTTCCCGCGCCCATCCAGACTTTCATCTGTTCCGTCTTTCTCGGGCACAATATTACCGTCTTCACGTCCTCTTCGTTCGGTCCGCACGTGGACAACAAAAAATAATCCGGCTCGTTAATTCCCGTTAAATACATAAAATCCGGGATTTGTCGAAAGCGCGCGGTGTGTCCTTCGAATCCGTTTCGAGTTTGCAACTCGCCGGACATTGCAAACACCAATCGACTGTTATTCTCTCCCTTTGGAAACTTTGAAAATATCTGAAACCGGCGACTTTTGAAATCGATCTTAGACAAAGGTGCATCGCAAAAGTCGCTCATGGACTCGCTCTCGCGGAGAAGAAGAGGAGGAGGCGTTGTTTTTGCATCGATGTTGTTGATGTTATTGTCTGTCGCCGCTGCCTTCAGCGGGGAGAGGACACCACCACCACGTCGATGTCGACGTCGTCTGCTCGAAGCTTTCGCCGTCCTCGTTCTCAAAGTCCTCGTCTCCGCCGCGCAGAAAGAAGAAGAGGAAGAAGGAGAAAGAGAAGAAGAAGGTGATGAAGAGAACATGTTGGCGAAGATGCGATGAGCGCGTGCTTTTCTCTCTATCAAATGTCTCTCGTCTCAAGAACAACGCGCGCGCGTGCGTTTTTAGTGGAATGAAGCGATGAGAAACGTTTGTTAGTTGTTTTTATCCACTTTTCGCCCTTTTTGTCACTTTCTCGCTCCCCGCGAACGAGATAAAGAAAGACGACGACGACGAAGACGACGACGACGACGATGATGGCGACCATAACGACGACAAGGACGACGACATCGATGACGACGCATTTGACGATGGCGCGGTGTCAACGAAGAAGCGCAACCGCAACGACGACGACGACGACAGAACCTTCTTCGAAGCGTTTTTCAAGCTCTTCTCGTCTTCATCTTCACCAACGACGACGACGACGACAACGAAGCAGCGGCAGCGCGGGTGCGAGTGCGAGTGCGGACGACGCCAATAATAATAACAACAACAACAACAGCAACAGTCCGTTCGCGCCGAAAGGATCGCCAGAAGACATCCTTCGCGTCTCTCGGCAAACTTCTTTCGAAGGTCTCAAAGCCGCTCGACGCGTCGCTTTGGACGAGGCAAAGTATCCTCCAGAAACTATTCACAAAGCGTTCGAGGATATCGTGGAGAACTCGGTTCGATTTTTTAAGACGAAAGCGGAGGAGAATCCTTCCGACGCGGACGCGCAGTTCGCGCTAGGCAACGTGTATCAAACTTTAGAGATGCCAGAGAAAGCGATCGAACAGTACGAGAAGACTTTGACGTGTTCGAATAAAACTCATTTAGACGCGTCGAATAACATCGCGATGTTGTTGCAAGAGCGAGGGGAAATCGACAAGGCGGAGGCGTATTATTTGAACGCGCTGACCCACCATCCGGAAAGCGTGGACGTCATGTTCAACTGGGCGTCTTTGAAAGTGCAATGTCGTGCGGATTTAGAAGGAGCGAGAGTATTAATCAATAGGATAGTCACGTTAGAACCAAAGTTGAAGAAGCATCCATTGGTCAAAGAATTGGCGGGCGACGATATCGACGACGAACCGGACGAGCCGTTCGTGCCGCCGATTTAAAAAGTAGCGCAGGAAAGCGACGAGCCTAGCTAGTTTTTTTAGAAGTAGCGCGTTACTACGGTTTTGCTGTTAGTGTGTATTGTACTTGTATGGTCGTTAAAATCAATTTTCGATGATGTTAAGAAAAAGCGCCGATGGTTCAATGATGATGATGATTAAATACATTTTTGTCGATGAAGATGATGCCTTCTATTTTTATCCCTGGAAGTCATCTCCTTTCGCTGCAGCTGCCGCTGCTGCCGCTGCCGCAGCATCCGCTGGGACGTAAGGTGGTGTTTCCCACCGAATCAACGCCCAATTTATGTCGCCGAAAAAGTCGTGACATTTGATAGTTTCCCCGCCGCCAAACGTTCCCAATCGCCTCGTCGGATCTCTCTCTAATAATTTTGTCACTATGTCTTTCAAGCTTTGCGAAACTTCCGGGCGCTCCGGAAACGCGAGCTGTTTGTGCATGATGTTTTCAAACGTCTGTTCGCGCCTGTTTGCTTTGAATGGCGTCGTGCCGTAGACTAATTCGTAGATGAAAATTCCGAGTTCCCACCAATCGACCGGCGCGGAGTGTCCGGCGCCAGAAAGAACTTCTGGACTCAAATACTCCTCGGTACCGACAAAAGAGTTTGTAAACGCGAACGGTTCCGCAATCAAGAGTGGATTTTGCGTGCCAGACTTGAACTTTGGTGGTTTCGAGAGCGAAGCGGATTTTTTGTTGTTCTTCTTTGCTCCTTTAGCAGCAGCCGGAGCGGATGACGAGGAACTATTCTTTCCGTCGTTGCCTCTGCCACTACTACTACTACTACTACTACTTTGCTTCTTCTTCGCGGTGACGAGCGCTTGGTCGATTGGTCTCCATTTCGGCGTTTCATCCTTCATGACCATGTGTGGTCGACTCGACGCCACAAAAGACAAGTCAAAATCGGTAATCACGCAGTGCCCGTTGCTTCGTAACAGAACGTTTTCTGGTTTCAAATCACGATACACAAAGCCTAACAAGTGCAAATATTGTAACGCGAGCAAGACTTCCGCGCTGTAAAACTTGGCGTGTTTCTCTGGCAATCGTCTCCCGGGTTGCGATTGGACGTATTCGTACAATTCACCGCCTTCACAATAGTCCATCAAAAAGTACACGTGCGTTTCAGAATGGAACGCGGTGAACAAAGTTGCCAAGTACGGATGGTCGCACATTTGTAAGATGGTCGATTCGGTTCGCAGACGATGCAACTTGTTTCGCTCAATCATCTCTTGCTTCGTTAACACCTTCATGGCAAACTTAAGCGGTTTCTCTTCGTCGTCGATGCCGTTTACTTCATTTTTCGTCGTTTCTGTTTTTGTTTCGGTTGTTTTGCTATTTGGTCCTTGTCGAGTAGTGTCGTTTCGTCTTTTGAGCGTAACGAGATGGACCGATCCGACGTCGCCTTGGCCGATTCGTTGCACTGGCTTAAAATCCGCCAACGTGAGCTGTCTCTCACCTGCTTCCGCCGCGGCCTTTGCTTTCCCGGTTGATGCCGCCGAATTCACGACGTCGATCAACGCTTTCCACTCTCTTTCGCATTCGCCCATCCTGTGTGGTTTTGGACCGTTCAAACTGCCGAGTAGATCTTCCCACGGTAACTTATCCGCGGCGTCATTGTTCGTTGCCGTGGCAATGTTCGAGGCGGCTTTTTTGGAGTACTCCTCTTGTTCTCTCTCCGCGGCTTCGGTTTTATCAAAGGACGCCACTGTTCTTTCTGTCCCGTCGTCGTCGTAGACGGTGACGTCTACTTGTACTCCGGCGAAGAATCTCACTTTGCCTTCGTCGTCTCTCACCGGCGCCAACGTGAACATGTTCCAAAATGGACGGCCATTTTTCGTATAATTTAGTAATCTGACCGTCACTTCACTTCCAGCATCGATCGCATCTCGTATAGCTTTCACGCTGTTTTGATCGGTGTCTTTTCCCTGCAAAAACCGACAGTTTCGTCCTAAAATCTCCTCTCGGGTGTATCCCGTAAACGATAAGAAACCGTCCGAGGCAAACACGATTGGATGATCCGGCAAACTCGGATCGGTAATAACGAAAGATTCCTGGATTCGTTCTAACGTAGATGCCATATCCATCCCACTACGACTGGTTAAACCTTGTTCATCGTTGTCGAACGACTTTGAGCTCTTTAAACCGGTGGCGCTCAACACGGCTTCTTCCACCTCGGTAAACGCGCCCAAATTCTGCGCAGCTAACCGCGCATCGTATCTCACCAGTAAAGGAAACCCATCGCTGTCTTTCAAAACTGAGGGCGCCACGTTCCCTTCCGTCTTATCCGTCACGTCTACTTGGACTCCGATGTATTTTACTACGGTCCCGTCTGCCAACTTCACCGGCGCAATCGTCAGGTAGTTCCAAAACGGCGTCCCGTCTTTGCGATAGTTCAACAATCTCACCGATACTCTCTCCCCAGCTTTCACCGCATCTCTCAACTTCTTCACGCTCTCTGGATCCGTATCTTTTCCTTGCAAAAATCTGCAGTTGTGATGGATGATTTCTTCGGACGGATATCCAGTCATCTCCAAAAACGAATCCGAGGCGTACACGATTGGGCAGTCCGGAGCAGTCGCATCGCACACCGTGAACGTGTGTCTCAACGTTGCCAACGCTTGCGCGACGTTCTGCTTCACGTGAATAGATGCCACGCCTCCAGAACTGACCGATCCATCTTTATTCTTAAACCCCGGCACTTTGTACATCTCCTCTTTACTCGTGCGCGGTCGTTCCGGTGGAACTATCTTTTCCAGCGGTTCGTTGATGTACGGTTTTATGGAGGCGTAATGGTCCGGATTCGACTCCGCTTTTGTCATCATCATCGTCGTCGCTTTGGTGTCTCGTTCTTTCTTCTCATTCTTCTTTGCCGCATCCGACGACGACGACGACGACGGTTTCGCCATCGCGTCGTCTTTTTGCTACGTCCTCTTTTTCGTGCGCGTGCTTACCGAAACGCGACGAGGAGATCCAGATAAAAAACTATATCTCTCCGGGGAGACAATGTACACAAGATAGAGCTCTTCTCTCGTCTTCTCTTATTCTGTTGTGTTTTGCACTTAGGTCACGAACAGTGTGATAAAGTGTTCTCTCTCTCTCTTAGTATTGTTATTATAAATCGAGAATTCTCCTTTCTCTGTGAAGAAAAGACGACGCGTATTTGTCTTCGAGAGACTTTGCAAAGGTTTTTATTTTGACGTTTGCGGATACGTGCGTGTGTGCGCGCCGTGTGCGTGTTTGTTGTGCGTGTTCGTTCGCGGAAAAATCCAATCAAATAACACAGTTTTATTTGCCTTTTTTCGTTTTTGGTTCCTTTTTTTTTTGTTTTGGATATGTGGATGATGTGAGACTGGTCTCCGATGATGACTCACCAAAACGATGATATGTATACAGTACTACATATACAGATATCCCCTGGGACGCCCAGTTCAAAGGCAAAAAAAAAATATCTCTCTCTCTCTCTCTTTCAAAAAACGTTTGTGCTGCGCGCGGCGCGCGATATGTATTAATAACAAGAAGAAGAAGAAGAAAGCAACACAAGAAATGCCCGCGCTGACGAAGAGATCTCTGGCGACTCGCCTGGCGCGATTGGAGAAAAAGTTGGGCGTGGACATCCACGACGAGGAAGAATTGAGAAAAGAACAAGAGGAGGAGGACGCATTGAAGAAGGAAAATGATGGAAAAGGGGGATCATCATCGGAGAACGACGGCGCCGGCGTCAAGTCGTTGAAAGACGTGCTCGAGGCGCACGTGTCTGGACTATCCGCGGATGGACTCGAATACGTCTGGTTCGATACGTCTATGCCTCTTTGGACGAGGTTCATCATCGGCCTTGTACTTTTTGCCAGCTTTGGTACGATGTTGTTTTTGATAAACGAAACCGTTGCCGAATATCGGTCCTACCCGTTCGCTACGAACATACAATTCGAAGAACGAAGAAACGCGAGATGGCCGGCGATTATTTTTTGCCCGAACCACGCTGAATTGAGCAGAGATAAGATGGAGAAAATCGTAGAGGGCGGAGTGGAGAGGTATTCAGACGCCGCGAACAAAACGTTCATGAAGTCGATGGTGAGAAAGTGCGAGTTCTTCGGTTTGGAGTGCGGCGAAGATGTAATCGATCAATATTGGACGGTGGAAAATTTAGGAGAGAGATATGGTATTTGTTTGGAGTTCAACTACAAGGACAAAGTGAACGACGAGTTTTGCGCCGAAGACGAGAACGGAGAAACGCACGAGACGGATTGCTTGTTTGGTTTATACGGAAATCAGTACGGTTTGAACGTCTTTTTGGATCCGCTTCTGCAGTTCAACTCGATCGACGAAAGTGATCCGTATACCGGCGCGACGGCGTTATACGACGCGGGCGATATCCATAAAAGGTATCACGGAGTGTACGTCGAGATTCACGGGACTAAACACGAAGCCATGCCCACATTCAGTTCCGTTTTAAGCGCCGTCGGTCAAGCTACGTTCATATCGATGAGCGAACGAGAGACGAGGCGACTCGGGAAGCCGTATCACGAGAAAGAGTGCAGTAAAGATCCACTGTATTCTAAATCTGTTTGTATCACCGCGTGCGAAGAAGATATCCACGATAAGTGTCAGTACGATACGACTAAAACGCTCGAGGAAAATCTGCACGGTGCGGATTCGAAATATCACGCGTGTTATAACAGAGAGATGGCGTCGGAAATCTGCCAATGTGATGAGCAGTGCGAATCGGACGAATTCATACCAATCGTGTCGACAACAGAAGTGCACCCGACCGCCTCCATCGATGCTACCATGAAGCCATCGACGGATTTGAACGACTACGCGAACGTTCACGTGTATTACAACGCCTTGAATTTGGAAGTTATCGAAGAGTTACCTGTTTTCAATTTCTTCGTCTTCGTAGGCGTCATATTCGGACACATTGGTTTCTTCACCGGTTTCAACTTGATCTCCGTCACACAAATCGCGGTGTGCATCATTCACCTCTTGAAAAGAATCGTCGCGAAGAAATATTAAACGGAAGGCGTCGACGATGACGATGATATGATACGTTGATGTGTATTTTTTATTTGTACATACTATTTAAATATTACCGGTACAAGACAACTGGACACATTTCCCCATTCTTTTTTGTACGCGCGCGCATATTTATTCTCCGCGATGCGATGATTTAAAGTCTCTCCATTTTTGCTGCGATTGGGTGAAGAGCTTTGTTGTTGTTCTCGTTGTTCTCGTTGTTCTCGTCCTCGTTGCTATGAGCGACGATACGGCTATGAACATCCCACACGACGGCGACGACGAAGACGAAGACGAAGAGTTTGAGTTCTTGCTAAATTCAGTTCGATGCGGAGCGAACTTGGAGAGCGTGAAAGCGCGTTTCATGCAATCAAAAGCAAAAAAAGAGACGTGGTTTGATTCTTCTCGCTCTCCGTCTCTGTTGCACGCCGCGTGTTCTCGAGGAGATGCGCAGGTCGTGCAATATATACTAGAGGAGGCGAAGAAATATTTCTCAACTACAGGAGTTGCACAAAAAGAGAAGAACAAAAAGAACAACGCGAAGAAGAAAACGACGACGACGACGACGTCGTCGACAAGTTTGGAGGAGTATTTAGTGCTCCGAGACTTCGAGTCAGGCCATTCGGCGATGCACCGATGTTTATTTCACGGGCCCAACTTGACGTGCGCTCGAACGCTTTTGAGGTTCGCGAAGGAGCACTGCTCGAAGAAGAGGAGCGTGAACTTGTTGCATCAACCGACCAATTTTCGAGGGCACACTCCAATCGAGAGCTTATCGATAACGACGGCAGCCCTGGAAGAGAAGGATTATCATGATGATGATGATGATGATGATGAATCTAGAGGAAAGAGAAAAACGAGACATTTGCGCCGAAGAAGATCGGATGTCTTTTCGTGGGGCTCAGGCGTAAATTATACGCTAGGGACTGGGAACCATAAACTGAACACCGATGGAAGAAAAAGGATAGAGTATTTCGCAAAGCACCATTTGAACGTGACTTCGTTGAGTTGTTCTAGATTTCGTTCGTTTGCGACGACGAAAGAAGGGGAGGTATATTCGTGGGGATTAACCGATTGGAATAGCTATAGCAAAACGAACGATGAAGTACCAGAAAACAACGCATCTCCCGCACTGAAAAGGGAAGCTGACATGTTTCCGACGCTCATCAAGACGTTTATCGGCGGCGCTTGCTCGAAACCAAAGATTGTTAAAATCACGTGTTCAGAAAATTTCGCGCTGCTCGTGGATGACTCGGGAAGTTTGTATATCATGGGGAAAACATTCGGACTTTTTTCATCAACGCCCTCGGATGCTGGTAGTGCGAGCGATGGTAGTAACATCAACAGCGGCGAAGATGATAGTAATTGCGTACAGGTATTTCCCAGACGCATTTTCGGAGACGATAAGCGAGATCCAATCTCGCGAGAGACGTTTAAAGAGCAGCGAATAGTCGATGCGAGTTGTGGAAATGCACACGCCGTCGTTATCGACTCGAAAGGTCGATGCTGGAGTTTCGGAATAAATTCAACTGGTCAACTTGGGTTTCAAATAGATGCGAGTCCACGCGTGAAATTTCCAAGAGTTGTGGTCGGCATCGAAGGTGACTGTTTAAGCGTTTCATGTTCCGACGAGACGACCCTCGTACTCGTTCGGAAAAAGAGTAATAACGTGAATGCTATCGTCCGGTTCGGTTCTGGAGATTGTAAACCGAAACAAATCAGATGTTCTTCTCGTAGCATGATTATTAGCATGTCGTGCGGCAATATCATTTCGGCGTTTGTTTGCGAGAATGGAGATCTGTATCGATTTCACTCCAAAAAGCTCGATGATAACGAAGCGCAAAGAATAAATGAGTTCAATGCGGTGTCTTTCGTATCGTGCACGATGTCGAACTCGAGAGGCTGTGTTCTTAGTAGAAACGGTGATTGTTACGAGTTTGAGGTAAACGAGCGATCTGGCGAGTGCTCGGTTCTAAATCGCATCGTGGGCATAAAACGAGCGACTTTGATTTCGATCAGCGATAAGCACGCTTTGAGCATTTCGAATTGGACGGAACCTAAATTGATCCGAGTAGAAGATGAAGCAGAAGAAGAGAATTTACAATGCATCGCGTGCAGAGTTGTTTGTGAAGACGTTTTGGATTTGAGTAATTGCCTTGAGTGTCTCCAGAATCTTCCAAACTTAGCCATCGAAAGTGGAAAACTACTTGAGCAGTACGCGTACGAGTTTGCGGCTTTGAATTTAGACGCGCTTCTTGAGGTGTACGACGTGTTGGGTACGAGCGACGACGACGAGCACGAAAGCGATGCTGTTTTGAGTAGAATTGGGGAACAATACACCGACGGAGTAGAATTGACACTGGGGCTCGGATGGGATGTAGAAAAGACGTACGATCTCGTTCTAGCAGACGAAGAGGAAAAGAAGAAGAAGAAGAAGAAGAGAAAGAAAAAGAGAGAAGAAACGATGAGGAAGAGAACGAATGAGGTACCGGCACGGCCACCACCAACAAACAAAAATGACTCTCCAGAGCCGATATCATTACCGTCGTCGTCAAAACCGATTAAAATTTCTCTCACGTCCACAACGAAATACACTCAAAAGCAACTCCAACGTAACTCAATGCGGACGACGCCGCCAAAAAGCGTTGATTATAAACTCTTGAGTGAACGACGAAAGTCAGGAGGCATATTGAGAGCATTTAAGCCGATCATATTCACACAATGCGAAGAAGATGACGAGGAAGTGAACGATATGCACGACGAGGACCTTGAGACGGAAGCAAGATTGAAGGAGAAATTAAAATGGAAAGCAGATGGAGAGGAGCAAGAAGTGTCTTCGATATCGCGCGGTTTCACCGCCATGAGTTTGAAAGAGATTCAAGAGTCGCAAAGTAGAAATCCTTTACCATCGTTCAGATCTATGTTAGGTTCGCAAACGAAGAAAGAATTTTCGATGGAAATGTTCGAGACACGAAGTGTGCACAGAGAGGATGTGGCGGATTCATCTTGCACGAGTGTCACGGTGTCACTTTCTGCTCTGGCGAGACGGACGAAATCGAAAAAGCAGATCGTTGATGCCTCGCCGGCGCCGTGGCTCGGTTCTAGCGGCTCGTTCGATAAGAATAAAGGATTTATTGGAGGTTCAATATCGTCTCAACAAAGTCCTCTTCGCGATTTGATGCGTCAAGAGGAGGAGAAGCAGCAAGAGCGCAACGCATCGTCTACGCGTCCTATTTATGGATTCTCGCCGAATGCGTTTTCTTCAACTTCCCCTGGAAGCTGGTTCCCTTCAAACGATGCCGAGCAAGGAAAGAAACTCACTTTACTCGAAATCCAAGCGCAGGAGGAAAAGGAAAAAGAAGAGCGCGAACTCGTTGCCTTGGTGGCCGCGTTTGAAAAAGCTGAGAAGGACGGGCACAAGAACAACAGTGGAACGACGAAGAAGAAGAAGAATAAAGCAAAGACCGCGGGAGCAGCGGCGGCGACGACGATGACGACGACAAAGAAAATTCCCTCGGAGAATGCGCGCGCAGCTCCGGAGAAGGTAACGAGCGAGACACAACAGATGCCGCGAAAGCAGACGGAGAAGACGAAGACGACGACGACGAAGAAGAAGAAGAAGAACAGTGACAAGAAGACGATAACGCCTTCTCGCCTCCCGACGCCTCGCGCGAACGAAACTAGCAACACCATTGTATAATAATAAAAGTTACAGCAGCGATAGAGAAGAAGTAGTTTATTAGAAGAAGAATTCATAGCGCGAGCGATGAAAAGTAAAGCAGTTTTAAAGCACTCATTTTTTTCAATGATGATGCGTGAGAGTAAAATAGGATGATTGATTTTAGTACGTTAGCTCTCGTCCTTGGAAAGTCGCTCCCCTCCCAAAAAAAAAGCCCTTCGGGGCGTTCGTGGATAAAACCAAACTCACTGGCGGCTTTTCTTCTCCAGAGTGGAAAGCACGCCAAACGCACGTTCCTATCATCCAAAGCGCGTTCGAACACACACGCGCGCGCACACACACACACACACACACACGCACGCACGCATAGATGTCTTTTTCCACGCACTCGTTAAAGTCCGCTTTACTCGTCTCTTCCTTGAACAACAACAAGAACAACAGCAACAAACGACTCTCCGCCCTCGCAAAGAAGAAAAGCGCATCGTCATCTTCATCGTTCTCGAAGACTACCGCCGCGGTGTGCAGAGGTACTGGCATCATCAACAACAACAGCAACAAGAGAAACAGCAAAAAGTTCGTTCCAATGGCGGGAGGTAAAGTTGGTCCGTCTGGCGAGGTGAAAAAAGTCGTCCTCGCGTACTCTGGTGGTTTAGACACCTCCATCATTCTCAAGTGGTTGCAAGACACGTACGGGTGCGAAGTCGTGACGTTTACCGCGGATTTAGGTCAAGGCGAAGAACTCGGGCCGGCCAGAGTCAAGGCGTTGAAAATGGGCGTCAAGGAAGAAAACGTCTTCATCGTCGACGTTCGAGAGGAGTTCGTGAAAGACTACGTCTTCCCGATGTTTCGCGCAAACGCGATTTACGAAGGGACCTACTTGTTGGGCACCTCCATCGCGAGACCGTTGATTTCGAAGAAACAAATTGAAATCGCGAATCAAGTCGGCGCGGATGCCGTGTGCCACGGAGCTACGGGGAAAGGGAACGATCAAGTCAGGTTTGAAATTGGCTATTACGCGTTGAAACCAGACGTGAAAGTGATCGCGCCTTGGAGAGAGTGGGATTTAGATTCCAGAACGAAGTTGTTGGCGTACGCGGACAAGAACGGGATTCCGGTTGCTGCGTCGAAGAGACAAGAGCAACCGTACTCGACCGATGCTAACTTATTACACATTTCTTACGAAGGAAACGCGTTGGAGGATCCGTGGGTTGAGTATTTGGAAGATATGTTCACGAGATCGGTGAGCCCGGAAAACGCGCCGAACGAACCGACGTACATCGAGTTGGAGTTCGAGAAAGGGGACCCGGTGGCGTTGAACGGAGAGAGGTTATCGCCGGCGGAAATGTTAACGGCGTTGAATAAACTCGGAGGTGATAATGGTATCGGCAGATTAGACATTGTCGAGAGCAGATACGTTGGGATGAAGTCGAGAGGTGTGTACGAAACGCCCGGCGGAACCGTTTTGTTAGCCATGAGAAGAGATTTGGAATCGATTTGCTTGGACCGAGGGGAGATGCATTACAAGGACGAGATTATGCCGAAATACGCGGAGCTGATTTACAACGGCATGTGGTTTTCGCCGGAAAGAGAAATGATGCAGAAAAGTATCGATCAAGCCGCGCAACACGTCAACGGCACGGTCAGAGCAAAGCTGTATAAAGGCAACGTCATTTGCGTCGGACGAAAATCGCCCAACTCTTTGTACGACGTCAACTTGTCCACGTTTGAAGAAGACGGCGGCGCGTACGACCAAAAAGATGCCGCTGGCTTTATCAAATTGAACGCGTTGCGATTGAGAACGTTAAAGAGAAGACGCACGGACGCTGGCAAGTAAGTTTGAGTTGGCGGAAAGAAGAGCGATTTTCACTACCTTTTTACTCACACTACGATTTAATAACACACACACACACACACACACACACACACACAGGTATTAACTAAAATTGAAACTACTATATACAGCACGTGGTGGTACAAATCTACATTACGCGACTAGTTTATAACCTTTACTTTTGGCAAACTTTAAGCAATCTTTTTCCGTCACTTCAATCGCCCAGTGTAACATCGTTTGTCGAACGACTGGTGAAATCGAGGCATCGTCGAAGCGTCTATTTGACGACACAATCTTGTTTAAAAGATTATTCTTCCATCGGCCTTTTTCGCCGCCGACTCCGGTCCACCGCGATATTTGTCTCGCATCGTCCGCCGTTCGTCTTCCGAGATAAAATCTACAATACCATTGGAACCATCCTCTCGGATCTTGTTCGTTTATCCACCCGTGCTCTTCCCAGTAGTACTGGTCCTGCCCAGCCTTCACTTGATACAAGTTCCTGTGACTTTTGTAGACGCGATTTTCGTATAAACCTTTCGACATGTTCTCGAACCACTCCTCGGGAAACTCTTTCGACGTGACTAATATTGGACGTTTAAGGAAACCTTTTTTACCTCCTCGAGGATTGAAGTAGCACCCGCCAAACGTCCCGGCTTGAATTATTTCTTTCGGCGTCAGATTCGGTTGAAAGTGCGCTTGCGAGCTCGGAATATTTCGAAACGTCAGCTTCCCGGTCGTCTCGTCGCGCTTCAACACTGAATTTTCCGGGTACACTTCTTTCTCCTTCGTCGTATTCCTCGCCTGTTTATAGAACACGGCCGATTTCTGCGCCTCTTCTCGCGTCTTTGGCGGGTCGTACGTCCCGAACGCTCTCTTCTTTTCCGACGCGTTGCTTAAAGTTGGCGTCGATATCGAAACGTCGATTTTGTCTTCGGCGTAATTCACGGGTTTCCTCTCTCGCGCGCTCGTTCTTCTCATGAAAAGTAAAGGCTTCGATTTCGGAAGCGCAATCGTCGTCTCGTTCTTCTTCTGTTTCTTTTTACTCTCCTCGTGGTCCTGTAGGTACGGAAAAGCTTTCCTCTTTGCCTCTCCGAGCATTTTTTGCATCTTCTCCGCGTTCGCTTTTACTCGTTCGTCGCGTTCTCGCTCGTAAATTGTTTTTGACGACATTTTCTTTTTTACTTCCCCTTCACTATCGCACGACGAAATAAAAGAAAGAGAAAACGCGCGGGCGCGTGGTATCAATATCTCTCTGTCTCTCTCCGCGTGTGTGCGCGCGTCTTTTGCTCTGCCGCTGCTTCTTTTACCGCGCGCGCTGAAAAGGAAGAGAGAAAAGATTACGACACGGCGCGAAAGACAAAAAAAAATGCCGACGTCAAACAAACTTGTTTTTTCAAAAAAAAAGTGAAAAAAAAAACATCGAGAGAGAGACGAGAAGAGACGAGAGAGAGATCTTTTTTTTCTTTTTCTTCTTCTTCTTCTTCTTCTCGTTGTGTGAATTGGAAACTCTTCTTGGTTTTGGTCGTTTTGGTGGAACCGTGCGAACGCACTAACTACTCAACAGAGAACACTCACTAACAGAGACTCTGCAGACTTCTACGTGCCGACTGTTTTTCTTCCCTTCGTATCCACGACTTTTTGAGAACGACTGAGAACGACGCGCAGAAGAAGATACATAAATAACAACCGCGACGATGTTAACTGCGATAAGAATAACAGCACCGACGCAAAGCGCCGCCGGTTTGTCGTTCGTAATCTCGAACGGAACGCCCGGGCGAAAAACGACGACGACGACGACGACGCAGGAAAAACAACGGAGAGGAGCGGGAAGAGCGCGAAGAACGACGAAGAGAAACGGCTTCGGGCGGGCGTGCGTTTACGCGTCGTCGTCGTCGTCGTCGTCGTCGCCGCCGAAAATAGTCGTAACATCAACATCAACAACGTCGTCTTCATCGTCGTCGTCGTCAAAGTACGAAGTCACGGAAAAAGTTAAAATTGGTCCCAAGGGAAACGTGCAGTTGGACGTGAGAAGCGGACGGTTGTACGCGCAAGCGACGGAAAAGACAGCCACGTTAAAAGTAAACGGAAACGCGTGTTTTCCAGGAGTTGCGTACGTCATCAAACCAGAAGGTGCGACGTGCGAGATTGGTTCTCAAGGCGAAGACGAGGTGGCAATCTTTAACGTGTCTTTGGAAAACGCAAACGCGAACGCCGCGGCGAGCGCGGACGCGATGTCGGAGATGTTGGCGAAGAGCTTCGAAATGACGGCGAGTAAAGAGGTGCAAAACGCGTTGAAGGTAGAGAAAGTCCTCGCGGCGAAGAAATTAGCCATTCACACGAAAAATATGGATTTGCCTCCTTCGTGAGACGATGAAAACGTCGGTAGTTAAAATAGTAGTCATATTTATAGTGGTGTTCTCTTTATATATAGCAGCAGCGATAAAAGTGGGAAACAGCGCAGTCGAGTCCGTCTGCCACGAAGCTCATTGTTATTATTATCATAATTACGATGACATAGTATCGTTAGTATTTCTTTCGTTTACAATTTTTTGTGTGTTTTATATTGGCCCTTCTTCTGATGCTGCTAGCTTGAGAACGCTGTGACGTGCTTGTACAACTGAGTGCCGACGCGAGACACGCACAAAAATTACGACCACTGAGACCTGCCAGCCTTCTTCGCTTCTTCTCTTTGCTTTCTTGCAATCTCTCTCGCCTCCGCAGTCGTCATTCTCTTCGTCGTTCTCTTTTGCGGCATCTTGACGCCGTTCGCTCTTTGAAACGCCAAGACTTTGTTCATCAACGCCATGCGGTCAGAACCCGTGTACCTGTCGACTTCCTTGCCATCGGCGAAAAAGACGAAGGAGGGGACTTCGGTCACCTTCAAAGTCTTGGCCAACGCCTTGGACTCTTTGTTCTTGTCCGCGGTCAATCTCGCCCATCTCGTCGCACCTGCGGTGTTTCTGGAAAGAGAAACAACCGCCGGGAAGATCTTCAAGCATCCAGTCGGCGGATCGTTCTCGACGGAAACGTCGACAATCGCGAGTTGCTTGGAGCACTCGATGTCAACCGGAGCGATGAAACCCGGAACTTCTTGCGCCGGCATGCACAACTCCAAGAAATCCTTCAAGTCCGCTTCGGTTTCGATGTCGGTCAAAAAGTCTTGAACCTTCAATCCACCGGCACCTTCATCGCCGTAGTACAAAACGCCCTCGGCGATGGATTCGTGCGACCCGGCGCCAAAGCCAGAGTGTTGCCACAACAAGTCGCCGTGCTTGTAGTATTGGAACGTGGGGAAGTCCTTGATGCCGAGCTTATCGGCCAAGTCCTTGGCTCCGGAAGAGGATAAGATGTCGCATTCCAAGAACGTCACGTCCGGGCATTCTCTCGCGATTCTCGCCATCGACGCCGTGACTTGTCTGCACTCTTTGGCTTCGCTATCGGAAAAACCTTCGCACGCCTCGTCGGAAATTATGCCCAACATGACCAAATTATCGCCCGCTAAGGTCAAAGCCGCGTCTAACTCCTCCGCGCTGCTGATAAAGTTCGTTCTGGCGGCAACTTTAGCGGATTCCATCGCGCGACGTTCATTCCCAGTTGGCGGTGCCGCGTTGACAACCTGTAAGTTCTTCGATCTCGTCGTTCTTCTTTGCGAAGATGATCGAGAAAATTTTGTTTTTTCTTGCGCGACGGATCGCGTCGTCGTGGATGCAGAACAAGCAGAAGTGGAAAAAGCCATCTTTACGTCGTGTTATTCTTTTCTCTTTTACTCTCTTTTACTCTCTTTTGTCTCTCTTTTGTCTCTCTTTTTTTACGTGGAACTCTTTTAATCTCTCGCTCGGTTAAACGAATAAGAAGAAGAAGAAGAAGAAGAGTTTGCGCCCCGTTTGCGTGTAAGTGTGCGTGTGTCTTTTTTTGTGAAGACTGAAAGAAAGAGAGAGAGGTGCCTCTCATCGATTTTGATGAGAGTTGGGAATTCGAGCCAAAACAGGAGCGCTGACAGGATATTTTCTTTCCCTGGAAAGGATAAAGACGAGGCGAGGAAAGACGCGACGGAGACACGTCATTTTCTTCCTTTTTCTTCCTTTTTTGTGCCCCGATTTTTGATTTTTTTCATTTTTTTCTTTTCCTCTTCTTCTCTCGATCGTCGATTCTCGAGGGGGATGGATGACAAATGAGTCCACATCGAAAAAAAAAAAACGAAAAAACTACGTACAGAAGGTGAAGAAGGCGCAGGCAGCACTTACCGCGCTCAACTTTACTACATGAAACGTCTTCCTACGTTTGTATTCTTTTTTCCTACTACCATCATCACTACTACTAAAACTATTAAAACTATTAAAACTACTACCAATACTTTTCATTCATCGAAGACGTACCGCCCTCTGCTGACGACCGCGTGACCGGGCTCATTTTTTTTGCTCCCTTCGCGTTTCGCGTACCGCACCGAAGGCAAAGACGAAGCGAAAATGACTCGAACGACGACATCGTCTCTCCTCTCTTCCTCCGCGGGAGAAGAAGAAAGGCATCCCTGTTCGGAATCGAAACCGAGAAACGCCTTCTCTAGTAAAGCGAATTCCGTGACATCGAAAGAGACTAAGTGCTCTTTTTCTTTCAACAGCTGATCGAACTTCGCGTTCGTCTCCTCTTGTCGTCTCGCGTTGACGATTAAAGCTACGCACGGTTTCGCCACTTCGCTCGGTCGCGGAGAAAATAACATATCGAACGCGTCTTCGCTCGTTTCCGGTTCCAACCACATGTAATTTCGACTCGAACTTCGTTTTCGTAAGAACGTATCGAGGGTATCGATCAGTCCAGGCAACAAATCCGGGTCGTATCCCACGTCCGAGGCGACGATCAAATCTGGGTCGATCGCATCCGCCGCTGCTTTCAACGTCTCCTCGTCTGAAAACCAATCGAGTTCGCGAATGGAAACGAACGAGTCGATGTTTTCACACTCATACGTGAAAGCCATCTCTTCCTCTTCCGTCCTATTCTTGGACGCTAACGCGTCTTTACGATACACGTCATCGCCAGTTGGCATCGGCGGAAGCGCGTCCAACGCATTCTCTCTCTTCACGGTGATTTTACCTTTCATCGACGACCGCGCAGAAGCTTCCCCGGTGCCATTACTACTGCTACTGCTACTACTACTATTACTACTACCGATGCCGCTAAAAATATTTTCCCGCACGTTCTTCTCCAAGTTATCGTTCGATTCTTTACATTTATCCGTCAAGACTAATCGCAACGGTTGCGAACGCAACATAGCTACGGCGGCAAGACCGGCGCCACTTCCTAATTCTAGCACGGTTTTATTATACACTAAGCCTGGTTCGTTGATGGCTAACTCGGCGAGTTTGAACCCAGCCGTCCATTCGTGCGCGCCCGTGTTGCCGGCGAACAAATTTGTCGACAGCGAGAGCGTTATCTCCGATAGATTTTCGTACGGGCTATCTCCTTCGTCGAACGGCGCTTCGTCGAACGTTTCGCCCGTCTCTTGTATCGTTCCGTTTTCGTACACGAACATCTTCTTCGTCATCGTCATCGCATTTCCTTCGTCTCCTCCATCTTCTCTTCTCTCCGTTTCGGACGCCAAAGAAGCAGCAGCGAGCAAACGCTCTGCGTGCTTCTCGGCAAAGTCGTCTCGCAAGCAACCGCTCTCCTCGGCTTTTAGGAATATCTTCTTCAAGAACACGTCGATGTAGTCTCTCCTCGTTTTATCGGCGTATTTCTTCTTCTCAACGTCATCAAGGCCATCACCGTCGTTCAAGGTGATGGTGCACAGTTTCTCGTGAAACTTTGTCCCTTTGTTTTCGAGAAGCGAGAGAAGACGCAACGCGGTTCGTTGCAACTCGTCCATCGCCGCTGCTTTGATTTTGTCGACATCTTCGTTGTCCTCGTTTTCACGAGAAGAAGAAGAAACAAACTGCTTTTTTGACAGCGCTGAACGCACGATGGCATCCACCGACCGCATGCGAGCGAACATGGCGAACGTATCCGTGTCTTTGATCATCTTCGCTCGCTTTTTTCTTTATTTTCGTCTGTTCCTTTATGTGGCGTGTGGTGTACGTTGTTTCGTGGCGAGGAGGAGAAGAAATGAAAAGGAAAAAAAGCAAACACTAGACGAGCAGGAGAAAAAAGTGACGAAGAGAGTTTTTCGTGTCGTGTAGAGAGGTATTCTGTATGTATATTAAAAAGGAACCAGGAACCACCTATAAAGTTGTGACCATAATCTGGACTTATTATTAATGCTATTATTAGTATTATCACGGTCGGGTATTATTAAGCGTAGAGTTCCTTCCAGTATTATTAAGCGTAGAGTTCCTTCCATATACGCGCAGAATACCGTTTCTACGTGTATTTTATTTTATTATCACGGATGGTGTGAGCTGTGCCGGCTCGTCGGCACGGCACCCAGCTCGGTCTTGAATTTTGATGAGGAGAAGCAGTGTTCTACTTCACTCGAGCAAGTTTCTCTTCGAGAAATGCGCGCTCGTTTAGCGTGCACCGTTGTCTTGGTTGTTCGCAGTGATCTCATCCTTGGTGACCTCGCGGGCGCCGTGCGCGTAGAGGTCATCGGACATGTCGTCACGTTGCGACTTCATGTCAGCGCACATCTTATCGAACGTCGAGGCGGAGATGAGATGGCACGTGCGGTCCACTTGCCACGTGATCGGGGACCACATAGAGCAAACATCGTTGTCTCTGGACGTACCGGTGGTGGAACCGGTGTAGTAGGTGATCTCCTTACCCTTGTCGCCGTCGACGATCATGCCTCTCATGAGGTCCGGGTAGTAGTAGTTCTCGTCGTTGACGATGGTGAACACTTGCGCTTGCACGCCAACATTTTTGTGGAGATCGTTATTGCCGATCACAGTATTGAGCGTAGCACCATCAATGTTGCAAAGAACCCCGTCGTAGAATGGAGTTTGGTATTGGTTCGGCGTACCGCACGCGCCCACGGATGAGTGCGGCCAGTGGACTTCGTATGTTTCACCGACTTTCATGCCAACGCAGTGTTGCCAGTCGTACTCCTTGGTGAACATTTCAACCGAGGAATCGTATTTGTGGCACCTACCGCCCAATCTAGCGCCTTCGGCGAGGAGCTTGCGGTGAGACTCAGTGCCTGGGCCGCTGCCCTCTCCGTCGTACTCGCCGACGGAGAGATGTTCGGCGCCCAAGTGCCAGTGGACGTTAACCGGACACAAACCTTGCTGGTAGTACGGCGTCTTGAGGGGAACGTCAGTAACAGCCATGCCACCGGTGTAACCCTTAGTAACGTTACCGCCGGCTTGCTCAATAGCATCAGTAATAGCGTCGACGCAAGCCCCATTGGCAAGATTACTCTCACTACTGCCAGCATCGGTGAAATAATCCTCAATTGTCTTCTTCTTGCCGTCGCAGGTGTTGGTGCCGCTCATCGGCGACTTGGTTGACATCGGCGCGTGTTCCGGCACCATGCCAGAAACGAGGCTATCGACGTCTTTTTGCATTTGGTGGACCAAACCGACGTTGGCGAAAACGCCGGCAAAGGTCACGATGCCGATGGCCACGAGAACCTTGGAAATCGTCGACGAGGACGATTTCTCCACGTTGTTGTATTGCACTCCAGACATTTTTAATAATCTGCGTATATCGTTTTATTCGGAAGAGCGAGAGAGAGAGAGGAAACAAAGCGTCAGTCGTCACTCAGTATTTTTGAAAATGCCGAACACAGCAGGCAGAAAAATTTTTAGCCCGACCCATCACGCACATCGAGTGAAAAAAAAAACATCTCACTCACAAAAAGGAAAAAAAAGTAGATAAGAGTTAAACGTGTGGAGGAAAAGAACGAACAAAACTCCGCGCCGGCGCTGGTTTTCTCTCTTCTCTCTCTCTCTCTCTCTCTTTCTCTCTCCCGAAAAGAAGCGCAGCAGAGGAAGAGAAGGAAAGACAGAGCCGCGAGACATAATTCCGACGATTTCTCGTCATCGTCGTCGTCTTTTTCTTCTTCTTCTTCTTCTTCTTCTTCTTCTTCTTCTTCTTTCTCTTTTCAACTTCGCGCGCCGAACGCTTTTTTGATCGTAATTAAATGCTTCGTCGCGCAAACACGTCACCTTATTCTTTTGCGATTGGATAAAGAAAAACCATCGCGATAAAAACAGACGCCGCCTTTTTCGTTCGAGACAGAGAGACAGACAGAGAGACAGACGGAGAGACAGACAGAGAGACAGACACCGGGGTGGAAAAGAAAAGAATAAAGCGGGCGAAAGAAGTCAGAGAGAGACGGAGAGGTGTTTGCGTGCGTACCTGATGATTGTTTTTTTGTGAGGCGAGCGATTGATTTTAAAAAAATTTATAAAATATTGCAAGCAGAGAGAGAGAGAGAGTTTGGAGAGTGAGTGTTCACGAGTGCTCGTCGCGAAAAAAGGTCAACAAAAATTTTTTTTCTCACTCTCATCCATCACGACGAAACAAAAATAATTCCTCTCTCACTCGTCGCTCTCACATTTTATCGTATTTATTAGAAAAAAAAAACGCGCGTAGTAAATATAGCAGCATTAGTCTCTCTCTCTCTCTCTTCTCTCTCTCTCCGTGTGTGTGTGTGTGTGTGTGTGTGTGTGTGAATCGTCGAGTATGTTTAAGAAGAAGCCGGTGCAATTGAAGAACGACAACCCGCGGTTGTTCTTTGTCGGTCTCGTGTGCTTGATTTTGTTATACGTTTACCGAGCCATTCTCCTCTCCTCTTCTTCGTCAAAGAAGAAGAACGAGAAGAAAAACGGAACGAAGAGCGATGATGCGAAGGTGTTGGATAAAACGCGGAAAATTAGCGCAGAGGAGGTGAAGAAACACAACAAGGTGGATGATTTGTGGATCATCATAGACAAGAAGGTGTACGACGTGACGGAATACGCGGAGGAACACCCGGGAGGAGTAGCAGCGATTGCCAAAAACGCAGGGGGCGACGCGAGTAAAGGTTTCAGAGGACCGCAGCACCCGTCGCGGGTATTCGACATCGTGGACGATTACATGATTGGCGTTTTAGAAGAGAAATCATAACGACGACGACGACGACGACGACGACGATGGCATTGTTTAGTAAGTATAAATATGATACACACTATCACTATTTTGATGAAAGCAGCGACACTCGTTCTTCCAGCGCTTCGATGCGCTTTTGAAGTTTTTGAATAACGTCGTCCTTCTCCTTCGCGTCTCGCTCGAGCCTTTCCAGGCGCGAGTAAAGCGGAGAGGCAGCGCTCCGTGCGCCTTCTTCGACGACGGCTTTGTTTTTTTCGCCACGCTGCTCCTTCCTCGATGCAGGCGCCGCCGTGGCACCACCACCACCACCACCACCGCTACTGCTGACGCTGGTGCTGGTAACTTCGTCAACCTCCTTCGACGAAGAAGCGGACGTTTTCCTCTTGAACTCCCAACTTTTCCTCGCCGTGGACATCCATTCTTTGAAGGAAGTTCCGAAACTGTTAGAGTTCGTAGTTGTCGGAGCAGACTCCGCTTCGTCGTCGTTATCGTCGTCGTCGTCGTTGTTGTTGTTGTTGTTTTTCTCTTTGCCTACTTTTTGGTTTGCTACTAGTGCTGACGATTGGACCGAGTCGCACGTCATCGGCGTTTCGACCAACTGATGGTGAATCGCACCAGTTTCGTCCGTCTCGTCAAAGGTTAAAACTTTCGAAACGTTTGCGTGCAAGGACGCGTTTTCTCCGATGAAAGCATCGTCCTCCAGCTCGGGCGTCATCGTCAGCGATTGAACTCCTTTATCCTTCTTCTTATTTCTCTCTCTCCACGGCGTGCACCATTTCTCAAACATCTCTCCTAATTTCTTCGAATCGGCATCTTCTGCGCCTTTGCTATCTTTGTTGTTGTTGTTGTTGGTAAAAGCAAAGCTCATGGATTGGCTCATGAATTGGTTGTAATCTGCGCCAAAAATCTCCTTGGCGACGGATTTCTTATGCTTTCTCGCAAGCTGTTCAATCTTGTGCATCGTCACGTCTGCGTTACCGAGCGTTGCCGTCATCATCAGCGCCGAAGCATCGAATGCTTCTGTCACGGCGCTTTGCAACGCCGTCGCTAACGCGCTCACGTCTGAGGCAGGTTCTTTCACCGCTTTTAAAATCGACGGCGATTCTAACAGTGCTAAAGTTACTTGAAACAAAACCGTTCGATCTCGTTTGAAAAGTAACACGTCCCAAACTCGTAACGCGGTCTCCCACGGCAAGCAATTCACAAATAAACACAAAAACCAATTTAAAGTAATCGCCGATAAGGGTATGTTGAACTTATCGAGCGTCTCTAAAAGCGTAGGCAACTTTTGGCTAACGAATACCCTCAAGATCTTCTGATCTACCGAAGGCGCGAGCATTTGTTTCGTGACAAAATATCCAGGCAAGATATCCTCGACGATTGTACCGAGCACATAGAACGCTGATTCTTCCGGCATGAGTAATAACAGTAATCCAGCCAAGAAGTTAAGACCTTGGCAGTATCCAACTTTCGGATTGTATCGCGCGTAGGCTAATAATACCCGTCGAAGAGCGTCTCTACCGACGCCGTCTAGTAGCGGATGCGCCGGAAAAGTTCGCGGGAGATCCTTCTCAACCTGCGCTTTTGCATCGGCAAAGCTCTGCACGTGGTTGTGGATATCATCTCTCGATTCGAATCCATCGTCGTCGCTCGAGGGAAGAATCGCTTTGCTAGTATTATTAATATTATTATTATTATTATCATTATTATTATTCGTGCCATTATTTGCATCTTTCGGAGGCGACCCGTTTCGTTCGCTCAAAATCGGATGCGCTTCCGGCTCGAACAACGCGTTTCGATTTTCCCGAGTTTCCCGGAGACACACTTTATTGTCTTCTACTGTTTCTACGATGGTCTCATCTTGGCATCTTCGAACTAAATCGTCGTATAATCCTTTTCTGCGTTTACTCGGTACGTTCGCAAAAATTTCCCAAAGTTTCGCGCGTTGATTCATCGGTAAGCCATTGTTCACGAGCATCTCGAGCTCCTTCCTTCGTTTGGCATCGAATTCGCTGTTGCGCCTGGCATCGTTTTTTGTGGATGCTTCGTCTCTAGCTCTTGTATTCGTTTTTTTGTTTTTCTTCTCGTCGTTGGCATCATAGTCGTCGTCGTCACAGTCGTCGCTTTCGCTGTCGTCGTCGCGTATCAAAGCCATGACCGCTCGCACGGCGTCGAACGAGTCGTTTTTTTCTTCCTCTTCAACAACTTCTTCTTCGCCACGCATTCTTTCACTTCCATCGGCATCGTCATCTTTGGCAAGTTTTGTTTTACTTTTAGCGTGGGTCGTTGGCGTCTTCCCGTCTGCCCCTCGGCGCAAAAACTCGTACCACGCGACTTGTCTTTCCTCTTCTTCCTTTCGAAGCACTTCCTTCCAATCTTTCGGCTGTTTGTTCTCCTTTGAAATGGCGAACCCGTAGGCGTCTCTGTTCTGTTCGTCTTCGTGGCTTTTTTTCATCTCGCCCGTCGTCATTATTATTATTGATTATTGTTATTATTACCACTTAATGTGCGCGTCGTCGTCGTCGTCGTCGTCGTTGTTGTTGTTGTTGTTGTTTTCGTCGTCGATGTCGTGCGTGGGCAAAAGAAGTCGTTGGAGAAGGGGAGAGGAACGGAGAAGAAAAATGGAATCACTGTTCTTCTTTACGGGAGTTCCCACGCGCGCGAAGGACTACCACGCGCTCGCGATCGTAAAATCTTGCACTCGCGTTCTCATCGATCGCGTCTTTCGGTGAGTCTTTTCTCCGTCTGACTGATTATTCTAAAACGCACACGAAACGCAAGAACGCAAGAACACGAAGAGAGTAGTTAACGAATAAAAGTATGGAGAGAGAAGTGGGTGGAAACGACGACGTGAACGAAAAGAGCACAAAAGCAAAAAAGCAAAAAAAAAGGAAGAGAGGTCGAAAAGCAGAAAGAGGTGCGGTTGGAAACGAACG
>Ga0255763_1000990_pt1 | contig 30321 bp, 16 predicted proteins | sample 041ome_2_FD_179963 | JGI IMG/M metagenome (GOLD analysis project Ga0255763, IMG submission 179963) | Coastal salt marsh microbial communities from the Groves Creek Marsh, Skidaway Island, Georgia - 041406US metaG (version 2) | ecosystem: Environmental > Aquatic > Marine > Intertidal zone > Salt...
CGGCGCGATCGCGCGCGCGCGATCGATCGATCGCGCGACGCTCGACGCGACCCTCGACGCGAGGTTCGCGATCGACGCGCGATCGACGCCGCGAGGTTCGACCGGCGCGCGCGCGATCGATCGATCGCCGTCGCGATCGCGCGGCGACGCGTCGGCGCGACCCTCGCGCGAGACGACGACGCGCGCGGCGTCGACGCGACGCGCGCGATGGCGACGATCGCGCGGCGGGTCGCGCGCGCGGCGTGGACGCGCGGCGCGCGGTTCGCGACGGCGACGGCGACGACGACGGCGACGACGACGGCGACGACGGCGGCGCGCGCGATCGCGACGACGGCGGAGGCGGCGCGCGGGACGACGGCGCGGTGGACGCTCGATCGAGGCGCGCGGTGGAGGACGCTCGCGAGCGATGCGTCGACGCGGGCGGCGACGGTCGGGGGCGGAGAGGGCGGGACGAGGGCGCGCGAGGCGGACGCGACGGCGGACGGGCGGGACGACGACGACGACGCGCGCGCGAGGGTCGACGCGGGGGTCATGCGCGTGCGCTGGACGATCGCGGAGGGACAGGGGCGGGGGGAGGACGCGGTGGTGCCGGTGTACTCGTTCGACGGCGAAGCGCGAGGATCGGTGGAGCTTCCGGGGCGGATATTTGATCAGCCGTTGCGCGTGGACGTCGCGCACCGCGTGGTGCGGTGGCAACGCGCCAAGGCGAGGAAGGGTTTGCACAAGACGAAGTCGCGCGGGGAGGTCGCGGGGTCGACGCGGAAGGTGAGACCGCAAAAAGGGTCGGGGCGCGCGCGCGTGGGGAACCTGAAGGCGCCGCAGATGCGAGGCGGGGGGACGGCGCACGGACCGGTGGTGCGGTCGCACGCGCACGCGCTGCCGAAAAAAGTGCGGCGAATGGGGCTCAAGGTGGCGCTCAGCGCCAAGGCGGCGGAGGGGAAGCTCATCGTTGTCGATTCATTCGCTGGGATGGAGCCGAAAACGCGCGCGATGAAGGCGACGCTCGAGCGGTTGACGGGCGACCTCGGCTTGGCCGCCGGCGGCGAGTTTCACTCGACGCTCATCATCGACGGCGAATTCGAGGAAATGGCGGAGAGCGTCGTGGACGCCGAGGACCAGTTCGGGCCGAGCGAGCTCGTGCGCATGAGCGCTCGAAATTTGCCGCACGTGGAGGTGCTGCCGCAAATCGGCGCCAACGTGTATAGCATTTTGCGTCGCCGGACGCTCATCGTCACCAAAAGCGGGCTCGAGCAGCTCATCGCGCGATTAGACGCGCCGATCAAGCGATGAATAGAGATGAATAGAGTTGTGTTGTGTTAATACGAGCGAACGACGTGATTAGCAAGAGTACGCCTACCAAGTCAAAATCATATCCTTCGTGTAGCCGAGCTCCTCGAGCGCCGGGAGCACGGCGAACTTCAACATCGGCGGTGGGCCGCAAATCAAAATTTGCGTGCGCTTCCCCGGCGGTGGCATCGTCTTTTCGATCATTTCTTTGGTGATGAAACCGCAGAAGTGCGACCAGCCGGCTTTGGGCGGGCGGTCGAGCGTGTAGTCGGCGCTAAACTTGTCGGCGCCGTATTTAGCGACGTCGGATTCAATCTCCTCGCGACACAAAATATCCGCCTCGGTTTGGTTCGCGAACAACAAATTCATCTTCACCTTGTCTCCGTTATCTAAAATAGCGCGCGAGATTTGCAACATGGGCGTGATTCCGCTGCCGCCCGCGATCATGCCGACGCGCGAGCACTTGCGTTTTTCAAACCCGCCGCCCTGCGAACGCAACCGCCTGATCGCGAAGACCCCACCGCCTTCGTACGTTTTCATCCCTTTCGGCCCGTCGAAGTCGCACGAGTCACCGACGCGCAACCCATCGAGGTGTTGGCTCACCTTCCCCCCGAGCGGAAACTTTTCGCACGGCTTGTACGCCTTAATCACAAACGTCACCGAACCCTCTTGATCGTCCGTGCTCACCGGCGTGTACGGTCGCTCGTGCCGCTCGCCGCTCTTCGCGTCCACGTACGACAACCCGACGTGCTGTCCCACGGGCAAGCCCAAGACGTGCGACGGCGTCGGCAGCGCGAACGTCAGCCGCGCCGTGTCCGGCGAAATCTGTTCTCTTCGCGCCAACTTCAGCGCGACGCGCGACGTCCCGAGCGTCTTCGGCGACGCCACCGTCCGCGCCTTCGCTCGACGACGCGCGCTCCCCTCGCGCGTCGCGCGCAGCGCGAGATCGAGGACGACCAAGAGCGCGGCGACCGCGATCCCGAGCACGGTGACCGCGTTGACGAACTCGGGCGTGCCGAACTCTGGGAGCGTCAGCGCGCCCGTCTTCGCGTCGAACAGCGTCTTGGGCAGCGCGAACAGCTCGCGCGGCGCGGGCGCGGGCATCGCGCGCGCAGCGCGACGAGCGTCGGCGCGTGACGCGACGGACGCGGACGCGATTGGCGCGACGCGATCGATCGATTGACGCGACGTCGAACCTCGGCCCGTAACAAAAAAAACGCGCGCGCGGACGGGTGAGGGGGAGGTGTTTATCGTGGTTTGCGTGTATCATGGGCGTTTGATACGCTTGAATATGTGATGTTGGGTTGGTATAGTTGGTTATTACGTCCGCCTCACACGCGGAAGGTCAGGAGTTCGAACCTCCTACCCAATACGCGCTTTTTTTGTTTTGAGAGTGGAAATACTTCTTTTCCACGTATAATACGTATTTCGTCGACTGTTCACGACTCGTCAGCCTCGAGGCACGACTCGTCAGCCTCGAGGGACTCCATACGCGGACGCGCGACGACCGACGCGCGCGCGCCGCGTCGCGGACGCGCGATGCTCGCGGGCGCGCCCCGCGCGCGTCCGCGCGACGTCGGCGCGCGTCGACGACGCCCCGCGTCGCGCGGAAGCGTCGCGGCGCGGACGCGCGCCGCCGCCGCCTCGCGCGAGTGCAGGCACTACGTCAACCTGAAGAACGGCATCGAGGCGCTGCCGACGCTGCGCGACGACCTGGGCGTGCGCTCGTACGAGTTCGTTCGCATACAGAGCTCGCTGCTCGAGAACGGGGACTGCGAGAAGATGATCTTGGAGCTCGACGCGTCGCTGCTGCTCAACCTGGCGCTCGGGCGGTCGTGCTTCGTGTGGGACTTTGGATCGCGCGACGTCGTCAAGGGGCGAGGCAATCCGCGCGCGCTGTGGTACGGGGCGGAGTTCATTCGATACGCGCTGCGGAAGGAGTGGTTTCCCGAGGGCGTGGGGGACGCCGCGCGACGCGAAAACGTGCCGGTGGTGCGCGGGAAGCAAGTCGAGCGCGAGTGGGCGACGAAATTGACCATGTTCGGTCGCTCGGCGAAGCGCAAGATTCGGTATTACAGACAATTCATTCCGGACGACGTGCGCGACGTGCGATTGATCGGGGTGTACAGACCGACGACGCACGACAACGACGCCGAATACTATCGCGAGGTGCTGTTGCGACACGAGTTCGGTGACGGAGGGGACGTTCCGGACGTCGTGCGCGACGAGCGCGAGACGATCGAGGCGATCGAGAGGTTGTCGTACAATATATTTTTTGCCGGCGTGGAGGAGCCGGCGTGGTTGAACCAAAAGTAATAGTAGTCTACGCATGTCAACACAATCACAGAAACGCTCGCTCACCGCTAACGCTTTTTGCTGAAATAATTCGTAATTTCGTTCTTACGCTTCACGCCGCCACCGGTGGACTTGTCTAACAAGCCCATGGACGCTCGAATCTCGCGCTGAATCGCCTCCGGGAGCTCGGCCAACACGTTTTTGTCGATTTGATCAGCCTTGATCGGACTCGCCGCGGGCGTCGCCGACACCGACGCCGGCGCCTTGGCTGCTTTCGTCGCGTTCTTAAACATCTCCACGACGTCGCCGCTGTCTTTTTCGAGCGACACGAAATTTGATGCCGACACGGACATCCCGGTGATCGACCAACGCTCGCGACCACTGGCCCATTTCGAGAGCAACGTGAGCGCGTCTTGCGCCATTTCGTCCGCGCCAGGTCGCAAAGGACACCGTCGCGAGCAATGCCCACTGCTCGTCTCGCGCTCATCCGGGCTCGAAAGACCTAAAGTCAACAGCTTTGGCACGCGATTCCACTCTTCTTCGTCCGCCTCGCACCGATCGTTCAACTCGGCGGTGAGTTCGGCGAGCCAGTGCTTGGCGCTCGCGATGGAGCGAATCGCCAACGCCCCTCGAAACGTCTTCCCGGTGCCGATGCTTTTCGGCATCTCGCGCGCTTTGACCGGGTCATCATCTAAACCTAAAGACACTTTGCGCACCCACTGCGCTTTTTCTTCCCCACAAACTTCCTCGAGCTTGCGCAGCGGCGTCCTCGCGAGTTCGCCGATGGTTTTCACGTTTAAACCATCCGCGAGCTCGCGTCCAAACTTGGCACCTAAACCGCGAATGCGGTCGATGGGTAATTCATCTAAAAGCGTCGACGTGTGGTCGGGACAGAGTACCGTTTGCGACGCCGGCTTGTTCATCCCACTCGTCAGCTTGGCCAGCATTTTGTTCAACGCGATGCCCGCGCTCAACGTGTACCCGAGCTCGTCCACGCACGCCTTGCGAAGATTGAAACAAATGTACGCCCCCGCGGCGAGAAGTTTCTCTTCCTCTCGCCATTCGCTCTCGTCTCTGTTCCACCACGCCACGGACGCCTCATCAGGAGGTCGCGGTCGAAAATTTCGCATCGGATCTTCTTCTTCCTTCGCCGCCGCCTCGACCGTCGCGTCCCCCGCCGCCGCCGCCTCGACCGACGCGTCCCCCGCCGCCGCGTTCTCGACGGTCTCCTCCACCGCGCCCGCGCCCAGCACCGGTCCATCCGCGCTGCCCGCCCGCAGCGCCTTCTTACTCACGTATCCTTTCCCGCTCACCGCGCTCGCGCCCGCCGCGTGACTCGTCCTCGCCTTTTCCAAAATCGTCGCCCACGCCGTCTCCTCCAAAACCTTCTTCGCGCTCTCCGTCAGATCCAAGTACGCCTCGTCGATGCTCGCCCGCTCGATCGTCCCTCCGCGCGCCAGCACCGCCGCCACCTCGCGTCCCGCCTCCCTGTACAGCGTCAAATCCGCCTTCGACCGCCGCGTCGGCACCTGCACCACCGCGCACGCCGGCGCCAGCGCCCTCGCCTCGCGTCCTCGCATGTTCCGCTTCACCCCTCTCGCGCGCGCCTCGTACGACACCGCGATCAACGAGTGATTTTCGAACCCATCGCGAAGCTCTCGATCGTCGTCCGGCGCCAGCGCGCGCACGCCGCCGCGCTCGAACGGATTATACTGCACCACCACCAGCGGGACATCCTCCGCCGACGCGCGCCCGTCGCGGCGCCCCGCCGCGGTCTTCGCGCGCAGATCGCGGCGCTCGACCTGGCAGTAAAACGCGTCGAGGTCCAGGTGCGCGACGACGCGGTGCGTCGCGATCGCGCGCGTCGTCATTCCGCGACGACGGACGCGCGCGCGACGGTTGCGATGTCGACGACGTCGCGCGCGATCGCGACGCCGCGGATCGACGCGCGCGCGCGCCGAGCGAGGACGACGCGATCGACGCGCGCGCGCGCGTCGACCGAGGACGACGGTCCGGCGACGTCGCGACGCGCGGCGACGCTGAGGAATGAGGGCGCGTACGCGGTGCTCGAAAAAGTCGCGGCGCTCGAGCGACGAAGCGACGCGAAGGGCGCGAAGCGAGTGCTGCGATTGGAGATCGGACAGCCGGGATTCGCGACGCCGGCGCGCGTGTGCGACGCGGCGGTGCGGGCGATCGAGGGAGGGGAGACGAAGTACGCGGCGCCGAGCGGCGCGCCGAGGCTGCGCGAAGCCGTCGCGGAGTATCTCGTGAGAACGCGAGGCGTGGCGTACGAGGCGGAAAACGTGGTCGTGGGACCGGGCGCGAAGCCGGGGCTGTTTTTGCCGACGCTCGCGTGTTGCGATCCGGGAGATGAGGTGGTGTATCCGGATCCCGGATTTCCGACGTACGCGGCGATGTGCGCGGCGGCGGGCGCGACGCCGAGACCGGTGCCTCTGCGGAGCGATGGCGCGAGTTTCGACATGGCGGCGCTGGAGGCGAGCGTGAACGAGAAGACGAAGATGATCGTGATCAATTCTCCGGGGAATCCGACCGGTGGGGTGATGCCGAGAGAGGACGTGGCGGCGGTCGCGCGGCTGGCGAAAAAGTTCAACTGTTGGGTGATGAGCGATGAAATATATTCGCGATTGATTTACGACGACGAGGAGGAGGGGGGGGAGAACGACGAGAAGATATTCAGCATCTGTGCCTTGGATGGGATGAAGGAGCGCACGATTTTAGTCGACGGCTTCAGCAAGACCTATTGCATGACCGGGTGGCGTCTCGGCTGGGTGGCGTGCCCGAAACATCTCGCCGAGAAGATCAAACTTCTCACCGTACACAGCGTTGGCTGCGTCGCTGCGTTCACGCAAATCGCCGGCGTCGAGGCGCTCACGGGCCCTCAAGACTCGGTGAAGGCGATGCGAGACGAATATCGCGTCCGACGCGACTTCGTCGTCGACGCCCTCAACGACATCCCCGGCATCTCCTGTCCCGTGCCCAAGGGCGCTTTTTACGCCTTCCCGTCTTTTGACTTCCCCGACGTCACCGCCCAAGAGCTCGCGGATTACCTCTTAGAGGACGCCCGCGTCGCGCTCTTGCCCGGCACCGACTTCGGCGCCGCGGGCGAGCGTCACTTGCGACTCTCCTACGTCGGCGAGCTCTCCGATCTCCGCGAAGCCATGGCGCGGATCAAGACGTCTCTGGCCAAGCGCTTTCCCGACTTCGTTTAAACGCCTCGAATCGCCGCGCGCCGGCGTCCGCGAATTTCGCCGCGGCGAACGCGATTTAATAACGAAATCCCGTCTCGTATTGCGCATCTCACGACATCCCCAACACCCCAGGCGCGCGCGATCGGCACACGCGCGCGCGCGACCTGACACCGCGCGTCGACCGCGCGACGCGCGGCGCCGACGAAAAGCGCACGCTTCGTCGCACACCGCGCACGCGCACGCGACCGCACGGCGACCCTCAGCGACGCGCGCGCGGAAGATCGAGCGCGGATCGAGCCAACAACACCCGCGCGCGCGCGACGCGTGCGGTAGAGCGCTCGAGGCGACGCGAGCGCTCGTGAGGACGAAAAAAGGCGACATGGGGCACGCTTCGAACGATGCGAGCGGTCGCGGTCGACGAGGGATGACGTCGGGGACGGCGCTGCGAGCGTTGATGGCGGCGAGCGCGGCGACGTTGGCGCGCGCGAGCGCGACGACTTCGACGTGCGATTATTACATGACGCCCGAGGGTGAGGGAACGACGATCGGGCAAACCGACGCGGGTACTATCATGAATCCGTTCGGGAGCTTGGAGGAGGCGCAGTTGGCGCTGAAACCGGGGCAGACGCTGTGCGTGTTGAGCGGGACGTACGAGCTCGACACGTTCATCGGGGCGGAGATCTTGGCGCGAGGTAATGCCGACGCGCCGATTACCATTCGCGGCTACCGCACGAGCGATGGTGCGGATTTGCCAAAGTTCCGGTTTAGCGGTGGTGTTGCGTTGGATTTTAGAGGTGCCGAGTACGTCACCGTAGAAGACATTGAAGTCGACGGCGGCGCCTCGGAGGCGACTACGGAGGATGTCGTCAAAGCGTGGTGGAATGGTGAAAAGCTCGCGCACGTGGGTAGGACTTGCTTTAGAATTGGTCAAAAGTCGCGACACGTGAGCATCAAGCGAAACGCGTGCCACGACGTCAGTGAGGCGGCGGTAAACGTCGTCGACGCGTTATATTCATCAATCAAGCTCAACGTGTTTTATCGCATCGGTTGGTTTGGTGTCGGCGATATCGCTGCGGTGAAACGCACATACACCGCCGCGGTGGACGAAGACGAAGAAGATGACTATCGGCTGGATGTACAAGGCAACGCGATCTGGGGCGTCGAATCGCACTTGTATGAGCGAACGGAGAATGCTTCGTACTCCAAATTTGTGAAGACTTTCGGCGTCGCTTTGGACGCTGTGGCGGATGAAGATCTACGAATGCGATTTTCCGAGAACGTCATCGCGTTCAACGCTAACGTTGGGATGAAGATCGCGCGTTCGCCGTACGTTGTCGTGAGCAAGAACACGTTCTACTCCGATCCCACCGCCGGCGCGTCTTTACTCACTGACTCAGCCATGACTTCGAAGTTAATTTTGAAGGATAACATCTTCTCCACGAGTCAAAGTGCTGACTTCGCGCTCGATGTGGGCGCATCATATGGTACCGATATCGATCCTGATTTCTTCCGCAACAACATTGTCGCCGGAGGCGGTGCGGTTCTCGATGGCAACCTCACCGTCACGCGTATCTCGTCGCAACTCTTCGCGGACGCCGCGCACGGCAACTTTACCCTTCTTCCGGCGGCCGAAGAAAGTATCAACGCCACTACGGTACCAGGAGTGGATGCGGCGGTTTTGAAGGTTCTCGCTCGCGTGATGAAGGATTTCAATGCCGGTACGATGGCGAGAAGCGAGTGGGTGGCGAAGCACAAGACGCTCACCCAGTTGATCATCAAAACGGCGCCGTCGATGTACACAAAAATCACGTCCACGCGAAAAGGTCCGGAAGACGCATCGGTGCAGTTCACTGATCCCGTCACGAATGAGTTTTTCACGTTGAAACTCAATCCTGCGTACGCGCGCGATCTTTTCGAGCGCGGTGCGTCTCCGTTGGACGGCTCCGAGGATGAGAACGCGTATCCGTTGGATGGCCCCGACGATGAGAACGCGTATCCGATCTCTGTGGGTGCACTCGGTCAAGGTTACCCGTCGAATAACACTGGTTACCCGTCGAATAGCACTGGTTACCCGTCGAGTAGCACTGGATACCCGTCGAATAGCACTGGTTCTGGTTACCCGTCGAATAGCACTGGATACCCGGCAAGCGGATACCCGGCGAACAGCACCGGATATCCGGCAAAGGGATACCCGGCGAACAGCAACGGATATCCGGCAAAGGGATACCCGGCGAACAGCAACGGATATCCGGCAAAGGGATACCCGGCGAACAGCAACGGATATCCGGCCAACAGCGATGGGTATCCAGCGACGCGGACGCCAGCCATGCCGGAAAGCATCGCCGAACAGATAGAAGACGCCGTCGCGGACGCCGTCCAGCAAATTCAAAGTGCCACGGCGAACGCGACTGAGGAGATTGTACAGGCTGAGGCAGAAGCGGTGACTAACGTGACCGAGACGGCGGGAGACGAAGAAGGATCCGACGTGGATGAGTTGTTGGCGGACGCCACAAATGACGTTTCGCCACCGCCGCCACCGCCGCCGCCGCCGAGACGCAAGCCGCCGCCGCCGCCGCCGCCGTATCCGGGCACGGTCCAACCGCCGTCGCCACCGCTTCCGCCGGCACCTCCTCATGTGGATAGCGAAGCTGGCCTCGTGAATGGTCGCATCGTCATTCCCGTAAGGGACACGCTCAGAGATTTCCTTCTGGAGAGAATTGAAGTAGTGAACGCGTCCTCGATGAGCTTGGACCATCCGGATGAAGATGTATCCGAAATCGAAGATCTTGAGCCGGGGTGCTACAATCCTCCGCGCGGATGTCCGGCCATATTCCATTTGAGCAACTACAGAGCTCAAGCGGTGTCAAAAGTGTCTGATGACTCGTCCACGTCGTACTCGAGCGACCGAGCGGCGCTCGCGGCGTATCGTGGCGAGCGTTTCGCTACTGAACAGTCACGAGGTTCGGTGCAGGAGTTCGATGCACAGCGGCCGGTGGAAGATAGTCCGTACGGACCGAACATTGATAGAGCCTTCTTTGCCGCACTTGGGATGCAAAAGGAGTCCGCATTCAAACCGAATGAGATCATCGCCCCGATGGCTGTCCTCATGGTCATCGCCGCCGCGGTTGTCGCGAGCGAGAGATTGACAAAGCGAGGTCCAATCGAGGAACGCGCTTCGTTGTTAGCGTCGACTTCTGACGTGGCCGAGCGTGAGGCGAGCAAGTTGCGAGCGATGAAGACGAGAAGGAATGCGATGGTCGCGTCGGCTCTTGCGGGTGTGTTCTTCGTCGCCACCGCCACTTCGTCGACGCCCGGAGCGGCGGCTGTGATGCGCGCAAAGAAGGAGGTGGCGCAGCTAGGCTCTAAGCTAGCGGACTGTGCCGGTAAGTTCTACGTTGTGAACTTACCTTTCTCTTCGTGCGCCGTCAAGGGAAGCGAAATTCCTGTCGGTGCTCGGCCATTCCCTCTCGAAGACTTCATCAAATTTGAGGCTTTCGTCGTCGCGAGGCTCGGTTGGGGTGGATTCTGGTCTATGAAATCATCGGGCTATGAAATCCGTTCCGCCGCTCGTGCGCACGTCATCGAGCAGCTTCGCGTGAAGAACGAAGAAAATGTCACCAACGGCTTGATGGATTATCATCGTCAGTGCTTGCGAACAAAGACGTGGTGCCTTGAAGAGGGGAGCGAAAACGCGTGCTGCAGGGACATGCCGGTGACGGCTGTTGAACAAGAAGAAGATGACATGGAGTTCAACACGTACGACTCGATCCTTCGCAATTTGTGCGGATGTGCGTTGATGATGGATAAGACACCGACGGGATGCGGACAAATCGACGCTCTTGGACGAGATTTGTACTGCGATAGAATGCGCGCGATGGGGATGGGCGACGATCTCCCCGCATGCTGCGATGCTCCGAACCCGTTCCGCGTGCAGGAATGCCTATGCAAAGGAGACGAGAATCACATGGCGTACACATAAACTTGATGAATAGAACTAAACCTTACAATATGAAATAGCAAGATTAAGTAAATGAACAAAAGATCGCGGGCGTTGTGAAGAAGACGTCGGCGCTTCTCAGCGCTCGTTCGCTCACCGTCGCCGCGACGCAGTGGTGATATCGTCCTAGATCGCATCATGTCATTCCATCCCCGTCACTCCGCCTTCCGTGATCTGGAATTCAGCTTCGTCTTCTTTCAGAGTCGGACCTTGAAGCACTTTGAGCACGCGCGCCTCGGCTCTGCCCTTTCTTACCATCAGACGAATCGTAGACGCATGGGCCAAAACGTGCCCCCCGATCGCCTTCTTTGGTTCAACTCCCGCGAAAGCCATGCCCCCCGGGTCAGATTGGACTTGATTAGTGAGCACGACGGCGACGTTGAATTCTTCGGCAATTTTTCGCAAGCGAGAGAGGAACTGATTGAGTGTCTGCTGTCGTTCGCTCAACTCTCCTCTCGCGACGTAATCCACTCGAAAAATCGCCATGATGCTGTCGACGACGAGTAACTTGAAAGGTTCTTCAGCCATTTTCGCGCCAATAGCGATGAGAGCATGCATCATTTGATCGACGGTATCCACGCGAGCGACCATGACGTTCGATAAAACGGCGTCAGCGTCCAGTCCAAAGCGGTTCGCGATTTGAACGAGGCGGTCTCCGCGGAAGGTGTTTTCGGTATCGATCCACGCCACCTTGGCGCATCCACCGCCCATTTCCACCGGCATTTGCGTCGTAACGGCAATAGTGTGACATAGCTGGGTCTTGCCGCATCGCCACTCGCCGTAAATCTCCGTGATCGCTCGACTTTCAAATCCGCCGCCCAAGATCGCGTCCACCGCGGCGGCTCCAGATGTAATATGCACCACATCCTTGCGTCGCTCTGCATCCTCCGCCGCCGTGACAAATCCCCCAGCTTCGCTCTCCGGTAACAGTTTGACCGCACCTTCCAAAACCTTATCCGCTTTAGCGTCAGAGAAGCCTTTGACCGCGATGATCGCCTTTCGCGGAAACATCAACAACTGTCTCACCGTGACGAATCCCGCGTCTCTCAACTTTTTTATATCCGTCGCCGACACCCCGCTCTGCTGCAGCGCATCGATGGACACGATGTTCGACTGTTCCTCCGCAAACGTCACCCCGGCGTCTTCTTCCACGTCAACCCTACGCAATCGAGCGTCGTTCGTCTTCGTCAGTCGCGCGCGCCGATTCGATCGCGTCGATTCGTCTCTCGGAGTCTCGGAACCTCATAAACGTCGTTTCTCCCCTCATCCGCGCTCTCCGTCTCCGCGAATCGTCGCGCGCGAGCGAGACATTCCTCCGCGCACGCACATCGTCTCCTCCGCCGCCGCCGCGGCGCTCTTCTTTCGTCGCGCCGCCGTCGTCGACATGTTCGCGTCGCGCGCGGTGTCTCGGAAGAGGTGCCGAGTTTCGCGTCGGTCGTCGCGTCGCGCGCGCGCGTCGCGCGCGCGCGCCGGCGCGCCGTCGGGCGATCGGGCGGTGCGCTCGCGTCGCGTTCGCTCGCGTGCGAGCTCGCGAGGTCGGCGTCGCGCGCGAGGTCGCGCGTCGAAAAGTGAGGCGCGCGGCGACGGGCGCGCGGCGTTCCATTCGTCGTCGTCGTCGTATCAAAGCAATGCAATCGCTAATTCTCTACGCGTGTTTCGCGAGCGCGCGCGTGATCAAACCGATAAACTCGTCGTCTTCGATGAGCTCCGACATCGCCGCGCGCACGGCTGCGGGATTGAGCGCGGAAGACGTCGTCGGCGGCGCGGATTTCGCGACGGATTTCGTCCTCGGCGCCGAGGCGGACGTTCCCGTAATCTTACGCGGCGGTTGTAACACCCGCGTCGGCGCCACCGATTCGCTCCCTCTCGCCCCGTTCCCGATGGACACCGATCCCATCAACTGCGCCATTAAATCTCCGCCCGTCGGCGCGCTCGTCGCCTTCGTCGTCGTCGCGCTCGCGAACAATCGCGCCGCCGCCTCCGTCGTCGTCCGCGTCTCGCTCCCCACCTCGTTTCCCTCTCCCCGCGCCCGCGCCTCCGCCAGCACGCCCTCCAGCACCGCGCTCATCGCTTCGCACTCCTCCGCGTCGTGAAACCATATCCCGTTCACCTCTCGTCCGACGCGATACATCAAATACGGCGGCGACCGCTCCAGCTCGAATCCCGCGCCGCCGACGCGCTGTCGCAGATTCTCCGTCCCGCACCGATTCAGCACCACGAACGCGTCTCGCGGTTCCGTCGCGCGTCGCACGACGAACAGCGCCCCCTCCACGTTCTTCCGCGCCCACTGTCGCGCGTCCGCGTCGAATCCGTACAGCACCGCGTGTTTCGAGTGCGCGACGATGCGCTCGATCGCGTCGTCCTCCTTGCGCAGCACGCGCAGGTTCATCGCGCTCGTCGCGTCCGTGAGCGCGAGCGCCGCGGGAGCGTCGTCGAGCTTCGGTTTCACCGTGCGCGGCGGCATGGCGGCGAAGCGTCGGACGCGCGTCGGCGTCTGACGCGCGTCGCGAAGGGGCGAATCGAAGCGAACGCGACCGCAGAGATGCGCGCGCGGAGCGCGGTGCGCGCGGCGACGCGAGCGATCGAGCGCGCGATGACGACGCAAAGCGCGACGACGACGACGGCGCGGAGCGCGACGACGACGGCGACGACGACGCTGTGCGTGGTGACGCACGAAAAGTTGTTGAATTCGCGACCCCTGACGGAACGATTGCGGGCGGAAACGCCGCGCGCGTTCGACGTCGTCGTCGTGTCGAACGAGGAAGAGATCGATAAAATGAGGCGCGAGCGCGCGGACGGGGACCTGGCGATGCTGTGGTGGTTCGCGACGAAGGAGGTGACGACGGCGTTCGCGAGTCGACGAGACGTGGCGGAACGCGTCAAGTGGATGCACAGCGGGAGCGCGGGAGTGGATCATTTGATGGCGATTCCGAGCGTGCGCGAACATGCGAGCACGCTGACGAACGGACGAGGGGCTTTCTCGGCGAGTCTAGGCGAGTGGGGGGTGTTCGCGTGCATGCACTTCGCGAAGCGGGTGGACGCGATGCGGGCGGCGCAGCGAAGGAAAGAGTGGATACGGATGACGGTGGGGTTGATCGAGGGGAAGAAACTGGTCATCGTCGGATACGGGGACATCGGGCAACACGTCGCGCGAAGGGCCAAGGCGATGGGGATGAAGGTGTGCGCGGTGCGGAGAACGCCGGAGAAGACGGATCCAAACGACGACTACGTCGAAAACGTCGTGGGGTTCCACGCGTTGAAGGAGACGTGCGCCAAGGCTGATTACGTACTCGTCGCGCTGCCATCGACGGAGGAGACGGATAAGATGATCAACGCCGACGTATTGAGCGCGATGAAGGACACGGCGGTGCTCATAAACGTCGGTCGCGGATCGACGGTGGACGAGGACGCGCTCGTCGACGCGTTACGGAACAAGAAAATCGCCGGCGCGGCGTTGGACGTGTTCGCGTTGGAACCGCTTCCGAGCGACCACCCGTTCTACACCATGGAAAACGTGCTCATGAGTTTTCATTGCGCAGACTTGACGTCGGATTACCACGACTTGGCGCTCGACTGCTTCATCAAGCACGCCGAGCAATACGCGACGAACGCCCCGTTCACGAACGTCGTCGACAAGCGGCTCGGATACTAGCGCATCCCATCGCCGCCTCGCGCGCGCGCGAACCGACGATCGCCTCCTAATACTTTGTTTTCGTATTACATCAAAACTTGCTCTTGTCGACGCATCGCACGTCCTCCGCCCCCACCTCGTACTTTTCGCAAATCAACGCCGCCAACTGCTCCGAGTAATCCCCTTGCAAGTCCAGCTCATCCCTCCCCGTCGCCCCCTTCGTCACCGAGCACCCGCACGCGAACTTTTTCCCGAACGCCTTGCTCGCCTCCTTCAGGTCGACGTCGAACCGCTCCAGCCCGACGACGTTGGTGATCATCTTTTTCCTGTTCCGGCTCAACCGCGTCACGACCACCTCGCGCGCCTTGGACTTGGATTTCTTCTTCGACGTCGTTTTTCGCGTCGCGTCGTCGTCGTTCTCGCCGTCGTCGTCGTCGCGCGTCGCCGCCGCCGCCGTCGTCGTCGTCGTCGTCGCCGTCGCGTCGTCGTCGAGCGCGACCCGCTCGAGCGCGCGCGCGGCGACGCGCGCGCAGCCGACGACGTCGCAGTACTCGAGCGGGCACGCGCACGACGCGCAGTACTCGACCTCCATCGCGTCGCGGCGCGGCTTCGGGTCGCGCGTCGACGGCGGCGCGATCGATGCGCGCGTCGTCGAGTGGCGACGGCCGCACACGCGCGCGCGGCGACGCGCGATGCCGCGCGCGCGCGACGCGACGCGCGAGGACGGCGCGCGCGGTGACGTCGCGGACGCGGACGCGGACGCGGCGCGACGACGACGCGCGACGGACGACGACGGCGCGACGACGACGAGGCGAACGACGACGACGGCGCGGACGACCTCGAGCGACGTCGCGGACGCCCTGGACGCGTGCCTGACGATCGAGGCGACGGCGCGCGACGACGGGCGGGACGAGGGCGTCGTCGCGGGACGCGCGATGGGCGCGCGCGAGGGGCGGGAGATGGGATTTCGCAAGGGGTTCGAGCTCGCGGAGGAGGTGGGGTACTACGCCGGGTGCGCGGCGGTGTGGCGGACGCGCGCGACGCGAGACGGCGACGCGCGCGGAGGGCGAGTCGAGCGCTTGATCGAGAGCTTCGAGCGCGAGCTCGAGGAGAGCGCGATCGGGAATCCGCTGGACGAGGGGATATTGGAACGCGTCGAGCGGTTGCGAGGACGATTTAAGACGCTCGCGGCGTTGCTCGGACGTCGAGGGGAGTACGCGCGCGCGGATGCATCGCTCGGGATTAGTTTTTAGTCGTGGTCGGGCGGAACGCGCGGTCGGTTGTAGTGCGCACGCGATGCGTGGTGATTAAATGAATGAGAGATTACGCGCTCGGGCTCGTCGTTGCGTCGAGGCGTTTGCCGGAAGCGGGCACCAAGCCGATGGCGCCGACGTTTGGTTCGAGAATCTTACCGCATCCCAGGCACGTGTCGCCGTCGTAAAACACCGCATATTGCCCGGGCGCTAAGCCTTGGTCGTCCTGGCCTATATTCACCTCTCCGCACCGCTCGCCGTCGACGTCTTTGAATTGGAACGAGCACGCGTAAATGTTTTCGCCGTGACGAACCTTGACGCGCAAACCTTCGATGCTCTCCAACGGTGGTTCTTGGCCGGATATCCAGTTGAAACCCGCCACGGTGAAAGTATCGCGCGCTTTGTCGAGCGAATAATAATCACGCGTGACGTACACGATGTTATTAACGCAATCTTTGCCCGCGACGTACCACGGACCGCCGTGCAGAAAGAGTCCGCTCCGCTGACCGATGGTGTGAAACCAATACGCGCGATGCTTGCCGAGCACTTTTCCGGACTCGACTTCTATGATATCACCCGGCATCTCCCCTAAATGCTCTGCGATGAACTCACTAAACTTGACCTTTCCTAAAAAGCAAATCCCTTGCGAATCCTTGCGCCCGGCGTTCGGCAACTCGGCCGACGCAGCCAACGCGCGAATCTCTGCCTTCGGCATACCCCCCACCGGAAAGCACACGCTTCCGAGTTGCTCTTGACTCAAATCCGCCAAAAAGTACGTTTGATCTTTGAACGTATCGCCTGACATCACCAACCTCGCCAGCTCTCCAACGTCGGCGCGCTCCACCGCCGCGTAGTGCCCGCTCGCCACTCGATCAAACTCGCCGGGATGCGTTCGCGCCAGCCACTCGCGAAACGCCCCAAACTTCACTCTACTATTGCACAACACGTCTGGGTTCGGCGTTCGCCCTTTGCGTATCTCCTCCACGCTATCCTTCACCACCAAGTTCCAATACTCATCCGTCAGCGGCACCGTCTCCAGCGGCACGCCCACGCGCTCGCACACCGACTCCGCCACGCGCAGATCCTCCTCCCACGGGCACTGATCCCACGTGTTTCGAAAGTCCTCCTGAAACCAAATCTGAAGATAGAACGCGACGCATTCGTGGCCGGCGGCGCGCAAGAGCGCCAGCGCGACGGAGCTATCGACGCCGCCGCTCAGCAGCACGGCGACGCGCAGCGGCTTCGCCCCGGGCTCGGCCAGACGCAGCGCGCGTGGATCCAATGGGGTCCAATCGAACGCGGCGCTCGCGCGCGGGCGCGAGAGGCGCGATGCGCGAGCGGCGCGCGAGCGTTTCGGTCGCGAATTCGACCGGCGGCGGCTGACGTTCGACGTCGACGCCGACGCGTCGGCGCCCGCGGACGCGACGCGCGCGCTCGAAAACATCGACCGTGTTCGTACGAACGCGCGCGCGGCGTCCACGGCGTCGCGCGGTGGACTGAGGGACGTACGCTCGCGAGTCGCGCGAGTCGCGCTCTGGCGTCGAGCGGTCGCGGTCGACGCGTCGACTGAATGCGTCGATAACAACGGGTCTAAGATGACGTGAGATCAAACGGTGTGCGCGATGCGTAAGGACTCGTGGTCCATGAAATCTGCCAAGCCAGGGATCGGGTTGGGGTGCCGGCGGATGGCTTCGCGTAGCTCCTCCGGCTCGACGACGAAGACGATGTTCTTGTACTCCTTCAAAGCCGCGCCCCTGACGCCTGAACCGGACTTGTGCGCCGTAGCGATGCCGAGCGTGAGTAAATTTTCAAAAGCTCGAACGAGGACAGAGCGCGAAGAGTCTTTGGCGTGCGTGAGCTGCTCTCGAGATCCCATCTCTCTGAACTCTTGCGCGAGCGCCTCGAATGTGAAGGAAGGACGCTTTCGCGCAACGTGCATTCTGTACATTGCGACGCAGAGTAGCAGCTCCAAAGTCGTAGCGCCGATGAGTGAATCTACGAATGGATTCCTATATAGACTGTCCACGGCCTCGACGATATCATTGCTCGTTATCTTCCCGAGCTGACGGTTAACGCGCGAGAGAATCGCGCACGCCACTTTACTTACAGACGCCGGCGTGTTCTCCAAACGACCGTAGTGCTCGAGCTTTTCCTTCACCACAGGACTTTGCATCGCGGCGCGAAGATGCAAGTTCCACTGTTGCACATAGTCCGGATCGCTCGGGCACAAGTATTTGTCCTTGTCGGAAAGCTTGAGTGCCTTTGTCACGCCCTCCACCATGGACACCGTGTTCCCAGGCGGCGCGACGACGATGCGTCGATTGGAGAAACGAGATGCGACACGCTTTTCGAGCAGTCTATCGACACTGTGTCTGCACGTCACACCAACGACAGCGGCCTGCACGGTGGATTGCTGGAGTAAATCTGTGATGGCGTACAGAAGCGTTTGCTTCGAGCGCATCGCAAAGAGCTCAAAATCATCGAGGACGAAGATGACGCCGCGCTGTCCACCCAACAGCTTCAGCATCTCCGTCATGAAAGCAACGTTTTCCGCAAAACCAGTCTGGCGACCGGTGACATCCTCATTCATATTGGGGCACAACTGCGAGGCAATCTTCTGCATTGCGATGCGTTCGTCAGCGTGAAGCAAACCGCTAAGATGGACTGTCACAACCTTGCCCGGATGCTTGCTCTCCAAAATCTTCAACGCGGAGTCTAAGACGAGCGATTTCCCACTTCCTCGATTACCCACCATGAGGACGGAGTTGTTTTGACCGCCAGACACCGTGTCTTCGAGGATGTTCAACAAGTGGTCTCGATGCGCCTTCAAGTTTGGCGCAAACTCCAAGCCGTCGGCGTCGATCGGGCGTTCACGATTGACGCCGAACAGGCGACGCCGCAAGAGTCGAATCGCCGCATCACCACCTCGCTCGCACGGTGGCTCGACTTCCTCTTTACGCGCTGCCAAGACTAAATCGAGCCCAGTCGGGGCGTCGCACAGCGCCGCCGAATCCAGTACTTGCGTGCCTCCGGCGTAATCATCCTCGTAACACTGCGTTCCACCATCGTCTTCGTCGAATTCCTCCGTCTCCGCCTCGGACTCGCTCTCGCAATCCGAGCCCAATCCCGCCACGACGTCGTCCACGCGACCGAAAATAGTCGGACTCGCCATCGAACCGCCAATGTTTGGCGAAAACGCCGCGCTCGCGCCGCCGCTCTTCCCCGGCGTCACCCTGAATTCCCGTTTTCTCCCGCTCGTCGACGGCGGCGACGTCCTTTTCACTCGATCCATCCTCGGCGTTCCATCACCCGCCGCGTCGTCGACATCGAAATCGATATTCTTCACCGGCAGCCCGCTCGAGCCCTTCTTCCTCGCGCGTTCGCCGTCCTCCGCCGCCGTCGCCGTCTCGCCCCCATCCTCCCCGAGCGACTCTCCCGCCGCCCCTTTCGCGCCATTCATTATGTTTTCAACCTCTTTCAGCACCATCCCTCGCCGCTTCGCCGTCGTTCGACCGATCGTCGCCGCGACGGTTTCGCCGCCGCTCGCGCTCGCGCTCGCCGTCCCCGTCGTCGCCGTCCCCCCCATCCTCTCCCCGCGCTCGCCCGCGTCGCGCCCCGCCGCGGACGCCACGGGTGTCGTCGATCCTCGTCGACGCTTTCCCGCCGTCGTCGCCGCTCGCGGCGCGTCGTCGTCGTTTAAGACGTCGTCGTCGTCGAACGCGCGGTCGGCGTCGTCATCGTCGCGTCGCGCGCGCGCGCGCGCTCGATCGCTGAACACGGTGCGCGCGACGGAACCGAACAAGCCCTGGATCGCGCTCTGCATCGCCGCGACCGAAGGCGCGGCGGCGCGCGGGCGTGTGACGCGCGATGGCGATCGACCACGGCTGTCGGAAAATTTGAAATTTCGGCGTCGAGGCGAGACGGACGCCGGCGAGGCGAGACGGACGACGACGCGATCGCGACGCGGAGACGCGAGGGATAAATAAGAAGAGCAATTAACAATGAATCATCAACGCGCGGGTGCGGGTGGGGCGAAGGAGGCGAAGGCGAAGGCGACGACGGACGCGTCAGTCGTCTTCGCGAGCGGCGGCGACGAGCTTTTCAATCTCTCTCGATACGAGCTCGAACGAGGTGAACGTGATCGCCGCGGCGGGAGTGGTGCGGATGAGGTTGGTGCCGCATCCGCGATAGAAGGCGGCGACGCCGCCTTCGAGGTAAATTCGACGTACGAGGGCGCCGATGCCGCTAAACGGACCGAGACCGTGCACGTGCATGTGCGAACGGATCACCTCGTGTGGGTACGTCAACGTCGACGCGATCATCTTTGCGATCGCGCTGGCGACCATGAGATCTATGGGCTCGATCTTATTCACCGCCACCTCGCGCTCTCTCGCGAGCTCAACTTTGATGGATTCGTAGAGCGGAAACTGAATGATGACGTGCGCGATGCCAATCAATGAAGGGCCAAAGCCGCTGTACAGCCCTTTCAAGCCCTCTTCGCGCATCATTCTCGTCAGAGCGTTTATCGTTGACGTGTACGGCACGCGCTTGGGCATCGCCGACGCCAACGCGTGCGAGTGCTGCACCTGCAAACGCGTCTTCGCCACCCACAACGGATTGGTCACGAAAATCGTCGCCGCGCCCGCCCCGGCGGCGGCTAAGATGTGCGCAAAATGATTTGCATCCGCAACTTTCACGACGCGTTCTCCATCGCTCGCGCCTTCACCGTCACGGACGACCGCCGTCTCGCCGACGCCTCGTCTACTAAAAATCCGCTTCAGCGCGCCGTACGTGCTAAAATACACCCCCCAATTCGGCAGCAGCGCCGCGACCGTCGGTCCCAGTCCCCTATACAGCCCTCTCGCGCCTTCGTGTCGCACGATTCGCCGCAACGCGCCGTACGTGCTCAGGTACTCTGTCGTCCCCGTGGTCGCCGCGCTCACCTGCAGCCTCGTCTTCAGGACGTCCAACGGGCACACCACAGTCGCCGCCACCGTCCCCGCGATCGCGCCGGAGAACCCATTCGCGAAGGCTTTATCGCTCAGCAGCGCGAGCGCGCTCGGGGGCGCGCCTCGCGCGAGGTTTCGATAAAAGTTTGTCGCGTGCTGCGGGTTCGCAAAGGCGTCGACGTCGGGCGACGACGTGGACGCGCGCGCGTTCGCGGCGTCGCGACGCGTCATGAATCGCGCGCCGCGACGCGTTCGGCGTTCGAGATCGCTCGGCGGCGATGCGCACCGATCGCCGCGCCGAGGTCTGGAGAATGAGTCGGCGCGCGCGGGGTCTTTGGGTCGGCGACGCGGCGCGGCGAAAATCGCTTCTGCTACTGCAAATCTACGTTTATGTGCGGTGTGATCAACCGCGAGTCGTCGCTACGTTGCGGTTGGATTGCACCCAATCCACGGTGTCGCGCAAGATTTTGAAATCGTGCGCGTCGGCGATGTTGGAAAAGACGCGCAAGTCGTCGCCGAGCGCGCCGGGCTTGGCGGAGCACGCGTACAAACCGCCGCAGGCGCAGCGATTGGCGAGATGTCCCACCTTGATGCGGCCGTCGCGCGCGCATTTGAGGTCTTGAAGCTGATATTTTCGAACGCGCTCGTTCACCTCGGCGACGAGAGCGCCTTCGATCCATTGCATGTCGTACGGTTGACCGCACGGCGGGCCGTGATCGTCGTCGCGCGCCGTGCACGCCCAGTGACCGGCGGCGAGGTCTGGGTCACGGCAGAGATCCAAGTCTCTGCAATCAGAGCAAGCGGAGCAAATAACGTCTCGGAGCGTAAAAGAGACGCATGGCTCGACGAACTCTGCCTCAGGGGAGAATTCGGCGACTTGAATCATCTTGAGCGCGTTTCGTCGGAGCAACGACACCGGACCCTCGACGCGAGCGTCGAGCGACAACACGGCAATCACCGTTCTCACAAACGCCAACGCTGGCGTGCCACGAAGCTTCTTGGACAGGTTTGCGCCAGGTGGCGAAGGGAATTGGTGCTCGGGCGGCGAGCGCGGACCGGCGAGTCCGAGGACTCGTTGGATATCCTGTGCGTAACGCAGCAATTTCGGCCCGAAGTGCGATTCGAGTTGTTGCTCCAACCAAATCACCTTGTCTTCTTCCAGGCGATCCAAGTCGCGCGCGTTGTGACCAAAGCCCGGGGTCGGTGGTGGTTTCTTCTCCACCGGAGCTCCGACGTCAGAATCCGAGTTCTCTTCGTCCGAATCGTCGCTGTCGCTCATAGCGCGGTACTTCACGGGCGTGCGCCCGTGCAATGGACCGTCGCTTTCCTCCTTGTCGTGCTTCCAAGGCAACAATAAGAACTCGCCGATTATGGCGTGAAAGTGATCTTGAATCGCCTCGGGTAGGAATCGTGCGATGTTCCAGTGCATGTCCAGCGCACCTTCACTATTGCGCGTGGCAAGAGGGTCGAGTTGCGAGTCATGCGGCGCGATGGAGTCGTGCCACTGGCTCTCGCCCGGAAGGTTGACGGCGGAAATCCCGGCGTAATCGAACGGTCCACGAAACAGAAGCGAGTGCCATTGCTTGACTCGATCGAGTTGCAGCCATGAGAAGAGTTCACGCTGGTGCAGGGCAGTCTTGAGACCTTCCACGCATGCGGAAGCACTCGCGAGATCGTGCTTGCCAGTCGCGATGATGATTCTTCGCATGTCCGCGTACACGACTTCGACTTGAAGCTTGCGAAGTTCAGCCAACAGCAAGGTGAAGACTTTCTTCATGCAGAGCTCGACCAAGTTCTTCAACGCCGGATCGCGCAACGCCGAAGACGGGCTAAAGAGCCAGCGATGAATCTGCGAAAGCAATTGATCCGCGTATGTATTGTGATGATCAGTTGCGTCGCGGAGCCAATTATCGACGAGCTTGTTCAGCGTCTTGAACGCGCCCGCAGCTTCGTGTCCGCCCATGCGCGTCGTGCCCTTGGTGCCAGTCTCGAAGCCCAACAGTGCGCCTTGCTCGAGATCGTTCAAAATGCTAGACTTGGAAATGGCGCACACAGCCAAGTGATGCACTTGCAATTCCACACAAACGCTGCGATAAGCGCCGGGCGCGGTGACTTCCATGCGCGACGCACCGTATGCATCGTCCAATCCGCTCAGAGACACGGCGCTCGCGCCGCCACCCAAATCAGGCTCGCCACCGGGGCCAGTCCACAACACCTGTTCGGCGTCGTGCAATGTGCGGGCGAAGAACGCGTCCGCGGTGTGCACCCACCAATCCGATTTCAAGTTGCCCACGGGGATGTGCGCATAACTCGCAATCTCGACGTGCTCCTTCAACCACTCGGCGCTTTCGACGACGCGCGCCGAAGCAATTTTCGCGGCATCAAGTTGCCATCCCCGGGCTGCATCTGTGCTCAAGTCACTGTCCGAAAGATTTGGCGGCCTGAAAACGATGGGAAGACGTCCAGAGGCGGGCATCAAGGCGCTCAATCTCCCAGCCAAACCTTCTCGCACGGACGAAGTGTCTTGAGCCGGATCGACGCCGGCGCCTGGGGGAGCTTGAACGAGAAGCACCGTACCACCGCTAGATGCGGAAATGTAGGCGCCGATAGCGTGGTTCAAATGCTTGCCAACTTGTTCCATGTTTCTCGCGTACAACACGTTCCATTTCGAGGCGGCTTCTGCTCTCGCTTCGTCGTCAGTTTGCTCGTCTCCGCTCATCGAGTGCATAAACGACGACCAAAGCTCGGGGGTGACCTCTCGAACACCTCTACCCGGTTGATGAACGATCACCGTGCCTTTGCTTTCGCGGCTGTTGTGCAGCACGTAAATTCCACGTCCTTTATCACCAGAAACTCCAGCAAAGTAGAACGTGATGTGGGACAATTTCGGCAAATACGAGCTGACTTCAGCCGTCGCCTTCATTTGAAACATGTTCATGCCATAGGACTCGTCGCCAATATCGAGCGCTCGCTTTTGTTCCGACTTTTTCACCGCCATGACGCAACCGATGTTGTAAATGAATCTATCAATCAAAGGCACGTTCTTTTCGTATACGCCGATGACAGACGGGTCTGCCAAAAGCGCAGCAATTTCCAACCCACTCGCGAAATTTCGCTCTTGCACGTTAATTTCGTACAAGTGGGGCGCGATGAAACCGCGCGGAAGAGTTGCCGTGATTCGTCGCTTTCCTTCCAAGCCGAGATCGCCTTCGCGATCCGTTTCGCGCGTGGCGATGACGAGGCGACGGGGCACGTCCACCTTGATGACTTGCATCGTACCGTTCACTAGCACCCAGACGGCAAAAATTCCTGGGACTTGCGTTTGTTCCACCTGGATGATGTGCATCGTCGAGTGTGCGATCGTTTCCTCGCGTGATTCCACAAAGGATTCGAGACCGAATGCACCCGATCGTCTCTTTCTTCGCATGACGCCTCCCTCGCGTTCAATCTGAGCTCGCTCTTTTTCGTCCTCGACGCGTTCGCGCTTGATATTTGCGCGCAGAGTTTTCCATTTGGATTTGTAATGCTTCAACCAGCCGTCGTAATCGGTCGCTCTGTCCGGTGCCGCCGCGCTAGCGCTGGCCGAACCTGGAGTCTTCGGCGCTTCTCCAGAAGGCGTCGCCCGTTGGTCCGGCGTTTGCGGTGCATCACCATCTCTTCGAAACGTTCTAACGCGCGGACGAGTTGGCGTCGACTTGGCGCCGCCGTCCTCGATGTCGAGAATATTCAAATCTTTACCCGCAAGCGGCGCACCATTCGCGAATTGCGTCTGAAACATCGTCTTCAAGTTGCGCTGAGAAAACTTGTCATTCTTTTCTCGAATGCGCTTGTGCAACCAATCGGGATGCTTCACGTCTGGGCATGGGTTTTCTACGCCCTGTAAAGCCGCAGGGATGCTGATGATTTTCTGAATGGCCCCAGCAAGACGCGTCTTGTAGTATTCCCAATCCACCATCTCGCGCATGTTTGGCATTTCGTCGTCGGCGCCTGGAAGCGCGTCCTTGGTCCACTCCTTCAAGTATGCGCGCGCCACGGCCGTTTCGGCGTTGAAAATACTCACTGGAATAGCCCGTGCCGACGTCGGAGCTCCGAGCGGTTTCTTCGAGATGATGTACTTACACACAAGACCCTTGTCCTTAATCAAATCGGCGCCGAGGAATTGGGACAGACGATGCGCTGTGGTGAGAGACGTCGACTTGCGATCGCCGTAATCGATGGCGGGTTTGCTCATGACGCTCGATTCAGAAATGAACTCTAAGAGCTCTTCGTCGTCAAAGTTCCTGCCTTGCGTTTTGAGCATGTCAAACCAACGATTGCCGATGTTTCCGACAGCTTTGTACACCTCTTCCAGCGTCTCGCCCTTCAAAAAGTAGTCAAACACCTCCGCTTGGAAGACTTTGATCAACTTGAGCTCGCCTCGACGCTTGAGTTCGAATCCTTTCAATTCTTCCAACGAGCCGTCCTCGTTGAACACGGCGTATCGTTTTTTAATGAGCACGCCCTCTTCCTTAGAAGCTGGAAGAATCATCGCCTTATACGGACCGTCGACTTCAAACTCGATGCTCATTTCTGAGGAAACCTCGTACGAGGACTTGCCATCGACCACCTTCAACGTTTGGTACTGGTCGTTCGTATTCTGCAGCGCAGTCATACGATTGAGAACGACGCACGGGTACGAAATCTTGTATCCTTTGTTCTTATTTGGGAGCGTAAACGTGAATGTCTCCGGGAAAGCGCGGGGCAAGCAGCACCAAATACCATCCGTATCCAATTCAAGCGGCTTGCCGATGTCATCCACCAGTTGCTTCGCCATTTGAATAATCTTTGCACCTGTGTTCGTGACGACCCCAGCCATCTCCATCGAATACCACCGCGCGCCTTTACGCATGACGTAGCCGTAAAAGGAGTTCAAAATACACTTGTGCGCCAGCTGAAGCGAATCATACAACACAACCATATTTGCCGCCTTTTGGATTTCGATGATGTTCCCGCTCTGTTTCGCTTCGTCCAAATTGTTCTTCCACTTCTTATTCTCCCCTTTGTACACGTAGCGACGATCACGAAACGCCTTCACGGTGTCGATGTAGAATGGGTTTTCTCGCATGCAGATACTCGCCTTTTTCGTCGCCGTCACCGGTTTCTCCATAACCTTTCTATAAACTTTTTGCGTATACAACTTCAGGCGCTGCTTCTTCTGCTCTTGTTGCTCTTCGTACGGAAGTTCAGCCCACGTTCGTTGTGGGCCACCGGGATGAGACGGCGCAAACTTATCAACTTGCAATTGCGCCTTGATGGCGGCATACTCGCTCGACGTCGAGGCAAAGTGCTCGCCGCGCCAAACCCATTCCATCTCACGCAGGCATCCCTTACCCGGTCGGTTGTAATCGCACGCGGCGCATACATCCTCATTGACGATAGCCGCCGGCTGCAAGCGGTTCGTCAAAATAATGTTCGGGTACATTGCTGCTACGTCCAAGTGATAAATCAGCGGTTCCATGTTCAAATTTGGGTTGTCGCGAAGGTACTCGAGCTTCTCGGCGATTTGCGCACGAATCTCATCGTAATCTGCGCAGTCATCCTTCCCCAGACCTTTTCCTTCGACCCGAAGGGCGTAGTCCAAATCGTCGTCGAGATTGTCAAGTAGTCTCTGATACCCTTCTGGATTCAACTTGAAGTCGCACGGGATGTCTGAACGGAACACGCCCGCCTCGAGACACTCCACGTGACCGCCGATGTACGTTTCACTATTCAAGAGGTGACCTTCGTAGTATTTTTCACCGGCGCTGACTTGTTTGTTCGGGCAAACGATGTTTCCGTGGTACGCCTCAACCATGAGCAAAGCCTCGCACAGGGTACCGGAACCTTTGCGAAGGACTTCGTCCGGCGAGAGCGGAATAATCGTCGACAGCGCAAAGATGAAAGGGTGCACGTACTTCATGTACAAGTAGTACGTACTCACGGCATCGGAAACGGAATACGACGCCATCATCTGAGGGTGACTTTGCGCGTACGGTAACATGTCTTCCGGGTCCACTTCGACCGGATCGTACTTTAACTTTGCCTTGGTCACCGCCTTCAAGCCGTGCGATCCGGCGGGGAGGTAGGAATCGCGCTTCACCCACGCGAAGCAATCCAGGTGCAGCGCAGAATTACTTCGACATTCACCCGACTGTTCGCACTTGAAACCAATCTCACGGTACATATCCATCCCGTTCTTAGTCGCTCTAGTTTCGATGAATGGGAAATCGAAATAATCACCGTTGTACGTGACGTAAATGCTCGGTTGCGTCTCGCGCATATGATCAAACCACGTGCGGATGAGCGCTTGCTCGTTCGGCACGTTCCAAACGATGAACGGGCCTTTGTACTCGGGCTTTGGCGTGTACTCGAAATCTTCTACGTCCTCGCTCACGATTTCACGGTTGATTATCAAATACCCTTGGCCGTCCAACATGTACGAAATCATAAACACCTGGTCGTGCTCGGCGTCTGGAAACTTTAACGGAAGCTTGGTGGTTTCGATATCGAACGCGCACACGCGAACTTCACCGCGATCTAACATTTGCTCTTGCAACGTCAGCGTCACCGCGCCGTGCTCGGCGCGCACGCTGTACCATTTCCCGCATCGCACGTCGGTGTCGATCATGTATCTCATGTGATACGGCACGTCGTACTCGCGAATGTCAATCATCGCCTCTTCGTAATCCGTCAACGCCTTCTTCTTCGGCTTGATCCCCGCGTCCAGGCTTTCCTGGTGCGACAACGCTTCGTACGCCGCCGCCGCGGACGATTTCTTCTTATTCTTGGACACTATGGGCAAGATTTCTCTGCGCACGTCCATGAGCTCTTGCGTCGTCGCGAACGAAACCTTCAAATACGTCTGCTGCAATCCGCTCAGGTGATTCTTCAAATCCAAATCCTCCTTATCCACCATCTCCACGTCCAGCACTTGTTCGCCGTATTTCCTCCTCAACAGCGCCTCCACCTCGTGCTCGCACCCAGTCTTCGTGGCGAGATAGAAGTACGGCGCGTACTTGACCTGCGCCTTGAACGTCGACCCGTCCTGCGCCATAAAGTAACAATTCACCGCCGCGTACGCCTTCCCGCTCTCCTTATCCTCCACTTGCGTGCTGCTCGCATTTATCATCCACCCGATTCGATCCTCCCCGTCCACGTGCGTCCCGAATCCGAGCTCCTTCTGCAGCGCGTCCTCCTCCGCCGCGACTTGCGCCTTCGTTCGTCCATCCGCGCCCGCGCCGCCGCCGCCGCCGCGTCCACCGCCGCCGCCGCGCCATCGCGCGCCGCGCGCTTCTCCGTACAGATTCGCCTTATTCCCCGTCGTTCCACTGAACGCGGGCTTTCGCGCGGGCGCCATCGCGATCGCGCGTCCGGCTGTCGCGCGCGTCGAATCAGATTCAAATCCAATCGATTCGAATCGCCCCTCGTTCGCGCGCCCGGCGTCGCGCGTCCGTCTCGCGTCCGTCGATCGACGCGCGCGTCGATCGCGGCGCGCGTCGCGTCGATTCGAGGCGCGGCGTCGACGCGTCGCGCTGTGCCGCGCGCGCGTCCGCGCGTTTTCAAGGATTTTGAATCCATGAACCCGCGCGACGGTTCAGGACTCGTCGATGGGTGGGGGTCGACATCGCGTCGGCGCCCGTCGGCGGCACGACGACGCGCGCGATGCGACGCGCGCTCGCGGCGGCGACGCGCGACGCGACGCGACGCGGTGCCGACGCGACGCGCGCGCGACGCGCGTCGGCGTCGCGAGCGCGCGACGGTGAAGGATTTTGGCGCCGCGCGGACGACGACGGCGGATTCCACGACGCGATGCCGCGCGCGCCGACGTGGTCGACGGCCGCGCTCGCGGGCGACGAGCACGAGCGCGAGGACGACGACGCGCGCGACGACGAACTGGGACGCGCGGCGGCGCTGGCGGCGACGGGAATGGGTGAGGGACGCGCGAGGGAGGCGTTCGCGAGGGACGTCGCGGGCGCGCTGCGGTTCGCGCGGGCGCTGGAGCGCGTGCGCGCGGACGGCGTGGAGAGAATGTGGACGACGGCGCACGGGGATGGGTTGAGGATGCGGTTCGACGGCGTCGCGCGGGTCGACGGGGAGGCGGGAGAGCGGGAGGCGGCGGCGGCGCCGCGCGAGCGGTTGTTGCGCGAGGCGAAGTACGCGCGAGGCGAATATTACGTCGCGCCGAGGAGTCGCGCGGTGGAGTAGCGGATCGGTTATCGTAGTTCTAGAATGTAATTTATAGTTGATACAACAGCGACGCGACGCGGCTAGGGTGGACTAAAATCTAAAACGCGTCAACTGATTTTCGCGGCGGCGGTTTGCGCCTTGCGACGAATCTCGCGCGCGGTGAAGTGGAACACGCCGCCGGATATCGTCAACAGCGCCGCGTTCACGCCCAGGGCGATGGGGATGCCGACTTCGTCCGCGAGCGCGCCGAGCGCGAGCGGGCCGAGGAGCAAACCGACGTCGCCGCACGTACGGTAAATCGCGAGCGCGCTGCCGCGAATGTTCTTGGGCGAAATATCCGCGGCGTACGCCGCGGGCGCGGTGCCCATCAAGCTTCCCGAGGCGGCCCAGAGAATAGACGCCGCGGTGAACGCCGTGGGATCGGTGGTGGTGCCCATGAGCGCGACCGACGCGGCCGAGGCGACGACGCACGGCGCGATGACGGCTTTGCGACCGACGGCGTCGGTGAGCGCGCTCGCCGGGCCGAGACCGAGCAACGACGTGACAGCCATGGCGGAAAACAGCGCGCCGAGCGATTCCGGCGTGAATCCAAAGTTTTGATACGCCAAGATGGGCAGCAGCGTCCCTCGACCGCCCGCGCCCGAGAAGAAGAGCGCCGCGTTCAAGCCGCACACGGCCCAGAAATCCATCGACTTGACGAGACGACCCATCGCCGCGTCTTGCGCCGTCGCGGGGTCCACCGCCGTCGTCGTCGCCGCGCCGTCGGGCGATTTCGTCTCCAACAGCTCGTACACCTGCCCGTCCCGATGCACCACCGGTTTACCGAACTCATCCAACTCCAGGCACATCTTCGTGTCCTCGATCGGGTGCCCGTCGCAGTACCAGTGCTTGCTCGCCGCGAACTCCCTCTCGGGCTTTACCGACTCCGGTCGCGTCTCCTCGATCCTCGCGAACGAGTACACCGACGCGAACGAGCTCAGCGCCCCCACCGCGAGAAACGGCGATCGAATGCTCATCCCATCCGCCCCCGCGATGGCGCCTCCCAGCGCCGGTCCCGCCGCCGCGCCCGCCAGCACCGCCGCCTGATTCGCCCCCAGTATCCGCGCTCGCGTGTGCCGCGTCGACAGATCCGCCAGCATCGCCGTCGCGCCGCTCATGTACATCGAGCTCCCGATTCCCGCCACCGCCCGCGCGCACAGCAGCTCGCCCAGCCCCGTCGAGCAGTAGCTCCACGCCATGCCCGCCGTCGTCGCCGCCGGTCCCGCGATCATCAGCGGCCTGCGTCCGACCGCGTCGGCGTACCATCCGCACGGCAGGTTAAACAGCAACCTCCCCGCCGCGAACGCGGACATCGTCGCGCCGATCTCCGTCGCGTTCGCGCCGAATTCGCGCGCCAGCATCGGCAGCACCGGGCTCGCGCACGCGTGCCCGGACATGAGCGCCGCGCTCGTCAGGCACACCGACGCCACCGCGGCGTGGTCGCGCGCGAAGGCGT
>Ga0255763_1000996_pt1 | contig 30222 bp, 44 predicted proteins | sample 041ome_2_FD_179963 | JGI IMG/M metagenome (GOLD analysis project Ga0255763, IMG submission 179963) | Coastal salt marsh microbial communities from the Groves Creek Marsh, Skidaway Island, Georgia - 041406US metaG (version 2) | ecosystem: Environmental > Aquatic > Marine > Intertidal zone > Salt...
GAATGGCAAGACAATTAATTGCTATACACAATTACAAACCAAACACGACACAAAACGGATAATATTAACGAATAACAAACAAACACAATTATGAAAACATTTGACAGATACAAACAAAACTTAAAACAAGTTGGCAATGACATTATATCTTATGACACTGTTGTTGCACAAATAAAAGATAACAAACTTCATTTGGTGAATTGGTATGTTCCCGGCGTCGGGTCACACAGTACAACGACGTCGAAACATATCAACTACGTAGTAGAACAACTTAATCTTGAAATAGCATGAACACAATAGTACAACAAATGGCCGATCACTGTATCGAAGTTATTGACGAATACATTGACAAAACAATACACTGGCAACTTGACGACGAAGACCTTGAAGGCGGCGACTTAGATGAATTAGAATTAAAAGTTAAACAACAAATATTATTTACATTAATTAAAAGAGTAACAAAATGACAAGAATTTACACACAATTAGCAGAAACTTTAAATATATACGAATTTACAGAAGACTATACACCAAATGCCGCATTACAAATTAGTGAGTATATGACTGCAGATAGCTATGACATACACGTTATGACTAATGACCATATGCATATGCAATGGGATATGGATGTTTATTATTATCAACCACCATTTGATGATATTATTGAACGCATTAAAGATTTAGATGAAGATGCTATTGTATATGTGTCTGATCTTGAACAATACTTACCAGAGTATGAAGTTGAAAACTATCTTGAAGAAGAATTACAAAGTAAACACGAAGCATAACGGATAATACTAACGAACAACAAACAATTAAAATTAAATATTATGAACACACAATTACAAAATTACTTAGACTTACAAAGCAAAGTTAATCGCATTGAAAAACTATTAGGTGGTGACTGGGAAGTAAAATACTTTCTTGATAAATTTGTACCAACTATATGGAATGATGGCTTTGACATTGAAGACATTCAAGATTACATAGCTATCAAATTGCAAGAAGCAATCACAAGACTTGAAGAAGAAAAAGAAATAATAACAACTAAAAGCGTATAATATGGCAGGTAACAAATTCAACACACAGTTTGCTATACACAAACCAAAGTTTTATAGCTTAACGTTCAAAGATCTATACGACGAAGAACGCATAATGACTGGTACACCTAGTCAAGTTATAAACTACATACTTAATCAACAACTATAACAAAAATGTTATGAGAACCGCGTGGCAAGGCATTGTCCAGAGAAGCATAACATTTATGATGGTCCTCTACCCCGTTGGCTTCGGCGAGGATAAGGATTAGCTACCTGAAGAACCCGCACAAGGGACGCCATCATAAAAATATTAAAAGCTACAGAGGATTACCGACGGGTAAATAGATACTCGAGTTGAAGCGAGGGTCATGTACCTCCTCCTCTGTACCACATTTTATGTGTGTTTGTCAATGCCCTCTTGGGCAGACGTAGCCGGAACGGTTAAGAAGGCTAGGTAGCCAGCGCCGAATAAAGCTGGCAATATTATTAATTTTAAATCAAATACCTATGACAAATCCAATTGACGATCAAATTGAGGCTAAATTGATAGCCAAAATAGCACATTATAGATTAAATTTGCGCACTCATTTCCGTAACAGGCACAACGCTGCTTGGCCTGAACTATCTTATAAATTAGTTATGGGTGACATTAGCAACCTAAGGGTATGGCTACGCATGGCTGAACTTATTGAACCAATAAAAACAACAACCCCATATGCAACATATATGGCTAAACAATTAACATCATGACAATTAAAGAATTAAAACAATACGTAGAAAACAAAAAGAAACGCAATGCTGCAAAATGGAAACAAGAAACTGCTATACACGGTCATTGCAAACCATTTACAGATAAAGACTATTCAAAAAATAGTGAATTAATATTTAATGGTAAAAAATCTTATAGAAGAAAATTTACACACAGTGTATTATGGAATTCTACAAAGTAAACACGAATAATAATAGATAATATATATATGAAAAAAATAAAATTAACACCAAAAGAAATAGTAAAATTAGTTGAAAGACAACTTGAAATACCTGATTTAGGAAATAAAAACAGATCACGTAATATGGTTCAAGCACGTCTTATATATTATAAGTTAGCTAAACGCTTTTGTAGATATGCAAGCTTAGCAATGATTGGCAATGCTGTTAAACGTGACCATGCTACTGTACTATATGGTTTAAGAAAATATAATGAAGAAGCAAAATACGATCCATATATGAATGATGTATATGATGCATTGTATAATGAACTTGATCCAGTAACTGATGCACCGGGACGTTCAAGCTATGTTGATATGACTATGGAACGACTAACAGAAAGATTAATAAATATAGAAAATAAATTAAATAAATTAGAATTAGCATGATTAAATTAAACAAAGAAACACTACAAGTAAATTCAATGGCTATTAAAAAAGCCAAATATGATTACCAATTAAACAAACTACGTCTTACATTTGTAAACGGTAGAAAGTATGACTATTTTAATGTGCCATTAGATAAATTTTTATCTATGAAATATGCTGAATCAATTGGTAAGTTCATACATAAACATATTTTAAAACAATATAATTTTTCAAATGCGTGATAATTCATTAGAAACAGCTGAATCTCTTTGGAGGTTTGTACATAATTTTAACGGCGGATTATATGACAATAGATCATTAAGTATGGATCAAGCCTGTACTATTGATCAAATAATTGAAGCTGCTGAAGAAATTATAAATATAAAACAAGAAATAATGGATCTAATAAATAGATAATATAATTATGACAGACGGCGAAATAGAACGTATTGCACAATTAGTTTTTGAAAAACTTGTTCAGTACTATAAAGATAACGAGCAAGAAACAACACAACAATACGTTGTATATGACGAATTTGGTAATTCATCATCCGTTTCTGAAGCTGAATTTTATCATTATGAATTAGAAAGATTATATCACTTAGAAAAAAAATATGTAGATAATGAAGAATATGAAAAAGCTGATATGATTAAAAATAAAATAAGACAGGTTAAAATGCGTTTAAATAAATTATAATGGATGAGCTGATAATTAATTGCCCTAGATATGGTAATCATAAGTACTTGATTAACAATAGGGTTGCTATACACGTACAAGAAAAAACAATTGAAGACATACTTAAATATTACCATCCAGAAGCGATAATAGATATTACAACAATATTTTAATATGAGCTATAAGTTATACAAACACCTGATGCTTTCTAATTATAAAGGTATATCAGAGACTATTAAAAGTTTAACCAAAACAAAAAAATATGATAAATCTAAAAACAAAGAAAACTAAACACGTTAATTTTGTAAGAGATCACATTTTTTATATGCACAAACGCATAACTAAAGAAATGAAAGATATTGATGAGCTTAAAGGTAAAGAGCTTAATTCTAAAGTAAAAGAAATACAATCAATATCAAAACGCATGAAGCAATACCAAAAATATTTAAAACTATTATTATTATAATGGGCGCAACAAAAGACCAATTAAACCACATCACACCAGCTGAATTAGAGGATTTAGAAATCCTTTATGAAATCATCGGACCAGAGTGTGACGATAGCAAATAAAATTAAATAAGTAGCAGGCTAATGTCGCATAGAAAACTCGACTATTTTCATCGAAGACGCATCGTATATCGGCGCGGACCTATTACTGACACCCCTTCTGAATCATACAGCTGGGGTGACTTTTATGAAAGTGGTACGTACGAATGTTACGAGCTATTTAGAAGTAAGGCTAAGATAACGTCTTATAAGTCATTTAAGTGGCATATGCTTGTTCTATGGTATCTTAATCCTAGATTAGAGTACGATCAGATTACAGAGCTTGCAGAATACATTGCTGATAAAGAAAATGGTTTTACAACCATTACGCTTTCTAAAGCATCAATACAAAATTTAGTACAAGAAGTATTTGAAAGTGATTTAGACGCACCACCTAAAAATAAAATGCGTAAAATCATATTCAAAGAAGTTACTGGATTAGATACTTCACAGAAGTTAAGTATAGTCGGAAAACTCATTGGCAAAAAAAAATTAGCCGAACCTAATGATATTTACGAAACAATGTTGTATATTCACGATAACAACAAAAAAATCACAATATCAAATATAGCTAATGCTTTAAATGTATCAACCAGAACGATATATAGAAACATAACAAATGAGATAAGACAAGAAAAACTTTTACTAAATGAAGAAATATAATGTACAAAATTATGTACGATACAAACATGACCTTGACGCAACATTATCAAGAGATATTTCTGATGATAGAGAAAAAATTATAGTAGAAAACATGGAATTAGTTGAAAATATAGCAAGGAAATTTTCCACAACACAGCAAGCATCTGGTGTGTTAACTATAAATGATCTAATTCAAGAAGGCTCAATAGGATTAATACACGCTGTAGATAAGATTGATTGGGATGTTATAACAGATTCAACAGAACCTGAAAGAACATTAAAATCATTTCTATCTAAACGTATTAAAGGTGCAATACGCAGAGCTATTGATATTAATAGAGGTAATATCAGAATACCTGAGCATAAATTAAATGATATGCGTAAAAATTCTGAACAAGAAAAGAAAACTATTGAAGTGTTTTTTAATAGTATATTTTCTAGTATTGATGATGATGTAGATAAATTTGTTCAAGTTGAAGACAAAACAAAAGATTACAACATAGATATTATGAATAAATATCTATTAAGCATAATGGAAGCACATCTTAATATAAAAGAATATGATGTACTTAGAATGAGCTACGGTTTAGATTGTGATAAAATGTCAGCTAAAGAAATAGCTGATAAATTGAAGATTGATGGAACCGCAGCTTATGTGCGAATTTCGCAGATAAAACGTGACGCAATTAATAAATTAATAGATAATGTAGATCCTGCGCAAGTAGTTGATTTTCTATAAGTTACGTAAAAATATTATTAAAATAAATTTTAATTATGAATATCCACGAAAAATTAAGTTTAATTCAACAAGAGTTTAAGGCAAAAAAATCGCGGTACAATTCATTCGGCAAGTATAACTTCAGATCTGCCGAAGACATTCTCGAAGCACTTAAACCATTTAACGAAAAGTATAAAGTATACTTTACTGTTAATGAAAAATACCTTGGTGACGGTATAATTGAATCTGTTGCATCTATATTTGATGCTGATGGTGCAAATTTTATTGAAGCCTCGGCTGTTGTCGGTGTAGACTTTAACCAAAAGGGTATGCAAGTTCCTCAGCAATTTGGATCTGCATCTTCTTATGGTAAAAAGTATGCACTTGGCAATCTATTACTAATTGATGATACTGCTGACGCTGATGCGACTAATACTCACGGTAAACAATCAAAGCCTAAATTATTAAAGGGGTCAGACAACTGGAGTAAAGCATTAAGCTATATTCAATCTGGCGGAAGTGTAACAACAATAGTAAGTAAATACGACGTGTCTATTGAAGACAAGTCTGAATTAAAATCGTATGAAGTCAGAACAAGTAATACAAAAGCTTAGAAATGATGCAGATTACTATGGTGAATTTGGCAGACAATATTTAAGCAATTCAGACATATCCGTATTATTAAATAATCCGCTTGACTTTAAGCAACCTTCAAAACCTAATCCAGCTTTTTTAGTCGGAGGTTATTTTCACACCGCAATACTTGAACCAGATAAATTGGAAAAGTATAAAGTGATTGAAGCAACCACTAGGAGTACAAAGAAATATAAAGAAATTTCTGAAGGTGAGCTATGCTTATTACAGCATGAAGTTGATCAGATTGAATTAATGCGAGAAAAGGTCTTAACTAATAAGATCTGTAAAGAATTTATTCTAGGTTCAAATACTAAATCACAGATTGAATACGAAGTACCTGGGATAATTGAATTAGAAGGTAATTGGTGGAAGGGCAAAGCTGATATAGTTAATCATGATGAAAAATTAATCATTGATTTGAAAACTACAGGTGATTTAAACCGATTTAAAAGCAGTGCCTACCGCTATAATTACGACAGTCAAGCCTATATATATAGGAGAATATTTGATTATGATTTTTTGTTTATTGCTATAGATAAAACTACACATCAAATTGGTATCTTTGATTGTTCAGACAGATTCTATGAATCAGGTTATGAAAAAGTAAAGAAAGCAACAGAAGTGTATGATTTATTCTATAAGACCGATGGGTTCGATCCATCACAGTACTTTGTACAAAAAACACTTTAATTAACTTAAATTTTATTATTATGGCACGAACTAGAAAAAGAACATGCAACGTAACTGGAATTACCACAAGTGAAAAGAATTTCTATAATGGTCATTCCCATGTAAAAGCCGTAGATAACCTACGCCGTGTAACTGGTGCAAATAAAGATCAGTTGCGCAGAATGTTTAACACCTTAAGCACATATTAATATGGCTGGTATAATTAAAACTAGTATTAATCTTTCAGCAATACCTAAAGATAAAATTATAGAAGGTAAGAAAGGTAAATACTTGCCAATTACAATTACTGTAAATGATGAGGTTGATCAGTTTGGCAACCAAGGCCCAGTAATAGTTTCACAAACTAAAGAAGAGCGTGAAGCTAAAATGGAAAAAACATATCTTGGTAATGCTCAAGTTGTTTGGACTAATGGTGAATTTCCTTCACCTCCGCCTCGTGATGGTCAAACACCACAGGCAGCATCAGCCCAAGCGCAATCAATTGCACAAGAAGACGATTTACCATTTTAAATACAATTAAATGATAAATAATACAGAGATCAATGGATTTTTGATTGATACTTTCAATCAATATGAGCTGGAAGTGGGTAAAGCACAGGGAATTTGTCCTTTGTGTTCTCACGACAGAAAACCTGAGAATAAAAAGCAAAAGTGTGCTTCTTATGATTGGGAACGGGGTCTCGGTACTTGTCATAACTGTGATAGCATTTTTCAATTACATACTTACCAAAGAAAAGGAGAATCAGATAAGATCTATGTAAAACCAGATCCTATACCGGAAGTGAAAGAGGTAAGCACAAAAGTTGAAGAGTGGTTTAAATCACGTGGCATATCAAAAGAAACTCTAAGGGCTCTTAAGGTAACTGAGGGCCCTGAGTTTATGCCACAGACAGGAAAGCTCGAGAATGCTATACATTTTAATTATTTTGTAGGCAACGAATTAGTTAATATTAAATATAGAGATGGTAGAAAGAATTTTAAATTATATAAAGGGGCCGAAAAAGTCTTTTATAATATTAACAATATTGTTGGTTATGAATATTGCGTTATTGTGGAAGGCGAGATGGATGCTCTTAGTTTTTATGAATCTGGCATACATAATGTCGTTTCAGTTCCTAATGGAGCTACTCTTAATTCCAACAATCTTGATTATCTTGACAATTGTATCGATTATTTTTCTGATAAAGAAAAAATAATAATAGCAGTAGATTCAGATGAAGCTGGTCAAGCATTACAAGCGGAATTAGTTAGAAGATTAGGATCTGAAATATGTTATTTAGCAACATTTGAAGATTGTAAAGACGCTAATGAATACTTATTAAAATATGGAAAAGAAAAACTGGCAAAGTGTATTACCACCGCAAAACCGGTACCCCTTGAAAATGTTACTACGTTCAAAGACATCGAGTCTGAGATTACCGATTTCGTTCAAAATGGTTTTAAAAAGGGTTATCAAATTGGAATTCAAAATTTTGATGATATATTTTCGACTTATACTGGTCAATTCATTACTGTCACTGGCATACCGAGTTCCGGTAAAAGTGATTTTGTCGACCAAATGGTTGTTGGATATAATCAAAACTATGCTTGGAAGACGGCGTTTGCTTCTCCTGAAAATGCACCAACTTATTTACACGCCCATAAATTAATGCGTAAAGTGTGGCAAGATATGCCACGTAAAGATCAAATAGGATCTGATAAATGGAATCAGGTAGCTGAGCATGTTAATGATAATTTCTTTTTTATTGATATGGACAGATATACACTTGAATCTGTTTTAAGAAAAGGTGCTGAATTAGTAAAACGTAAAGGTATTAAGTGTTTGGTTATTGATCCATTTAATAAAGTAAGAGACGTTGATGCTAAAACAGAAGATGTTAATAGATATACTATGGAGTATCTTACAAAAATTGAAACATTTGCTAAAAAGTATGATGTTTTAGTTATTGTAGTAGCTCACCCAACCAAAATGTATAAAGATGCAAATGGAAAAATTGAAGAACCAACTATGTATAATATCAAAGGAGGTGGTGAGTGGTACGATGCTTCTTATCATGGCCTTCTTGTTCACAGGGATTACGATAATAAAACAGTTAAAGCAAAAGTTCTTAAAGTTAAGTTTCAAAACCTTGGAGAAAACGGAGCAGAAGCACATTTCAAATGGGAGCCTAGGTCTGGTTGTTTTATTCCTCATGAGCCTATGAATATAGATACTGAACCAATGCCTTGGGAATAAATGGCTAAAAAAAAAGAAAATTGGATGCCTTATTACCATGCTGATGAGGAAGAAACTAAAGCTAGAGATTTTTGTGTTAGGAATAATATAAGAATATCTCCGTTAGGAATTAAGAATGAACCTAATAAATGGCGAATAGGTATAAATATTGGACCATATAAAAAAGGTGAAAAACCAAATATAGCACCAAGCATATATGATAAAGATACTGTTTGGGTAGAATATTATAATTTTTGTAAATATTACTATGATAAATATAGATGAAGAATACAGAGGTTTATTATCAGGCGTTTTTCACGCTGGTAAAGATAAACCAGACAGAACAGGTACAGGTACTAAATCTGTATTTGGGAGGATTATCAGACATGATATGAAAACGGGTTTTCCGCTTTTAACAACTAAAAAAGTAAATTTTAATCATGCACTTACGGAAATATTATGGATACTTCAGGGTCGCACTGATCTGCAATACCTTGTTAACAATGGTGTTAATTATTGGACTCCCAACTATGAAGCCTCAGGAAGGACTGATGGAACTCTTGGCAAGGTATACGGTTGGCAGTGGAGAAATTTCAATGGGAGTGATCAGCTTTTACGTTTATTACTTGACATCAAAAGAAATCCATCTTCGCGCAGACTTATGGTTAATGCTTGGAACCCTGCTGATTTCGATGATATGGCATTGCCTCCTTGTCATTATGGTTTTCAAGTCTATATAAATGATGGTGTAATGGATCTTATGTGGCAACAAAGATCTGTTGATGTATTTTTAGGTTTGCCTTATGATATAGCTATGTATGGATTATTATTATTAATGTTAGCTAAAGGTAATGGTTACAAACCAGGACAGTTAATTGGTCAGTTAGGTGATTGTCATTTATATAATAATCATTTAGATCAAGCTAGCATACAATTGAGTAGAGAACCAAAAAAATTACCCACTGTTGAATTGTCATTTGGATTGACTGTACAAGAAGGTGCTGGTAATTTTATTATGATACCTACAAAAAATATGTTTGAATTAAAAAATTATAATCCACATGAAAGAATCAAAGCCCCCCTCGCAGTCTGATGAATTATGGTTTACTAAAAATAATTATCCAGGCAAATGGTTATCAAAAGAAAGTAAAAAAATAATTGAACAAATAAAAAATAAAAACATGAAAAAATTTATATTTACATTACTATTTCCTATATTTGCTATAGGGCAAACATATTATGATAATGCATTACAATTTCAAAATACAGTGAGAAGTTATTACGACGCACCTTTATTATCATATAATGACAACTTAGCTTTAGAAGCACAAACTTGGGCTGAATATTTAGCAGAAACAGATACATTTACTGTAAGTACAGATAATTACGGAGAAAATATATTTGCTATTAATAAAATATATGCTATAAATAATAATAAAGATGTTTTATTAGAAGCCACTTTAAATTGGATTATAGATACAGATGATTGGAGTACTTTTAATCAAATAATTTATCCTGAAGCAACAAATATTGGATTTGGTGTAGCTGAAAATAATGAATCAATATACGTTGTTGCTAAGTATAACAAACTATACGAATAATATGTTTTATATTTATCATATTCCCGGTAAAAAAATAGGTGTAACACGTAATCTAAATAATAGAGTTACGCTGGTGCAGGGCTATAAGCCTGATGAATATGAAGTTCTTGATTCTTCTGAAGATATAAGTTATATATCCGAGAAGGAAATAGAACTTCAAAAGTCTTATGGGTATAAGATTGATAGAACATTATACAAAAATTTATTTAAATCAAATAGAGAAATGGATATAAACATCACAGAACAAACAACCACTTTTCCTGTTGAAAAAAAGAAATTAAAAAAGTTTCTTAAAGAAAACATTGAAAGTAAATGGAAGACTTCATTAGGTGTATTTGAAATAAACAAAGACACAATTAAATGGATAGTTAAAAATTCTAAAGTATCAATGTATAATGATCAACGTTCTTATATTTATAATAAAGCCTTTTATGAGGCTTTTATGGCAAAACCAACGTACAACAAAGAAAACATATTTGGACTCATTAGAGACTGGGCAAACGAGCGTGGCATCTATGATAAAGGAGATGTTAAGACGCAATTAATTAAATTATATGAAGAATCAGGAGAATTATCGCAAGGGATACTTAAAGACAGCCAACCAGATATTATTGACGCTATTGGTGATTGTGTTGTTGTTCTCACTAATCTCGCCCACCTTGCAGGTACCGACATTGAAAGTTGTATTCAGTCTGCTTATGATGAAATATCTACTAGAACTGGTGAAATGAAAAATGGTACATTTGTAAAAACAACATTATAATGAGAGATCAAATAATAAAACAAGTTATAAATAAAATTCAATCAAGATCTGATGTTGGTTACAAAAAATATGGTGTAACTTTAGCAGATGATGATCAACCACTTGATACTTGGTTACAGCATTTACAAGAAGAATTAATGGATGCTGTTAACTATCTTGAAAAAGCTAGAATGGTATTAAGAGATGAGATTGAAGAATGTTATATTAGAGATGCGAAGAAAGAGTAAAAAGAAAGGTCCTGTAAGAGCAAAAAAGATTAGCTATGATGGTCATAACTTTGCATCAGGATTAGAAAGATATATGTATATAGCTTTGAAAAAAGCTAAAATTAGAGCCAAGTATGAGGGGGAAACATTCGTTTTAATAAATGGTTTTCACTTTGAAAACGAATCTTATGAAAGACAAGCCAATGGCAAAGGTGAGTATGTCAATAGGGGTAGTAAAAGAATATTACCCATTAAATATACTCCAGATTTTATTGGTAAAGATTTCATAATTGAAACCAAAGGAAGACCTAACGAATCTTTCCCTATCAGGTGGAAATTATTCAAAAGATTAGTCACTGAACAATTTCCAGAATATACTTTATATAAACCGCAAAATCAAAAAGAATGCGACAGAACAATAGAACTCATCCTGAGCAAGCAAAAAAAATAGCTAGGATTAAATATGCTGAGCGCCAAATAGAAAAATGGATTAAGTGGTCAATAACTAATAGAGGTTATATAAAGTATAGAGAATTAGTTGAGATACATGATAAATATAATATAAAGTGCTATGGCTAAAGTAATAACAGGAAATTATAGATCTAAACCAAAAGTAAAAAGACCAGGTGTTCATGCTAAAACAAAAACATCAAATAGTAAAAGATCAAAATACTATACTAAAAAATATAAAGGTCAAGGAAAATGAAAGGCTGGGAAATTAGTATAGGATTATATCCAGGTGTTCTTATAGGAATGAGATCATACGTAGAAGAAGAATATGTTCAACACGTTATATATCTACCATTTATAGATATATGCATAGAAATAGATAAATAAAAATATGGGATTATTTGATGAAAGAATACCGTACAAACCATTTGAATATCCAGAATACTATACTGAGGGATGGCTTAAACAAGCTCAAGCATTCTGGTTACATACCGAGATCCCGATGTCAGGTGACGTCAAGGATTGGAACGAAAAGCTTACAGCCTCAGAAAAAAACCTGGTTGGAAATATCTTATTGGGTTTTGCGCAAACAGAGTGTGCAGTATCTGACTACTGGACGCAAAAAGTTGTATCATGGTTTCCAAAGCATGAGATACAGCAAATGGCTATGATGTTTGGATCACAAGAAACAATACATGCTGTAGCTTATAGTTATTTAAATGAAACATTAGGATTAGAAAACTTTGAAGCGTTTTTGCAAGATGAAGCAACAATGGAACGCTTTGATAATTTAGTTAGTTATGACGGAAATAACCCCATTGGAATTGCAAAAAGCCTTGCAATATTTAGTGCATTCGCAGAAGGAGTTAGTCTCTATTCTGCTTTTGCTGTGCTTTATAGCTTTCAATTACGTAATCTTCTCAAAGGAATAGGGCAACAGATGAAATGGAGTGTAAGAGATGAAAGCTTACATTCAAAAATGGGTTGTCAGCTATTCAGGCATATGTGTGAAGAAATACCAAACTTATTAGAAGATTGTAGAGATGATGTTATTAAAGCAGCAGAAGCAATGCTTGAAGCAGAAGAAAAATATATCGACAAAATGTTTGAACAAGGAGATATTGAAAACCTTAAGTCCTACGATCTCAAACAATTCATTAGAAAACGTCTCAATGAAAAATTACAAGAACTTGGTTACTTGGACCTCGGGCAATACTTTGCGTTTAACGAAAAGGGAGCAGAAAATCTTGACTGGTTCTATCATCTTACCGGGGGGCATACTCATACTGATTTTTTTGCTATTCGCCCGACTGATTATTCCAAAGCAAACGAGGGAGAAGATTTTGAAGATATTTGGTAATGAGAAAATGTAATAAATGCCATAAAGAAAAACCAACTAATAAGTTTAGATATGGTAAACGTACATGCAAAAAATGCGAATACCGTTTTAAACAAAGGTTTTTAAGAAGACTTGTGCTACAAAAAAGATTATCTCCTATAGAAAGATTATCTTTTAGACTTGGTTATATGGGTACAGCTTTTATGATGATGTCGCCGCACCTATTAAGTTATGGTAAAATAGGTGCTGTAACATATATAATAGCCGGTTTATTATTAACACCGCAAGTTTTAGTGCTAAAGCAATGGAATTTAGTAGCAGTAAATTTAAACGTAGCAATTGGATATTTAATTTATTTATATAATGCATAATGAAAGAAAGCAAACTAATAGAAATGTGGAACAGAATAGAAACCCTGGGTTCACTAGTGCAACAAATGAGTCAAGAAATGGCCAATCTCAGAGATTTATCTATTGGGACGATGAGCCTTCTGAAAAAGTTTCCTGATTACGAAAAAGCAATAGAAGAATTAGCAAAAGACTTAAAAGAAAAAAAAGATGAAGATACAACAGTGGAATAACGATTGGGTAAAAGGTGAAGACTATCCAGTATGGGGTGATACTGATGTATATAAAAAAACTATAGGTGGAGGTTATCTTGTAATAGGTGAAACACCTAAAGATGCATATTGGCGAGTAGCTAATACTGTTGCAAAGCGTTTATACAAGCCAGAATTAGCCGAAAAGTTTTTTCAATATATATGGGATGGTTGGCTATGCTTAGCTTCACCTGTGCTTTCTAATACAGGTACAGATCGAGGTTTACCGATATCATGCTTTGGTATTGATGTTGGTGATAGTATATATGAAATAGGTAATAAGAATTTAGAAATGATGCTCTTAGCTAAGCATGGCGGCGGTGTTGGTATAGGAGTTAATATGATCAGACCCGCTGGCGCTAAAATTACAGGTAATGGAACATCTGATGGAGTGGTCCCGTTTTGCAAAATCTACGATTCAACTATACTTGCCACTAATCAAGGAGCTGTCCGCAGAGGAGCTGCGTCAGTTAATATCAATATTGATCACCCCGACTTTGAAGAATGGTTGGAGATCCGAGAACCAAAAGGAGATGTTAACAGACAATCCCTTAACTTACACCAGTGCGCTGTGGTCGGTGACAAGTTTATGCGAAGACTTGAGAATGGAGATAGAGAAGCTAGACAAAAGTGGGCAAAACTATTACAAAAGCGTAAAGCAACTGGAGAGCCTTATATCCTCTTTAAGGGAAATACAAACAAGGCAAATCCAACTGCGTATAAATCAAATGGGCTCAAAGTCCATATGACAAATATATGTAGTGAGATTACATTGCATACGGATGAGTCACACAGTTTTGTATGTTGTTTATCATCTTTAAACTTAGCTAAGTATGATGAATGGAAAAATACAGATCTTGTATATGATTCTATTTGGTTTTTAGATGGAGTGCTTGAAGAGTTTATTCAGAAAGCCAAAGGTATGAAAGGCTTTGATAATTCTGTAAGATCTGCTGAAAAGGGTAGAGCTTTAGGATTAGGTGTATTAGGATGGCATACATTATTACAGCAAAATGGTATTGCATTTGAAGGATTATTAGCACAATTTAAAACACGTGAAATTTTTAGTAAAATTAAAATTGAGTCTGAAAGAGCTTCTCGTAAATTAGCTGAGGTATATGGTGAACCATTATGGTGTGTAGGTACAGGAATGCGTAATACACATTTAAGATCTGTAGCGCCAACAGTTTCAAATAGTAAGCTTAGCGGTAATGTATCGCCAGGTATTGAACCTTGGGCTGCTAATGTATTTACAGAACAAAGTGCAAAAGGAACATTTATAAGAAAAAACAATGAGCTTAAAAAGGTACTTAGAAAAGTTGGTATTGATACCAAAGAAACTTGGGATAAAATTCTTAAAGATGGCGGATCCATTCAGGGAATTAAAAAACTCGATGGATGGTTTTACGATCACGGAGGACGATTAAATCAAGAAGAAGGTGAACCTGTGAAGAATGTATTTAAAACATTTAAAGAAATAAATCAACTAGAATTAGTTAATCAGGCAGGTATACGTCAAGATTATATAGATCAATCGGTATCATTAAACTTAGCGTTCCCTTCTGTTGTAGAACCTAAATGGATTAATAAAGTTCATTTAGAAGCATGGAAACGCGGTATAAAGACTTTATATTATATGAGGACTGAGTCAGTATTAAGAGGTGATATTGCCGCTAGCGCAATGGATCCTGACTGCTTAAGTTGTGATGGATAAACGAAAATAAAAAAAATCTTATTTTTGTTTTTTGTCAAAGATGAAAATAAAAAATTAAGGGGAAAGCTTTTTGCAATCCCCTTTTTTATTTAAGCAACTTATTGCTTATTATGTATCATAAGTTGTACTAAAAAGCAACTTATTGCTTGTTTTGTATTGTAAGTTGTACCAATCTATCTTTTCTTACTATCAATATCTCTTCTAAGATATTCTATATCTTTCATAAATGCCCTCATTTCAGCTTCAAGGGCTTTTACTTCTTCTTCTGTTTTTCTTTGATTAGGCCAAGTATACTTCTGTTCGTTTTCTTTTAATTTTTTAGCAGACAATTCAACCGCTTCTACTCTTGCATTAAGAGTATAATATGACCCAACTATAGAAGCAAACATTGCTAATACGGTAATAATCTGTGGCAAGCTAACACTAATGTCCGCTTTCCCGTCACCATTAAGATCAACCTTAGCCATTACTTTTTAGTTTTATATTCAAAGTTATCACCTGATAATGCAAGTTTATCAATAACTTCAGATTGATAATCTCTTAGCATTTTTTCAAGTTTATCTTTTTCGTCTACAATTTGTAGCATTTGATTTTCTAAAGATTCATTTTTACCTTTAAGGGATTCAAGTTCTTCAGGATTCTTACCTATAAATGTATATATAACTACAGATAAAGATCCAACAAGCATACCTACAATTACTTTAAATATATCGTTATTTGTTTCTGGTATTTCATAAAAAGCTAAAAACAATAGTAATCCCATAACTAAGATAAATACTGTTGCTGCGCCTATATAACCACGTAATTCTTTATTTTTAAACGGATTTTCCATTATTTTTATTTTTTAGTTTTTCTATTATTTGTATTACAGTATATACAAGTGTTGCTGTTAAAACTAAAGTAGATAATATTGGATTGATTTCACCTATAGATACTCCGGTTAACGCCGAGATACTTATGCCGTATATTTTCAAATCTTCCATTTTTAATATTTACAAGAACTTTTCATTGTTACAGGACTTACTCTTTTTGGCTTACCAGCCGGTTGTCCTAAATTAGTTTTTTCTCTTATTTTACTTCTTTTTTCGGCAGCTGACATTTCGCTTGCTGTCTTAGGCGTTTTACTAGATATTCTTTTCTTTGGTCTGCAATATGGTGTACCTCTATTTTCTCCTTTGCTTCTACCACAAGGCTTCCCGGTTTTAACATCGGTCCATTCTTCTTTAAACCAGCGTTTAAGTGATGCCCCTTTTTTAGTTTTACGTACAGCCATTATCCTAATTTACCACCCTTTTTACGGCATTTTGCAATATAACCTGATGCATAAGCTGATGGGAATACTCTATACTTTGCTTTTGCTTTACGATAACATGCATCCTTCAATGTTAAAGGTGTAGATGTTTTTGCTGTTATTGGGTTATATTTCATCTTTTTACTTTTTTTCTTTTTAATCCCCTATTAATATTTCTATTTGTATTTCTAGGATCAAACTTTTTAGATTTTTTAGTTTGTTTTTCAATCATATTTAAATCCCATTCGCTCCAGCCAAGCGATAATGCTATTGCCTGCCATAATTCTGTTTCGGATTGCATAGCTGTTTTAATATGATCAGCTTTTAAAACAACTCTATCAGCAGGTAAATTTGTTGCTGCAGAAATTATTTGGCCACCAGCTAAAAATGCAGGATTTTCTAAACTAAAGCCTTCAGTGAATACTTTTTCTTTAGATTGCTTATATGTAAATGTTTTACCAGCTGAATTTAATTTTCTTAATTTAGAATTAATTGGAGGTGATATTGCAGTAGCTGAAATTACAACTTCAGTGTAATCAGGTCTACCGCTTTTTTGCTGGTCTATTATTTCAAGAATCATGTTTTTAACAGTAGCAGCCGCAGCGCCGTAAACCCCAACCCCACGTAATAATGTGTCTAAACTACTATTGCCTATTCTAAACAATCTTGATTTTTCTTTATCATCATCTTCATCGTCAAATAATAAAGCAAACAATCCTTGTTGTAATGCAGAGAATATAATATTCTGTATTACGCTATAATACATAATTTTACTTATATTCGTCTTCCAATCACCGCGTCCATTAATTAAATCTAATGTAGCTTTTTTAGTTAAACGAGCATACTGCATAGGTGTGTTACCAAAAGCTAATATAAGACGTCCTAATGAGCTTGCTTGCTGTGATGATATTCTATCAGGTCTTGCAGACTGTTGTGTTTCTTCTGCAATTTCTTGAAAATCAGTAAATGCTTTTTGTTCAGCTTCTTGCTGTGATAACCCTTCTTTTAAATATTTATTTATTCTATTTCTATAGAATGTAGCACCACCAGACGCAATTGCAAAACTATCAGCAATTTGTGTTGGTGTAAATCCAAATTTAAGTATTGCACTCAATGCTGCTCTTGCTGTATTTTCAGCGCCTTTAGCTGCTCTTGCAATTTCATCTGCATTTACATCAGTTTGTAAACCGGACCTTCTTTGCTTAAGAAAGTCTGAATTAAATAACGTAGCAAAATCTTTCCAATATTGTGGTTGATTAGCTAATGCTAATGCTGCATTGAGCGGATTATTGTCTGTAAAGTTTATAAAGTTAACGGCAGATAATGTTTGTAGTACAGCAGATCTTGCATTAAAGAACATAATAGCACCTACAGAATTATTAGTCCAATCCATAAATTGTTGTTCAATTCTGCTTATACCAAATTTTCTATTTGTGCCAGTACGCATACGGTCAAGCATATCATTTAAAGCCTCAACATATCTATCACCATATAAAGCTCTTAGCTTTTCTTTATTTTTATCAGAAAATATAATATCAACATTGTTTTTCCATTCAGTTAAAAATTCACTTCTTTTAACACCATTTATATATGATACAATGTCTGTAGTAATATCACCTGAATCCCAATTTTTAGATGGTTCTGGATAACCTTCTGGCTGTAAAGCCATTAGTCTTTCGGCAAATGCTTTAAGCTCTTTATTCTTTCTTACAATTTTTATATTTTCATTAATAAGAGCTTGGCTTCCTTTTGTATCAGGAATTTCCATACCTTGTTGATTCCAAATATAAATACGAACAGCGTCTTGATTTGTTAAACCTGTTGCGTTCTTTTTTGTTAATCCGCCAGGTACATTTTTCTTTGCTTCTTTTTTAAGAATCTGCCACTCACGAAGAGCATTCTGTTTTGCTGCTTCGTATTGTTGTATACCGCGAGAAAATGGTCTAAGCAGATTTTCACGATACCATTCCATTTGTTGATCACCGGTTTTGCCACCAGCTAAAGTTGCGTATAACAATCCAACAAAATCATCAGCTGAATAAGGAATAAAGAATTTATTACGGCCTTTACCTTTACCTAAAATTCTAGCTTCAATAGGTGAAAACTGTTTTGTAGCTCTGATACCACTTGATTGTTCTAATAGTTTATTAAATTCTTTATTTAATGATCTTGAAAACTGTGTTTTGCCTTCATTATCTTTAATATTAAACGCATCTTTAATATTACCGTTTATTTCAGCTTTGCCATTTTTGTATTCTATAAAAACAATTTTTCCAGGGTCAATACCATTATCTATTGCCGCTACTTTAGTATTAAAATATCTATCTAAAAATGTTTTCCAATCTTTAGGCATTTTTTGTCCATACCCAGCCTTATCAACTTTTCTTGCATCAGAAACGGATAAAGCAAATAATTTATAATTTTCTTTTGCTTTTTGAACTTCTTCCATAAAAAGCTGTTTGCCATTTTCTTTTTTAGAAAGATCTTTAGCTAAATTTAAAAGCTTTTTCCATACAATATGATTCTGAACAGCATGCTCAAATTCGTATGTTTGCTTTTTAAAATATTGTTTAATGTTACCGTCTTTATCCGTACGATAAATTTTAATTTTTTTGCCATTTTTATCTAAAACAAAGTCTTCTATAGCTTCAGGGTCAATTCCAATAAATTCAGCACCTAGTCTATGCCAGTGCCCCACTTCATTATTAGAAGTTTGCAATGTTCTTTCAAGAAAATCGTATATATTAGGGTTTTCTTTAAGTAAATCAAAATAAGCACCCCACATATCATCATAAATATTTAGGTAAGCCTGTTGCAATTTAAAAATTTGACCACTTTTTAAAAGTTTTATAAATTCAGTATAATTAGTTCCATAAGCTTTATTAGGCCTATAAAAAAATACATTGTATTTTTCGCGTATACTTGTTTTATTTTTTATTTTAGTATTTATTATTTTTTTTCTAAAATCATTAATACGCTTTTCTACATTTTTAGATTTTTTTGAATCTTTTTTCTTTAATTCATCAAAACCAGGTATAATACTCGTATTTAATATCCAAGAAGGCCAAAAACTTCCAGATCTAGCTTTTATATTACCTACTTTTTCTTGAAAAATTTTAGCGTTATTTAACTCCTCTTTTTGATATTTTTTCCATTTTTCCGTATTATTAAGAATATCATTAGCAGATGGTGTATTGCTAAATTGTACTGAAGCTGGATTGGAATCTATATTTCTATTTTCAGTAAATTTTGGATTATAAGCTATAAATACAGTTTCTTCGCCATCTGGGGTGCGTATTTCATAATCATATGTATCCCATCCTAAATCCTTAGCAAATTTTTCATTTAAAGATCTATATAACCTTTTTCTGCTTTTTTCTTTAGCAGTAAATGTTATAGAATTTAATTTTTGGCTTTTAATTAAATCTATAGTTGCATTAGCTACAGTCCCAAATACTTTAAATTGGTTAGTAAGCCCTCCCACTGCAACCCCTGTTATATCTGTAGAGCCATCTAATGCATCTGCAAAAGTCATAGCCCATGACTTTGGATCATTGTCAATAACCTCACGTAGCCCAATACCTTCTGTTTGCTCAAATACACTATAATCAAAAGCAGCCGGGTCTTTAAATGTTTTTATTTCATAATCTACTTCTCCTACTTTAAATTTATATAATTTTGAACTTTCATCTAATGGATTTAATGGCTCTTGTATCCATTTGCCTTCAGCTTTAGTTGTAAGGCTAAACTGAACAGTGTTGTCATCATATTCATGCATTATACTATCCATTATTAATGGATAATTTTTACGTAATTTATTACTGTCCGTAGTTTCTAATAGTTTAACCAGATCTGGTCTTTCTAAATTGTACTCAAGTTTAGCTTCATTAGCCAATGATTTTGAAAACTGTAATCCTTCTGATCTATCTATTTGTTTTGCAATTAATGCTTTAAAGTTTTCAGGTAAAGTAATTTCAGTAATACCTGCAATTTCCTCGTATTTACTTAAAACATCAGGATCTTGCAAAACTTCCATTGTAGCATCAAATGCAATTTCTTCTGCAACTGCTTCAACAATAGCTGTTTTTCTAGTGCCTTGTGTTGATCTTCCAACATCGGAACCTAAAAAGTATTTTATAAATTCAGCTGTAGTAAGTTTTTTCTTTGTAAATATTTTTTTACCTTCTGCAGTGCGCTCCCGCATTTGCTTGCCGCTTTCATCTAAAACAGGTTCAGCAAAGTCTTTAAATCTTCTATTAATTAAAGACTGAGGTAATTTATCATATATAGCCTTAAAATTGTCCCGTAAAAACAATTCATAATCTTCTTGTCTACCTACAAATTTAGCTATAGGCTTTTTAAGCTCTGTTCTAAATGCTTTTTGTAATTCAAGTTTAAATTTAGGATCTTCAGGGCTTGGTAGTTTAGTACCAAATGTTTTTATTACAGCTTTTTTAACTTTAGTTACAAGCTCTTCTGGTAATCCTATTTCTTTACGTAAGCTTTTTATTTCATCAGCAACATTAGTCTCTTCTGCGGCTTCTAAAACGTCTTCTGTGACTGTGTCTGTAACACCTTTTGCTTCTGTAACATCAACAGTAAATTCAGTACCTAAAACTCTTTGGGCTGCTTCAATTGCTCTTTTAGGTAGTAAACTATTTATATAACCGGCTAATGGTGCCCCTTTAGCTTTTTCAGGGGTATATGACATTATCATGTCAAGAATACCACGCTTGCCTGTTTCTATTTCATCTTTTAGTAGTTGATATTCAAAGCCTGGTACATTGCGATACTTATTTACAATTCTGTCTACAATGGGCTTGAACTCATCTATAATATCTAACGCGTTTGCGGCGCCTTGTGCTTCATATATTTGTTGTACTCTATCGGAAGCTTTTGATTTTGAAAATTGTGCTACATCACTTTCAATAGCTGCTTGAATACCTGATAATTCTTTTGAAAGCTCACCTTTTTTTACAGATTTATTATACTCTTTAAGAAAGTTATATACATCTCTACCAGAATCAAATTTTATTTTACTAAATCCAAATTTTCTTAATATAGGCCTTATAAAATCCCCAAGCTTTGTAAATATATTTTCGTTATATTTTATATCGCCTAATAATATAGCATCTGAAAATGCAGTAAAATATTCGTCTATACCTTCATTTTCTAAATACTCATCACTGTAAAGTCTCTCGCCTTTATCATTTTTAGCAAACAGCCTTTCTTCAATTATAGCTAATTGATCTTTGCTAATTATATTTTTAAATTCAGCTACTATTTTTTTTCTGTCTTTTCCTTTTAGCTCTTTATTTAAAATCCCATGCAAAAGTTCGTGACTACCTACTGTTACAGCGCGTGTTTCTTTTGCTGTGTCTGTGTTAATAGTAATTACCCCATTTTCTATAAAGCCATCAGATTCTAAGTAATCATTAAGCTTTTTACTGCCTTTATATTTTTTAGCAATTTCTTTTTTATTAAGCGACTGTACTTTTAGTCCTAACTTTTTAGCGCCTTTTTCAGCAAATTGAATGGATTGTTCTAATTTTTTTTCTGTTATAATTTGATCAATTCTATTATCTAATTCTTCTAATCTTTTTGAATCGCGTTTTGTTAGGCTAGGATTGTTAACTTTTTTAATTTTATTTCTTAAAGCATTTTGCTCTTTTAATAAATCAATTACTTCAGCCTTATTAGCTTCTGGAACATTAACGTCTTCAAGTATATTATTAAAAAAAGTAGTACTAGCAAGATTTTCTTTAGCTTTTTCTGCTTGCTCTTTTGTAATTTCGCCTTTTTTAGCTCTATTATTTATTTCCTCGGAAACTATTGTTTCAGCATTTTTAATTTTAGCTAAATTAATCGCTGCGTCAGATGTTTTTTCTTCATTAATAAATAAATCTGAAGCATTATTATAATTTGTATTTTTAAGCTCTTTATCTATTTTTAATCTAGTTATACTTTTGCTAATGTTTTTGGACTGTCCTAAAATGCTAATTGGAGCAGATCCAAGCCCTGCAAATGCTTCAAACCCAATTTCAGCTGCGTCCATTTCTTGTCCAGCAACAAATCTTCCAGCTATTTCTCCAGTTGCTCCTCCGGCTATTTCAATACCTCCAATAGCCCCAGCAGCGGCTACACCTGCTCTTTTAAATCCAGCTTTAGCTATTTTGCTACCAACACCTTTAGCAATACCCATTGTAGCCAATTCAATTGCACCAATAGTTAGCCCTCTGCCTAAAGCTTTATTTTTAAGGTCAGATAATTTTTCTTCATTTTGTAAAAATGCTCTTACATTTTCAACTGTTAAATTATCTCCTAATTCTTTATTTAATAATTCTGAAAATGTTAAACCAGTTTCTAATGCTGCCATTGCTCCACCCATTGCACCAGCAATTCCCCCCGGAACTGCGCCTACTAAAGCAAAAGGAGCACCAGCTAAAGCCCCTGCCCCTAATCCTGCTGTTGCGGCTATTGCAACTTCATCAGATTTTAATGCTCCAATTTGCATTGCAATAGAGCTAACTAATTCTTGAGTCAATACGGTCGGATTTAAAGCAGCGCCTTTTATAAAGCCCCACCAGCCACCTCCTTCTTCTTCGTATATTTTATTAAACTCACGCATCTCGTCGGATTGCATGATATTCTTATTAGTTTCTTCGTTGGCTTTTATAAAATTTAAAATAGTTTCATCATCTGCTTCAGCCCCTTCTCTGTATAAATTTATACTAGGGTCTACTAAGCTAGATTGTTCTAATCCTTTATTAGCAGCCCTATAAATATCACCAAAAAAATCAGTTAAAGAATTTTTTCCAAAAGCTCTTTCAATTGCTGTGTCTTTTTCTTGTGAACCCAAAGAAGGTATTTCCAAAGACAAATCCATATTTGTGGGTGCTACATTTACCTCCGCAAGCGCACCCATTTGATCTTCCTGCGGAGGAGTTATCTTTCCCAAAGAATCAATTTTTGCTTCTGGAAATTTGTTTAAAAAAGTATTTACTTTATCTTCCGGTATATTATATTTTTTTCCGTTTGGTAATGTATATATAGGCATATTAAATTCTATTTATTTTATTCCAGCTTGTTCTTTTTGTATTCTAAGTCTAGCTCTTTGAGCAGAATCAGCTTTATTTAATTCACTTAAAGTATTGGCAGTGTTTATTTCATTTAATGTACCTTGCACATCAATATCATCTAAAATTTCAAATTTAGTTTCATCAAATTCTTCTTCTTTTTCTTCTGCTTCTTCACCGAACATAGTTAAACGATCAGTAGTACTATAACCATATAAATCTTTAATAAATTTATCTATTGCCGCACCAGTTGTTTCCCCTATAATAAATGGTTTTTGTTTACCATCAACTTCTATAACATATGCATTTGGATTTAAAAGTTCTCCATCATCATCTGTTTGTGTATTTTGATAAATTTCAAGACCGGGTAAATTTGTATTTGCATAGTCAATAAAAGATTTTGCTTGACTTTCATTTATTGCATTAGGCCCTAAAAATTTTTTTATAGGTTTTAAAAATACTGAAGTCGCTTTTAATTCTCTTTGACGCATTAATTCATCAAACTCCCATTTATTTAAATCTCCTTTCCCTTTAGCTTGCTCAGCCTTAATTTTATTAACCCTATCGTACTCGGTTTTAAGATTAGACGATGTGTTTAAAGCTATAGTTTTATATTGTTGTTTAACTCTATTAACAAAGTCTTCTGGTAAAGCAATATCTTTAAATGATTGTATATATTCATTTTCATCAATTTCTCCATCATTATTTGCGTCAATAGCGTTTTTGCCCGTAAGTGTTTTAAACATAGGTGCTAACTCCCCAAATGGCCCACCCATTTTTAAAAAGTCTGTTGCTAGTGAAAGAGCTTGTTTTGGTTGCATTTCAAGATTTCTAAAATAGTTATCAATCTTTTGTTCAAGATATGCACTTTGTTCAGTATCTTCACCTCCAATAAACATTCCTTTAGAGGCTGCTTGTTCTGCAATACCTATAATATCTTTTTCTATTTTATTATGAGTTTCATAATCCTTAGTAGTTAACTCGGGTAAATCATCAAATGAAACCTCTTGACCAGTTGTATTGCTTTTAAAATACATTTGACCATCTTTAAATACTGGCTCACCATTTAATTGCACAATATCTTGTATCAGACCTTTTTCATCAGCTGTTAAAGAATCTGAAAAATCACCACCTTCAGATATTTCTTTGTAAGCTTGTGAATATTCTTTTATAGCATTAATAGAGCCTTGCATTTGTGCAATTTTTTTATTTTGATTAGATAAAGAATCCATATAATCAAATTGGTTCATTGATCCTTTTTGACTAACTAATTGCCTATTTTCATCTTTAACAGATAAAGCTTGCTGTGTATACCAGCCTCGCCAAGCCTCAGGTATACCATCAGTCTGTAAAGCCCCTAAGCTTTTATAGTCTTTAGCCTTTATTAATTCTTCTCTTTCTTTTTCTAGTCTAAGTTTTTCTGCTTCGGCTTCTCTTTTTTGTTGGGCTGTTTCAAAAGTACGTACACCCCTGTCTACAGCATTGCTTATACTAACATATCTGTCTGCAGAAATCCCTGCGCCTCTTATTAATGCTAAATTTGCCATATTATTGTCCTAATTTTGCTCTCAACGCTGCGTTAATATCATTTCCGCTCATTGTAGTTGGTCCAGTTGTTGTTAATTTTTGAGCCCCAGCAGTTTGTAATTCATTTCCAGACGTTACTGATTTTATTGATCCCCTTGTGTTTTGTGATTTATTATATTTTTTAAAATCTGTTGGGCCACCTAATGCTCCTAATGCACCGCCTGCTGCTTCAGCAATCCCACCAACTAAATCTTGCGTTGCCGCTGCCCTTGCTGCGTCTGCGGCCGCTTTTCTTTGTTGAGACATACCTAACAATGTTTCTGTTCTTCCAAACTCCTGTTCTTGTACATATTGTTGACCCGCTGCACGTTGAGCTTGTAAATTTTGAGCACCCCTAGCTGCAGCCATTTGATTAGCAGATTCTTGTTGCCCAATGCTTGCAGATGCAGCTTGAAGATTTTGAGATTGTTGCCCAGCCATTGCCTGCGCCAATGCTGCAATACCAGACCCCCCGGCCGCAGCTTGCATGCCAGATAGTGTACTAGCTAAACCTTGTTGCTGTTGTTGAGCTTGAAACTGTGCTTGTTGTTGATTAACAGTTAAGTCTTCAAAAGGGTTTGTCATTTGAGCTGAAGGGTCCTTAAACTCAAATGTTTCGTAAGCTTGTCTTCGTTGAGCTAATTCTGCTTTAGCAGATTCTTGTTCTTCTTTTCTAGCTTTACTTCCTATAAGAGAACCCGCTGCTTTTATAATTCCAGGAGCAGCTGCTGCTATTAATGGTAAAGGCATAATATTTTATTTTTAATTACTACTTATATTTATTTCAGAATTTACTGCGTATAATTCAGTAAAATTTGTTGAATTATTTGTCATTCTAACATTAGCGTTATAGCCAAGTACACCATTACTATTTATTACATTATTTTTAGCAAACATAAAGTAATCACCTATTGCAGGCCTTGGCGTTGTTGAATCTACATCAACAGTAAAACTATATTTATCAGATGAAATTGCAGTACAACTACCTAATTCAACTAATTGATTATTTTTCTTGTAATAAACAATATCACCTGTCTGTAGCGATGTATTTAGTTTTTGATTAAAGTTTATAGTTAAGTTAGCCATTACTAATGATATGTTTTAAATTTAAGATACCTAGCGCCATTGAATGTTCCATGACTAGATTGATTGTTTAAAAATGAATACATATATGACAATCCATACCTTTCATGCCAAGTATAATTCCAGTTATTACCTCTTGGAAGGTTAACATAATAAGCTTTCATGTACGAATCAGAGTAGTTTCCATTGGGTATATTGGCAAAACCTGTGATTTTAAAAGGTAATTTTGCATAAGCTCTAGTGTATATACCATCAACATAAGTTGGTATTGTAATTCCAAAAGAAAATTGTATACCAGAATAGTTAGGTAATGCTATTAAACCATTAGGTCCTTGTGTTTCTGAAATATATATATTATTACCACCACCTATATAATAGTTTTTCCATCTATTAGTCCAATCTTCTGGAAGAGCAGCTGAAGGATTTCTCCACCATCCAGTTTCTTCTACAGCCGCAGTCCCGTCTCCATCTGTTGTAGTGTTTATTAAAGTTCCAGCAATATCTAAAGATACTCTTTCTTCTGGAATAATAGTAGGATCTTTTACAACTTTAGAATTTGGCGTTATTAAATCTATTGGTATTTTTAAACTTGTTATTGTACCTTCATTAACAGCAACCCACAAACCTAAAAATGCTGCTAAATCACCCGCAGCTCCGGGGTTTGGTAATATTACAGTATAACCTGTTTTTGTATAATTTATATTGCCAGTTAGTGGACCATTAGAAGTACTCCATGTTTGTCTAATATAATTATAACCATTTCGAACATCCGCAGGAGCTTTATTAGATAAAACCCAATTAAAATTATCAGTCATTATATTAGACCAAGTAGTACCGTTTAAAAATTCTAAAACGTTATTATTATCTAAATATTGTTGAGGTATAATTTTTATATTAACAGGATCTCCAGTATAACCATAAGCTCCACCACCAGATGGTGCATTAGTTGTTATTCTATTAGCTGTGCCATCATAATCTCCAGATCCATCATCATATCTACTTAATGAAGATGTAGTATTATAATCCTCTATTACGTTATATGTATTTAAAGTTGCTTGAGATATATGATCATTATTATCTTGATCATCAATAGATCTTCTTCTCATTTCATATGATATGCCAGATAATTTATTGAATGTACTGTCTGCCGTAACATCATCAAAAGCAAAATCTATCTTATATTCTCCGTTACCTCTTAATAATTGGAAATCAAAACTTGAATTACCGTTGTTATCAAAATAAGCATCATAAGTAAAAGTTAAAGCATTAGCGTCTATTGATGCCCCTTGTACTGGCTTTATATTGAAACCTTTTGAGGATATGTCCTGTACTATAGCATCATAATTTGCTTTATTATCTATCTTAATGCTACCTGTTAAAGTTTGCTTTTTATTTTTAAATATAGTACTGCTGATAGGATAGCTGTATTTTATTATATCATTATACAGCTCGTGCTTTTTAGTATTTGTGAATAATTTTAAGTGTGAACCATCTAAAGAACAAACGCCCTTGTCAAACAACCACCCCGCTTGTGTACCTGAAGTTATGTTTTTAGTGCTTACTGTAAATAATTTTTCATTATTTTTTTGTATAAGATTAGTTGCTGTAAACGAAAATAAGTTACCAGGTATTGTTTCATTTGAATTATTTCTAACAAATATTCTTACATCTTCATCAAGTAAAGAATTTGTAGCATAATATTTTGGATACACATTAGAAGACTCATTTATTGGTGACCAAGATCTATCATTTTCATTAGGGCCATTAACTTGCTCTGCACATCCAGCTAATTTAACCTCAACTAAATAATATTTTGTAACAACATTACCGTTAGCATCTATTGTTTTATTAGAATTTAAATTTACATTTATATTTACTTCATTAAATGAAATAGTTGCATCACTATTTAAATCAACAAGCAAGTTTGTTATTAAAGAATTATTAGATGAATTAAATTCAAATTCACCAGTAGTTGTTACTGCATTACCACTATCGTTTGTATAAGATCCCGCTGGGGCTAATGTAACTTCAGTATTATTAACGTTATCTATAAAGAATAAATTACTATCTGTAAATTGTGTTGTATCAATAATGCCTAAATTAGCTAATTGAGTTAAAGATTGATATATAGGAAATAACGTAGCTGTTGTAGAATCAAAATTAGTTCTGCTTCTAGTAGCTGTATTTATATTATTTAAAACACCGTCTACCGTATAATTAATATTTACTTTCAAAGTGTACTTAGTTACATTAGTTGTAACTTCAGCTTGAGTTAATGTAACACCAACTTTTGGTCTTAAAGTAAATGTAGATGTTGCTGAAGGCTGTATAAAAGTTTTTGATTTAAAGCCAACCTCTATTGTATCACCAACTTTACGCAACAATAATTCTCCATTAGCAGCATAGTCAGCTGTTACATCATTGTTGCTAACATCTAATAGTTCAAAATCATCAGCATCAATAGTGCTATCAAACTCATATGTAGCAGATGGTGTTAGTGTAAAAAAGTATTCTGTTTCAGCAGGAGTTGAGCTTAAACCTGATCCACCATCAACAGTATATGATGTAGCTGCTATTGTGAAGTTACCAGCAGGATTCCCATCACTAGCGTTTACAGAAGATGCAAATGTTGTTGTAACATCTTTTCCAACAAACGACGATATATCCAAAGTGTAAGTTTCATCTTCTTGAAAATCACTAACAAATAAAGTACCAGAAACAGTAAGTACGTTTGTATTTACAGCATCGAACTCTATATTATTTAATAACACAAAAGCACCATTATCGTTGTCCCCAAGAACAACATCTGTTGATGCCGGTTGTTTTCCTATAGTATAAGTACCAGCGGGAAGAGTTAAATCAAATGTAAATTGTCTATTTGTACCCTGTCCTATGTAATCTTCAATAGAAAAAGTATTGTTTATAGTATTAGAGTATTTAACTAAAAACGTTGCTGTTTTTCTACCTTTTTGGTTTCGAGTCAATGTTATTGTTTGACTACCAAAACTAGTGTCTATATCTGTACCTGTTATATTATTTATTTTTAAAGTATAAGTCTCTGCAGCATCAGAACTATCAAATATTAAAGGTATTGTTTTTTTACCAGTTACATCAATAGTATAACTTTCTTTTGATATTAAACCAGATGTATCAGATAATACAACTTCAAACTCAGCATTTTGCTCTCCATTAATTATAAGTTCTCTGGTTTCTGCAATATTAGGAATTACACTTGTGTTTATTGTTTTAGATATAATCTTAGGATCTGGCAATACAACTTCTAACGGTGTAACTGTAATAGTATAATTATTATCACTTGTTGTATTTTTAGGCACAAATACAGTTTCTATTACTTTGTAAGACTTATCAGATAATTTAATTTTTTCTAAAATTACATTAGGATTATCTACAGTGATAGAATCAGCTGTTAAATAATAACCATCATCAGCAGTTATAATTCTTTCAGAAATAATTTTTTCTTCACCATAGTTACCACTAACTTGATAACTATCAACATCTGTATTGTCTATAGTTGCATTAGTAATACTTAATTGTGGAGTACCTTTAATTTCTATGGGTTTTTTGTCGGCAGTTGCAGCAACACTATAAACTAAAGTGTTATCGTCTGAGCTTTGATTTTCATTAATCGTAACGGTAGCTTTTACGTTGTCACCATCTTGCTCAAATACTATATTATTATTACCATTTAAATCTACTTCTGATGAAACAAAATCAGATGCTGTTATTTGATAACCGTCTTCAGGGTATATTGTAAATACAGCTTGTGATATTTGCTCACCAGGTTTTTGTGTTATTTCAATAGGTTTAGTGTAAAAACCAGTACCATTTAAATCTAAGTCTAATGTAGTTGTAGTATTTTCCACATCACCCACTTGATCAACATAAGGGTCCTCATCATTTACGGCAGTACCGCCGCCTCCAGTATCACTAAAGTCACCTGTTGTATTCGATGCACTATCATTAACTGTAACTGTACCGCCGCCAGTAGAAACTGTTG
>Ga0255763_1001002_pt1 | contig 30124 bp, 41 predicted proteins | sample 041ome_2_FD_179963 | JGI IMG/M metagenome (GOLD analysis project Ga0255763, IMG submission 179963) | Coastal salt marsh microbial communities from the Groves Creek Marsh, Skidaway Island, Georgia - 041406US metaG (version 2) | ecosystem: Environmental > Aquatic > Marine > Intertidal zone > Salt...
GCCTTCTCCAAGTGCTCTGCTACCGTCTTCCAGTCATCTTTCTTCGTCTTATCAGGATGCATCCCGTTTCTGTCGTACCTTTCGAGCGTCGGAGGCTGTGTGTGTCGAATACGCGGTGTTCGTATCCTTTTCCTTTTTTTTTGGCGATGACCGAGAACGTACGGACGGGTCGTAAGAGGACGCGAACGGATGTGTGGCACAGAAAAAATCTGATGCAAGCGTGCGAGGACGACACGGGACATTTGTCTGACGTGGGCGACTCTGATGATGCGTGTGAAAGCGAACCGTTCGTTGAAGATGGTTGCGATGAGGACAGTGACGCCGACAGTCTCGAATACGGTGTTCGCGTGCACGACGAAGAGGACATAGACGTTCGTGAAAACCCCCCGGTTGTTCTCTGTGAAGATGGGGAGGATGTTCTCACGCGAAAGAGCGTTGTGCTACGTCAGGGCGACGACGCACAGGGAGCGTGTCGTCTGTTTCCCGAGGATGACAGTTGCCTGTCGGATTATTATGTGTGATGACTGTAAAATGACGACTGAATCCTGGTCAGACCTGGATCTTGACGCAGTCAACCGTTTGATTGATATGCGTGGCGCCAACAATATCGTACAGAATTCGAAGACGGGACCAGTTGCGTTGGTGAGAAATGCCAGACGACAACAAATCCCTGAAACAGACGTTGACAATTGGCTTGAGGAGTCGTTGGACAAGTCTGGTCCACTTGAGTTTGTGAAGATGTCGCGTGAGTTTGGTATCCCGTCTGTCGACGTGAACGGGTTTATGTATCGGGTGTTCAATGTGCCGCCCTTGATTCCTTTGGGACGGGAGTTCAATGACATCCCAAATGTGAGGTCGCCGAACCCGAAGCACCAACTGAGTAACGACCAAATACTCAATCTCCTCCTCGTTCCAAACAAGAATACCCGGTCAAACGCAAAGCCGCCGGCGGCCAGTATGAGGACCTCGAACACCTCCACGAGGAACAGCAAGAATAAGACGACGGTTGCGTTGCGTGACGTGCAACTTGTGAAGAAAGCCCGGTCAAATGCAAAGCCACCGGCGACCAGTATGAGGACCTCGAACACCTCCACGAGGAACAGCAAGAATAAGACGACGGTTGCGTTGCATGACGTGCAACTTGTGCTCGCGTATGTCTGGGGTCTGAATCCGGTCACAGGAGAGAAAGAGCCTTCCACGAACAGAAGAGTTCGTTTTGATGCCCCGGATATCGAGCGGATACGAATACAGAATTCACTGCTCACTGAGTTGATTCATTTGAAGGAGAACCCATACGCTCGGCTCTTCGTCAATCTACGCGTCTTTGTGTTCAATGCCTTGGCGCGGGTACGTAGTAGTGTTCTGCAAGATTCACTGAGGAAAACAAACAAAGAGATACTTCTCAATAAAACCGACGAGGAAATCGTCAACGACGTGTTGATCAATGTGTCAAAAGAACTGGCGGAAGTAGATCCGTCAACTCGGAACCTCGTGAATATGAGCCTTCGTCCAAATGACCATACTCCGTTGGAGATCGACATGTCGAAAGGAAAGGATTCATGGGTATGGATGAAGACGAAGGAAGGACTTCAACGTCCTTGGACGTCGGCGCGAATGTATTTGTTTTGCCTTGGAATCACCCTGTACGGTCGTGGTGATAACGCCATCCCGAAAATCCGGAAGAAGTTCCTCCCAGATATGACCGACATCGCCATAAGAAACCGAAAAATCAGTTCTCAGGTTCAAGTGTCGAAGTCGAAGACGTCTCTTTCTGGGCCGCAGAAGTTGTTGGGAGGAGACGGGAGCATCACCGATGCCTATTTCGTAACCCAAGAACAACGATTTAAGGATGCCGTTGAATCTGTCAAGGGGGACAAGCAGACGCATTTGATTTACCGGGCACTGGCGAATTTCCAGAAGGAGATCATACCCGTTCGCGGCGTCAAACGCGGACGCGGTTGACGTGTGTGGAGGACGCGGCGGAGAGGACGCGACGGGGGCACATTTATCCACGCATTTATATGAATTAGAATTGACGCTGTTCTAATTTATGCTAATTGATGACGATTGATACACGTTGACTCGTTCATCACGTGAATACGTATACGCGCCCGCATAATAAGAAGGTGTCGGTATGTCAGAGTTTCGGCCAACGGATATATTCAAGACATCGCTGGGCGAGTCGCTGCTCTCTCGTGTTCAGATGGACGCATCCAGCGCGTTACGTGAGTTCAAAAAGGTATCTGAAGTCGCCGATGAGAGGAAGGAGACGATACAGCGATTGACGGACCAGATTACTCGTCTGGAAAAACTGGTAAGAGAGTTGCAGATGAGCATCACGCCTCCGCGTATGGTGGACGTGAGTGCCGCGGATTCGAAACCCAAATCCGCTGATGGACATAAGAAGTTGCGGCCTATTCGTCGCAAGAAGCGAAAATCCACTCAAGGAGATGGCAAAGACCAGGGGTAAACCAGGGTACGTGGATGCACTTTTCCCGCCTAAATGTGTCCAGCGTACCCCCCATGAGGGCCGTACTTTGCCCAAATGATGGTAAACTAACACCCTACAGTACTAAACTCGAGTTTAGTTCGTAGGATAGCGGCCATGTTTAGAGATTTTTGGGATTCCAGGGCCCCAGACCAGTCGGATTGGGGTTCCAGGAAGTACGAGCCCCGGCTCCCATATGATCCCGAAACAGGCAGTGGAGTTAGTTTATCGGACAAAAAGAGGTGTTTTTCGGTCGAATTCGTCGATTTACCGTCCATGGTACCGTGTAGCGCTTATGTTGATGATGACTTCTGGACGAATAAATAAATAAATTCTTTATTTTTTAGCATACTATAAGCATATAAGGATTCAAGGATGTCACTTTCACTGTCACAGCGTCTGCACCATGCCTGGAAGGTGGAAGAGTCCATCTACGGGCGTACAACCACGACGCACCCCCGCAACCGCAACCAGTTCAACTTCTGCTGCGAGACAAACAAACGCATCTATGACGCAATATCAACGCATCAAATGACCACCGACGCACAAACCGTGTTCCGTGGTCTGCAGTATGCGGCCACGTACGATCGTGAACTGTATTCGTCGAACCTGTCGGTGACCGAGAACATGTTCATCGACAGGTTGTTCGATGTGGTCGCCGAATGGGACAGGTCACAAATCGCGTCGTTGTGGTACTGCAAGTTGGTCGGCGACGTCGAGACGACGCTCTGCAACGCGATCCCACTGACGTACAGTTCGACGATCTTCTTTGCGGATCGGACCATACATGACACGCTCACGTCCTCACTGGACGACACGACGAGCACGTGGTCTCGTCACGAACTCATCACCAGCACCCAGTACGTCCAATACGCCCACGCGTTTCTTCGGATGCTGAATTACGGTATGATGAGAGTATGATCGCGATTTATATTTGGACTTACGGTATACGATGCACCGTGACCCGGAGGTGACAAACGTCGTCGGCATGCCCCGAGATGGGCTGATCGTCTACTCATCAGAAAAAAGCAACTGCACCCAAGTCGTTGAGACCACGCTCGAACGGTTGGGTCTTCTCCAGACCGCCAAGGACCACAGTCCGTGGGTCCACGACTGGCGATGGAACGTGTACAAGCCCCGAAACAGGGTGACGGTTTCCGAGATCGCAACGGCCAAACGGCAGGGGTGCATTACACTGAAGTTTGTGAGGGACCCCGTGGACCGGTTCGCATCGATGTACACACGGTACAACAAACTGGGTCTCAAAGGGGTCGCGTCCGGGTTGACGGTCGATCAATTCATCTCCAGGCTCTCGACAGAGAACCTGTTGCGGTACACGGACACCCGCTTCGACACACATTACCTGAGCCAATCGTTTGACGGCGAGATGGATGATATGTGGACGGAAGTCATTCACGTGGAAACACTGCGATCAGCCAGTGAACGTCAACGGCTAAAAGAGACATACGGTCTCATCTTCGACGCAAACTTCACGTCGGAACACTGGACGCATGCTACCAAGGAATCGTTCACTTCTGATCAGCGCGAGCGCATATTGACGCTGTACGAAATGGACACATCGTACGCGCTCTCATAATTTGTTGTCGTATACCATGAACAACGAAAGGAAACCACGCACTATAAGGCTCACGCCCAAGGCAATGCAAATGGCCAAGCAGTTGGGGGTGCCAAGGAAGTACATGCAAAAATTTGGCAACCTTCTGCCACCCAACAGGTCGATCAAAAACGCGTACCAACTGCTCGATATTCTCGAGAATAATCAGTTCAAAAACATGAGCATGAAAACGAAGAACGGGATCATGTTTCGGTACATCATGACACGAAACAGGGGCGTCCTCCCTGCGGTGCGCACGAACAATCGCACGAACATTCAGGCTCGTCTGAGACCCACCCGTTCTGCACCATCCTTAAAACGGCCTCGATCGAACACCTCCAACACTGCATCGTCAAAACGCCGTGCATGAACAACTGCTGCTGCCTGTAAACGACCCGAGATAAAACCCCGATGAATGGTATCAGGATGTCAGTCAACAGGATCTCTACGGCGACGGTCCGCGTCGATCCACTGAAACGGGACAGGAACGTCTATCGAGATACCAACGAGTACCACGTCGAGTTCGATAGGACATACAACGGCGTGGTGGCAGTGGACCTCGAATACGCTTCGCTTTCCAAGACGGAACCCGCCATCTCCAGCAGAAACGATACGCTGGTGTACCGCGTCGGAACGTCCCAGCGCATGACCACCAGGATTCCGCGCGGGGAGTATACGGTCGACCAACTCGTCTCGGAGTTGACCACCCTCCTCACGGCAGATGGACTGGGATTGACCGTCGTCTACGATGATCAGACGCGCAAGTTGACCTTTTCGGCGGGGAGCGCGTTCACACTGTACATACTGGATTCGACCGCCCGAGACGTGCTGGGACTGTCCACGCCCGAACCCATCGTGACAAGCACCACCAGTGCTCCATACACCTACACATGCGGCGCGTCGCCAGACACGCGAGGCGTCAAGTACGTCATCTTCCGGTCGCCGGATCTGCTCGACCGCGAACTGGGGATGGTGGATCTACAAACGGACCCACAGACGTTCGTCAAATATCCTCCACACGTCTTCAAGAATTACATGCAACGGTTGCGAGGTCTACGCATCAGAGTGGAGCGGGAAGACGGGTGGCTGTACGAAACGGACGGGACCAACCATCTCCTCGTCTTTACCATCAAATATTACGACGATGCCACGCAACCCGAACTGCTGGCGGATATCGTGTAACAACACCATCAATCCAACAGCCGTCCTCCATCAAACGTACGTCAACACGGCCTCGGCAGTTTCGTCGTCGTTGAGATGTCCCCACATGCCCATCTTGGCTCGCAGCGAATCGTCACCGAACAGTTTCACCACGTGATCCATTTTCTTCGATTGCAACCGAAGCACGTGCTCGTCGATGGTGTCGCGGGCGATGATCTTGTGGACCGTCACCTTATGGTCGCACCCGATGCGGTGTGCGCGCGCCACCGCTTGAAGTTCAACACTCGGTGTCCAGTCGGGAGACAGCATGCACACCGTGTCGCTCGATTGTAAATTCAATCCCACACTACCGACCGTCACGTTGATCACCAAGACACGCCGCTCCGTATCGGATTCGCTCACGTCGTTGAACCACGTCGCGAGCATGCCTCGTTCCTGTGACGAGGTTTGACCGTGCATCTCGCGAACCATACACCCCGACCGCTCACATGCCATGGAAACGACACCCATCTCGTTTCGATGATGCGTGAACACCAGGATTCGTCTGGCATTCTTGTCTTCCACGATTTCCATCAACTTGAGCAGTTTTGCCCCGACGCCGATGGCAGTGGCACCAACGAACTCCACGCTCACGATGCACTGCTGCAACATGGTCACCGTCTTCAACACATGCTGTCTACCCTCCTCCGAACACGTCTCGGTGCCCCGCCTGACGATCTGATTGTACACGGCCTTTTCGTGCTGTGTCAGGTCCACCAGGTGTGTTTTGACGTCGCACGGCGGAAGTTTCAGACGTTCGCAGCCCAAGGTATCGTACGTGCGACGCAATATCATAGATTCGACGGCGAACGTTGTAGGCAGGGTAGGCACGCCGGCAATCCAGCAAGCCAACGTCCTCACGTCACGCGGCCGAGACATCAACGGTGTCCCGGTGATGACCCAACGCGTATCGGACGAAATCGACGACACGCACTGGTACGTCTTCGATTTCGCGTTCCTGATGCGGTGTCCCTCATCCAACACCACGCGGTTGAACTCGATATCGAACGACATACGTTGGAGGTACTCGTACGTGCACACGACGATGGGGTGGGACAACGGCGCGCGGCGGATATCGTTGACTGAGCCGTACTTGTCCGACAAATGCACGCACTTTATATCCGTGATTCGACGTATCTCCTGCACCCACTGGTCCGTCAACGATTTCGGGACGACCACCAACGTCGTCGCGACGGGATTGGCACAACAGAGAGCAATCATCATCATGGTTTTGCCCAACCCCATCTCGTCGGCCAGTATCCCTCCCCGGAGCACCCCGCCGGCGAAGGCGGGCCGCTGTTCTCGTTCCATCATCCATCGGACACCATCGTGTTGGTGGGGGAGAAGACGCGCGTTCAACTTGTACCGTCCCAACGACTCCTCGGAGCGAGCGACATGGACGTCATCGTCGGTCGACATGGCGGACGGCACAAACGATTCGCTGTATCCTGTGGACTCTCTCTTCGTCGTAAGAAGTGGTAGATCGAACGATTCGGCAGGTTGTGTCTTACACGCCCCGCAAGTAGTCGTCCAACATATACAAAAGTGTGTTGCCGCGTCGCTCCGACTGCTGGTGCATACGGGCGTCGCGGACCTGCCCGAGCGTGGACACAAACTCGTACAACTCATCTTCGACGTCCGCGGCGTCCGATAGGTCTTCGTCGATCGTGCCTTGCACCAGTCTGCCCCAATAGTAACACTCCTCGAGAAGGTCCGTCGCAGACCACTCGCGGTCATTGTAACCCGTCACCGTCATCCCATCGCGCACACACCGAACGGCCAAGCGGATGTACGTCGCCAAGAACGTACACACTTGATCCAATTCTTGAGTCGTCTCGATAAATGGAGGAAGAGATTTATACAGACAAGATGGCGGACGAATCAAACGCACCTTTGGCGGGACGATGACATGTCTCGCCACGGTTAAAAACATTTCGCTATGTCAAACACATCGCATGAGTGCAGCAGTTCTCCTCGTATTCATTTTCATTTGTTTCTGTCTGTTCTCCGCCGTCGCGGCAGTCGGAGTCGTCATCATCACCAAGAAACCCGACACATCGACCGACCCACCGAAAGGCGGCGCCAAAGAAACCGTCGAACTCAAGCACGGGTGGAAGTACGTGCTCTCAGACGGCACCAACTACCTCGCATACGACTTTGACGACAGCAGGGACAAAGGCAAAATGTGCAACGCCGCCACCACGACGGACAGGGACAAAGCGGCACCGCTCAAACTGACGAAATCGGGATCGCAATGGATCGTGGCAACGGACTGTGATCAGGACGGGAATTACACGTCGTATCTCACGGCGGGCAAAGATCTCATCGAAGCCAAGAACAAAGATGATGCCAGCACCCAGAAGTGGACGATCGATTGCACACCAGACGGATGCGGATTCAAAAACGACTCGAAAGGATGGCTCAACGGAACCTTCGACGCGCCCACCTGGCTCACGACCAACAAACGTCTCTCATTCGCAAAACTCTAATGCCACTACCGTAAAACACCTCGTGATATGACAGTATCGATCGCCGAGCGACTACAGCGTTTGAATCGCGTCCCACAGTACGAACAGCGGTACGTGCGTATCGTCCGGACTGACCGGGTAACGGGCCGCTTTCCATGGAACGTCAACGAAGACTCACACACCAACATCGCGTCAAGAATGCAGAACTCCAGCATGGTACGAGGTGAGACGGTCCCTCATGACGGCATCCAATGCAGCCGCCGCATTAGGTATCAAACCTTTCGATTCCTTCACGGGGGACGTCCGACGGGACGCCATCGAGAACATCGTCCACCGCAAATTCAAGGGGAACGTGGCCACACGCCACGGCGTAAAATATGAAGACAGTGTGCGGGATATGTTTGATGCGATCATGGGCAAACACACGACAGAATACGGCCTTATCATACACGGGGACGTGCATGGCAAGGAAAAGGGACTGCCGTGGCTTGCGGCATCGCCAGATGGGATCACCTCTCAAGGAGAGATGGTGGGTACTGACTCGACCGTCGTGTGCTCGCCCTGACTCTCTCTCACACGCGTCTTTTCTTTCGCTCGTTCGCCAGGTGGAAATTAAGTGTCCCTGGCGACGACAGATCGTCCCGGGAGAAGTGCCTCACCATTATCTGCCGCAAATTCAGTGTCAGTTGCACGTATGTGACCTCGACATCGCATACTTCGTGGAATGGCAACCTGCCCATCTCAGCGACACCAACACGGAAGTCATCAACATCGTCCCCGTGCCGAGGGATACTGCATGGCTCGAACGTCACTACGACGAACTGAAGGGGTTTTACGACGAACTCATGGAAGAACGGAGGAACTGGGTCCCGCCACCGCCGCCCGTCTGTCTGGTTCGCGATGACCTATACGATGACCTCCTCGCGACGAAAAAGCGACCTCGCCTCATGTTCCAAAGCGATAGCGAAGATGAAGACAGAGCACCCTTGTTCATCGATGATGTGTAATACCGATGTTTTTACACACCACCGAATAGGACCGTCCCCGCAAACGATGCCATCATCGCCATCCCGCCACCCACAGCAACCAAGACACCCGTGGACGTCCCCCTCGACCCCCCGCCGGTCGGCTCCCGACCAGTCTCCGTCGCGGACCTCCGACCATCGACGCGGACCGGGGTTGTCGGTATCGTGCGCATATGAGACCGACTGGCTTCCTGTGCAACTTGGCGCGCCTGTATCATCATCATCTGTGCCTTCTCCTCCTGCTGTCTCGCCTGGATTCGCTCCTGTGCCAACGTCGACTCAGCGGCTTTAAGTTCCTGGTCGGTTCGTTTTTCGGTCGTTTTGATGCTCGCGAGTTCCTTCAAGATTAAGTCGACCTGACGACGATTTGCTACCACGACACCGTTCGGTCCACCGGCCTTGAGATTTTGTACCGTTCGCACCAAACTCTGTGCTTTACTGTTCAACTCCTCCTTTGTCTCCCGCAAATTATCCACAACCTCTTCCGCAATTTTCGCTTTTTCTTCCGCCTTGCGCAGATCAAGGTTCTCTCGTTTCAATTCCTCAATCGTCGCGCGTAGTGTGCGTATCTCGTTATTCAGTTCAGTCTGACGAACCATCATAACGTTGACTTCATCCTGTTTCGCCTTCGCCTCGGCGGCATTCTCGGCCAACGCGCGGGCACTCTCGGCCAACTTCTTCTCCGAGGATTCCTTCAACGCCGAAAACCTGGACTCTAAGTCCTTTAGTTTCGCGGCGAGTTGTTGTGAAAGTTCCGTTTGCTTCTCCAGTTCAACGACGACATTATTCATCTCGACGATCACACCGTTCAATTCACTGATCTTCTCCTCTTTCACAGTCAACACGCCTCGAAGCGTCTCGAGTTCCTTCGTTGTCTCGCCAAGTTCGTTTTTGAGGGAGTCGATTTCATCATTTGATATGCCGAGGGAACGCGCCTGTATCGCCACAGTCAACGCCAACTCATTGCGTGCACTTTCCATTGTCTCTTTCTGTGTCGCCACTATCTTCAACTCGCTTTCCAAGTTGACGATGTTTTGGGACATCTCATTGATCTTCTTTTCATAGGCTTGCTCACGTTGACCGAGTTCCTCAACTTTTTGGCCCAGCGACCGCAGGGCAGCCTCCTGTCCTTGTACCTGACCCCTCAGGGTTTTTTCTGTATCAGCGGCCACATACGCCGCGGCGTTCTGCCCTTCCATCTGCGTTGTCAGTTCCTTTTTCAGTTTCGCCAACTGGTTTTCTACAGTCGCCTTCTCGGCTAGAGCCTCGTCACGGGCCCTTTCCGCCATTTGGACTTTTACCTGCAACTGACTTACAACTTCGTCTTTCTCCGCCAATTCACTCGCTAAAGTTTCAAGTTGACTCGCCGACTCCTCAACCAAGCTCTCCAATTGTTTCAGTTGGTCCAGCAACTCATTCTTCTCCTCCTCAGAAACGGCCTGCGTTTGAGCCGATTCGTTACTTTCACTGACCCGCTGCTGCAACTCGACCACGGTTTCCCTCAAGTCGGTCATTTCCACCAAGGAAGATTCGGTGACTTCTTTTAAAGCGGCTGCCGTATCATCCAACTTCTTCTTCAGGGTCTGGATAATCACAGTTTTTTGATCTTTTTCCCGGTGCAACGCGACATACTGTTGTCCCAACTCGTCTTTCAACACTTGCAACGCGGATCTACTAAATTCAAGTTCAGCGATCTTAGATGATTTCTCGGTCAACTTGCCGTTCAAATCCTGGATGGTAAGATTTGCGGCTTCCAAACCAGCCTTCAATCGGGCGATCTCGTCAGTTTGACCAGAAGAAAAACGCGTCAACTCCATTATCTGTTCATCTTTTTGCGTCAATTCAGCACGAAGTGCGTTCACCGACGTGGCGTCCCCGGTCCTTTCTTGCAAGAGACCCTCTATTTGTGCCTGTAACTGAATCTTGTCTTTCGTCAGTTGATTTATAGCATCACGGCGCTCATTCCTCTCTAGTACAGTAGCCTCGTATTTTCGCTTCACCTCGAGGAACACTTTCTTCATTCGTGCGTCGATGACGTCCGAACTCAGATCGTTGATGACTAGTTCGGAAGTCTGCATGAAAGCCTGTGTATTCGCACCCAAATCCGTCATCAACTCCTTGAGTTGGTCCAGGAAGACGTTGATGCGCCTTTGATTTTCTTCCGAAGTCCTCGACCACACCTCGACCGTTGCACCCAGTTGAGAGACCTCTTCTTCGATGCGGTCTGTGAATGGAGCAATAAACGGAGCCCCTGTTCCAACCACGATATTGAACACACTACGGAGAGACTCTACTGGCTTCCTCCTACCTAGGGCCTTCTTCAGGATATCCATTCCTTCCTGCATCCTTTCTGGGCCATATCTGGGGGAGATATTTTGACGTGTCTTATCTGGATGAACACTGAATATCGCCAATTTGCCCATACTCGTGATGTACTTCTTCAATTGCTGCCATTTGTCATTAACGACTTGGGAATCGCCCCAGTTGATGGTCCTGCCATCGCCGTATACTTCTTCCCATGCACTGCCTGCGTCGTTTATTAGGGTCCCGTACTTAGCACATCGACCGATAAGCACGCAACCGTTTGCGTGGGTGAACAAGATTGACCATGATTCAATGTTCGGATCCAACCCATCCACAACCCATTTACGACCATTTTTTCTCGCCTTCTTCGTCATCGACGTGTTCCTCGACGTGTTCCTCCGGACCAATGCCAACGGGACCGACCGGGATGTGGTATCGTTAAAAGAACGCTTTCTGGACATAGTATGCGCCACATAATATCATGCCGTCGAATTCTCTCTCACCCCACACGTGCCGTGACGACACGTCGTGTATACGGATCAACGGTCAACGTGATCCGGTCCCGACGAACCTCGAGATTCAACGGTTCGGTCTGGTCGACCGCTCGAACGACAACCCCTGGGTACGTCGTGATGATGATATGCGAGGCGTCTTCGACTCGGCGTCCGTCGAGGCCCGGCAGCACGGCACCCGGAACGAATTCAAAACGAGACGTGTTATAATTCATCTCGAGGAGCGGGACGACTCGCGGGTACATGACCGCGATACCACCGATCCGGACGTTGCTGATATCGGGTTCCGCGTCCACCACGGGCGACGGAAGATGTTCCCGAACGGGAGTCGTCGGTATAGGATTCGGTGCGTTGGTGACCTGAACACGTTCGCGTCGTCTTCCCGAGAAGGCAACGAGCACGACTGCTATGGATAACAAAACGGCACCCACACTGAGGAAGCCGACGTACAAACGTGTGTTGAGTTTATTCATCCGTTATAATACATGTATAGTATATTATTACGCGGGGTTCAATGTCTATCCCTCGAATGAAGACGGGGTTCGACCCACTGGTGGGCGGCGAGTCGATTCAACTCACGCCTTTCCACGTCAAACTGTTCTCGCTCGTCGTACTCTTGCTCGAGTACTCGATCGGTTCGGCCTTATCGTTCGCGGAACACCACGGTCGACACGTCGTGGAACAGGACGACATCAAACGCGCGATCAAGGCCGAGGCCATGCGGTTCTTCGACAGACCAGATCTCGAGACGAAACTGGACGAAGTGTACACGTCGTTGATGGAGGACATGAAGCACGATAAGGCGTTCCAAGACGATGACGGGTTAGGCAGCGATCTAGAAGAACAGGAACAGGCAGAAGAAACTGAAGAATCGTCATGGGTGGTCGACGAACCAGCAGCAGGCGAGATAGACCGGTCCATTGACGAGGCCGTCAAGTGTACATGTGACGAGTGCAGAGCCATGCACGACGTGGAAGACGCATGGACCAATTGGAATGTACAGGACGACGACGTGAAGACCTTCCTCAAGGCGCAAATAGATTCAATCAATGACGATTTCGCTCTTCGCGCCGCAACGTCGTGAAGTCACCGCATGTTCGGCCTGGAGTTTCGCCTGGCGTTCCGGCCGTTGACAGCCCTGATCGTATTGATATACTGCTCGAGGGCACTTTCCAAATCATTCTTCTTCCGATGGAAATACACGAGTTCATCTATCGTGGCTATCCCGCGTGTTCCACTCACGTTTGTGTTTCTTTGGGACGTAACCGTGTAAGGCAACGCCTCGATGAACTGTTTACCGATCCCGGTCTCTTTAAATAATGCTTTCATGTTACCCGTAGCGAACCGTTTGTTGTGTTGGTCGATCCAGTTCTTCAGGGGCTTCGTCGCAATGTATTGGTGAATCTGGACACGACGGTGGACACTTTCGTACACTTGGTTCGAATTTGCAAACGTGTGTCCGAACGCACGGGCTCCACGACCGACTGCCTGCTGATGTTTCAGTCTGGTGGGGAACGGACTCAGCAAATGCACATGCTGAAGACTGTGAATGTTGACGCCGAAGTACGCCTTGTTCGTCGTGATGATGATCTTGCAGTTTTGCCCGCGTCTGTTCCGTCGTCTCGTGTCGTCGGTGTACGAATCACCACGGTCCAATCCGGACATATACTTCTGGAGTTCAGTGGCCGGTGTCTGCTGCGTCGATGTCACGAAATGTTTGAACGTGTCCGTGGTCCGGTCATAGTACCGGGCTTTGGACGAGTTGCGTTCCGGATTCCGACGCCAAGAGTCCAGGTTCTTCATCGAGTCTGTTCCCCTGTACGTCACGCTCACGTCCTTGTACCCCTCTGATTCGAGAAGTTTCGCAAGCAACATCACGCTCGTCGAGTCGTTCACGTAGACGTAGTGCTTCCCGGTCATGGACATGAGGTTTCTGACCAACTGGGTCATTTTCGGACCGGCCAGGTACTGCTTTCCACCCATCTCCACCAGTTTGTACTGACTGACGTTCGTCGCAGAACGGAAGATGTTCGCGATCGCAAGGGTCTGTTTGCTCTGGTTCACAGGGATGTAGTTCATCACCTTGAGCAGATTGTTCAACACCCGCTCCTTCCCGCGCCAGATCTTGGCGTACTCTGCCAACGTCGTCTTCGTCGTTTGGACGCTCTTGCTCTTCGCGAAGTGCGACAACTTGACTTTGCCGATCTGCTGAAGGGCGTACATGTAATGCACCGGGTGCAAGGCGATCTTGGTCGGGTTATTCTTCGTCACCGGGGCAAAGATCTGGTGGTCGCCACGCATGTTGGCGATCGACATCGGGACGTTCAGGTGACTGTTCATGTTGCTCGTCGGGTACTTGATCAGGTGCATCAAATTCTTGATCTCTTTCATCGACGTTCCCAACGTCGCCGTCAGTGCGTGGACGTGGAGTAACGGGTTCCTGGCGTGTTTGGCGATGAACTTCTTGAGTTTGACCAAGGACGTGGTCTCCCCCTTCTTTTGGGCGGCGATCAAATCCTTATCGAGTTTTTTGACGACTTCGTGTGCTTCGTCGAGAATGAGGACCATCCCACGCTCCTTCCACGTTCGTCGGATCTCCAACGCCGCTTCCGATGATGAGTTCTTTGTCGGGTCTTCGAACAAGCCGAGTTGAGCCGCCAACGACACGTAACTGAACACCTGAATTCCCTTCTTCAACCGGCGAGTATACTCAGTCTCACCAGGCAACACCAAATGCTGTTGTCTCCGCGCGAGACTCGTCATCACGGACGGAGCATACGACGCGAGTTCCTTGGCCAGGTTTTCTTTGAGTTGGCGGGCGTTTCCAGCAGTCGTCACCACGAAGACGTACGGTTCGGGAGTACGTTCCATATACTTCAACGCGATGAGTCCTGCCACCAGCGTCTTTCCAGAACCCGTACTGTGGTATACCACCGACCCACGGGGACGACTGACGTTTCCCATTCCATTGGCCACACGCCTTGCCATGTTAATGGCGTGTTTCTGGTGGGGCAAAATACCGTTGGAACGATCATTTACTCCCCTGAGGATACTGGTGATTTGATTCATGTTGACGGTATTCATGTAATTCTGAGACTGTGCGTTGTTCCCCGAGTTGCGAGACGACCGAGAAGGACCAGTCACGTTGGCAGCATTGGGAGCGACGGCGTTCACAGCGGCAGCCGCGACAGCGACGCGCGAGTTCCCTCCGGAATTGCGTCGATTTCCTTGCGACCGAGCCGGACCTTGTGAACCACCACGCTGTGGTGAACCACCAACAGAGCCACCTTTCGATGAATTGGCCTGCCTCACCGATTTGTTCGAACTGGGCGCACTCCCGGATACACGTACTCGGTTGGTCGTCCCTCCGACAACGTCAGGCGGTCCTTGTACCGTGCTCCGGCTCGCATTTACCCTGCGCTTCTTACTGATTTCCCGGACTTTCTTCGAACGGTCGACCGCATTACGCATCCTTTTTAGACTACGTTGGTAATTTGTGTTTTCCGGCTCCATCGCAGACGAATGTATATAGCGCGCGCTATATCCATACGCAAGTTTTTTAATTCAAATGGACGAAAACTTGGAAGTTGCCGTCACAGACGCGACGGATGAGGCGGAGTTACTTCCCGCTTGGGGTTCGCGCCGGCGGGTGGGGTTCTTCTTCGCTCGCACGACGACCAGACGTCCGCGTTGTCCGCGTTGTCCGCGTTGACCGCGTTGACCGCGTTGACCGCGTTGACCGCGTTGACCGCGTTGTCCACGCAATCCGGATACGCCTGCACTCGACGACCCCGAACGTGTTGACGAACGCGTCTGTGTCGTCCTCCCCGAGGCGGCCATGGAACCACCGCGTCCCCGTCCCCCACGAGTACCCCGGCGGCGCCCTGAAGACGCTGTGCTTCGACCGAAGTACCTATCAAGTTCTCGGCGCGTGTCCACGCTCACCGTTCGACTCACGTACTGATCAGAACTACAGAGTCTCACCATTACAAGAGGCATAGATAAGAGAACCGTGGATCAACATGACCCGCTCATATCGCAGGCAAAGTCGCGCAAATTTGATAACGTCCGTTCGTCGTTGAACACGACCACACGACTGCCGTTAGATGATACGTAGTATATCGTCGGGTAGGATTTGGGAGCGTTTTGGCCGAAATGGCGTTTCAAATGCGTCTGCCACTTGTCGCCGTCGACGTGGTAGACGGGGAGCGCCGTCCCGAGTTCACGACTGAGTTCCTCCATGAGCGGCTTGGCACGTTGGCAGTGTCCGCACCACGTGACGCCAACGAAGTAAATCCCGTCGTTCTGAAAGGTTCCGGAGAATTGGTACATGTATGGTGTATGGTGTATGGTGACAGAATAAAAACAGGGTCACAGCCGAGTTAGGGATCATGGTCCTCATGAGATCCTGCATGGTACTGTCGCCCAGATCCAATGGCCTTTCACGAAGTATCGTTCGAGAAAATAGAAGTGATCTATCTCTCGAACAATCTTCCCTTATATACGTTTTTTGAAAGAATCCCGAATTACACTGTCTCAGTCCTCAAACACTTCCATGTCATCCCCCGAAGCTTGGGTGGTGGTTGAGAAGTAGGCCACGAGCGCGAGGACGAGGCACAGGAGAACGATCGACGAGCTTCCAGACAGGACAACTTCCATGGTGTCGGTATAATATTATGTCAGCATAAAAATATAGACGCAACAATGCACCAGGCCGCATTGATCCTTGCGATCATCCTCATTTGCGCGGCATGTCTCTGGAGATCAAAGAGATCAATCTCGACCTACAGGGCCTATTCCTCCAAACTGTGTCAGACAACCGGCATCCTCTACACGCCGCGAAACGATAGGGATAAATGGGTATTGGAGACGTCCAAGCGATTGGTGCGGGAAATGATGGACCACCTGAAGACGCAAACGAAGAGCAAAAACGCCCGGGAGATCCTGGGGTGGATGAATGCGGACAATGTCTTCCTCTACACCGACCCAAGATCGAGCGGGCGCATGCAACGTCGCACGCGCGCGAGAAAAGGCTGTCTCTTCATCAACCCGGATAAGGTGGACAATCACAACGAGGCCCGTCTACAGTCCAAGATCTGCCACGAGATGGCCCATCTCACCGGCAGGGGTCACGACCGCAAGTGGCGGGACACGACAAAGTACCTCCTGAACCTGACGAGCCGAGACCTTGGTTGGAAGAACGCCCTGGAATGTGGAAGCTGCATCAAATACAACATCTGCAACAAGAAAATGTGCCCAAGGTGCGCGTGGCTCCAGGGGGATCATACAAAGTGTAGGCCGCTCGAGAAGCGGGGAAATCTCTTGAATTGAAGAAAATTACACGCAAATGGATATGGCTATCATAGTACATACAACGGTCATGAGTTTGGGGGCCAGTGAGGCAGACACAGGAGTCGCTCTCCGCGGGATCGTCGGCGATGGCAACGTCCTCTCCCTCATAATCCTCGTCCTCGCTGGCAAGTTCCGTCTCCTCATCCTTTGATGGAATGCGTTTCCATCGACGCAACACGGCCAAGGTACGCGCGTACTTTTTACGTGTCCTCACGGTACCCATCGCCAAAGCCAGCAAAACGTACAAGGACATCGAACGGCTCCTCACGGACATCAAGCCGTACATTGAACAGGTTCGGAACATCAACGCCACCACCGCGTCCACGCTGGACCGTGAGTGGAAAGATGTATGGGACCAAAAGACGATGTACCAACGGCTCGTCAGTAGATGGAGTGCACTCCCGAAACAGAAACGGGACCGGCTCGTCGACATCCACAAGGCGGCGGCGTCCAAGTTGGTGCGCAACGTCAACAGGGCCGATAGGAACGCGCGGCGCAGAAAGGTGACCACTTCCGCGACGAACGAAAGGAATTACTACGGACACGATGTGCTGTACCCACGCACGAAGCAGCGTGACGCGTCGACTCGAGGCGGACTGGAACGGTTCATGTTCCCGAGGACGTGGACAGGCCAGTAGTGTGTTACATGAGTTTGAGACGGAGCATCTTTGACGTGACATCAATGATTTTCTTCTGCACTTCCGGGTCGGCCGGCCGGTACACCAACCCGGCCGCACGAAGTTCATCTTTCGTCATCCCCGGGATGAGACACTCCGCGTACATGTTGGACATGTCAAACTCTACCTCGTGCGCACGACGGACGGTATCCACCACATACTTCTGGACCGTATCAACGACAAGTCCGTCGTCCGTCTCCAGCCAGAAGTGCACGTTCTTCCCGATGATACTGCTGTGAAGGTAGTCGTCCGCGTCATGAAAATCATCTCCCCCCCATAACCAGGCGACGCTCGTATCACGTTTGACGACGCCAAACGAGCCACACACGACCGTCAGTTTGGTCCCGAAGACTTCCTCGAGCGGTTTCTTGTTCGCGTACGCGTTTGCCGAACAGTTGCTGTCCATCACTTGAAGTTCGAGCACGGACGGGAATTTCTCCGTTCCCGCATCGCGTATGAGCGTCGGAACCACCTCGTCGGCCACGTACATACGCAAATCACTCCGTTCCGCCAAGGTATCGTAGAAACGGAAGAACAGTGGCCGTTCGACGGAGAACATGTCGCACTTTCCGAAGTTTGAACGTTTTTGAACTTTTCGAACTCGAGGAGGTATTTCTCATTCAGTATTCATTCAATTGGTTCCGGAATCTCCGTTTCCCGTCGTCCAACGAACCACATCGACCACGTGACGTCGTTCGTCCGTATTCACGAGTTGGGCGCGCAAAATGCCAAATATGACGGAAACGTATGTCGAAGAAATTTCCGGAGATCCCGACCTCAGAGACGTCGGGGTCTGTATCGTGCGTTGCAGCAAATGGATACCCACAAAGCGCGGGACCGTCACGCGTGTCGTTCCTGCTTCGCCGGGTACGCCTCCATATTTGGTCATCCCCGGCGGATCGACCTTGCAGCACAAACCATATTCGTTCCCACAGCAATCGACGCTCTGGGACCAAGTGCTCGTGTGTCTGGCCGCGGTACATTTGGAAACGCGTGACGAGTCACTTTGCGAGGCCATCAAGGTACTGTATAAGGTCTGTGCATTGAAACAGAGGAAGGTGACTGGACCGATGAACAGACTCTCGAAAAACATGCGGCGTGACCCAGCGCTGCGCGAGAAGATCAAGTCTTCGCTGCTCGGGGGACTCCCGGGTCTGGTATTGGGATCGGCCGCGGAGAAGAAGGACGTGGACGAGTGCGTGGAACGGATCACCCGTCTCACTCGTAGACTGTAAAAGACTGTAAAAGACTGTAAAAGACGAGAACATGCTCATTCAGCATCGCCGACCGGACCAGATTCACCGACCTGTGAAATGGCATAGGTACCAAACAGGATCGTAAGGACGGACGCCACCGAGACGCTAACGATCGACCCGACCATGGGACCGGAGACCCCAGCCGCCACGACCCCAGCGCCCAGTGCAATGGAAGAGATGATAAGGACGTTTCTCGTTTCCTCGTCAAGTTGCATGTGTACGTGTGTATTGGTCTACGCAAATGTTTTTATCGACTGGAAACCCGAACCATTTACAGAAGTTGGATGCCGCTGGATGACGGGATGAAGAACGTGAACCACGACGAATGGAAGAAGGTCCGGCTTTCACGCAGCGTGAGTTTGTCCGTTTTTTCAGGGTTCTTTTCCCATACTTCGCTAGGAATATAGTGAATACTCTTCGGCGGCAAGATGATACCGAAATCCTTGCCGAGGGGTTTCAAAGAAGGCCGGATCGTGTTACTCTCCAATGTCATCGTCGGGAGGAGAATGAACGTGGGCTTCTTGAGTGACAAGCACCGTTCGATGAACATTCGTTTGTTCTTGAACGGCGGATTCGTGATGATCACGTCGTACTCATCTGGTTCGTACGTGTAAAAATCGTGCCCCGTCTCCTTCAGATCGGTCTGGATGATATCAGTGAACCCCTGTTTTTGCAACCATCTCGTGATGTGACCCTTGCCACAACAACACTCCCACACTTTCTTATCCTTGTAGTCCATCAACCAATCCTTGACATACTCCAGAGCGTACTCAGGCGTGTAATAGTCTTTATCTTTACTCTCATGCACGAGTTCGTGGTACTTCTTGGGACCAGACATGACGACGTTGTCTTGTACCAGGTATTAGATCGCGGAAAAACCCGCATCACTTACCATTTAACGTGACTCGAACGCCACGAATCATGATGTTCTGGTCTTTACGCGGCGCGTACGACTTGTCGCCACCACCGAACCAACACGGCATCTGCAGTTGGTCGAACCTGTCCTTGGCGCTTCCCGTCCAACGTAACGACGTGGACAGTTTCTCACCGTTCAATGCCAACTCCAGTTCGCCGTTGGTCTTTCCCACGTCGTTCAGTTTGGCATGCATGCGGATCGTGTTCCACTTGCCGCGCTTGAGCCACAACTTCTGCTTGGTGAACCGGAAGACGTCCAGACCTGCCTTGGGCGCCCTGCGACCGATGGCCTCGATGAATTCCGACGGCTGTGACTTCAACAGCGGACACGTCAGGTTCTCCGGCTCATATTTTCCCATGTTTTCGGGCAAGTATAAGTACCCAATCAACTGACCGCCTCTGCGCCACATCAAACGATACGACGCGTCGTCACGTCCCCAGTCCTTGCCGCCCGTGCCCTGGCCGATGTTGACGCCCAGACCGATCTTTCCGCCTTTGACCCAGTCGAAATCCGACGGAATGAACAGGTCGTACTCGAGCGTCACGGACGACGACGACTCGAACCCGCGGGGCTTGAATTTCAGATTGATGCCGCCGGCGCTCGCCCAACGTCCTCCCTCGAACTCCACGCGGATACCATCGTCCGTCGTTGAAATACGACGGTGACCACCAACGTTCCAATTGGACATATCGTTGGCCAGATAGATGGTCATGCTCTTGTCGGAAGCGGGTGGCGAGGGCGAAGGAGGCGGCGTGGGCGAAGCAGGCGGACTCGGTTTGTGGATCTGCGTCGAAGACTGGGCGGTCGGCGCGTCGCGGTACCAACGACGCATCTTGTCGGCACCCTTGAATCCGCGGAGGATCTTCTTCGCTTTCGAGAACGGGATCTTGATCTTCTTCATATTGGTCTTGATCTTATCCAGGGGAGAGGCCATCGTTTTGGATATATAATGTGGACTCATAATAAAGATGACGTTTCTCGGCATCGTCCTGTGCTGTTTCGTACTGACCGTGTGCAGTACGTGCGTGGCCCAACAACTTTACAGCACGGAGAATGATAAGACAGTCGTACGCAGTATCAATACGTTCCCCTCGGCGTACACGGCGACAATGAGACAAGTGTTCGAGTTCACACTAGGCCGGCTCCTGACGTGATTTCGTCAGCGTAATGACCTCCTTCTCCGTGATCGAACGCTGAGAGTTCATGTCCTGTAACGCTTGCGTCGCTTTGGCTTCGTCACCCAGGGCTGTCGTCAACGTCGCCAGAATGAGTTCCGGCTTCAGGGTCTCGGTGCGCTTCGACTTCTTGCGGACGATTTTGCCGATACCCGGCAATTCAGCCTCGTCGATGTTCTTCGACTGCATAAACGCGAGTATGGACTCGCCAATTTGATCTTTCTGCGTCTTGAGGTCGCGTACCCGTTTATTCAGTCCGGTGATGTCCTTCGAGACCTCAGCGTACTGTTCGGCAATCTCTTTAAAATCGTCCGTCGACATCACGTCTCGGGCGAACCGCGTACAATGTATTTGTTATGTCAAAAGCCGCGTTATTTTATTGGCTTTTCTCAACTGCACACACCCATGCACTTTCGTCGTCCGACGCCCATGGTAATCGCCGTCGTCATCGCCCTCGCGCTGGCGGCGTATCTCCTCCTCTCCCAACCACGTACCCAGGAACCATATACCCGGTCCTCCGGCAAAACGTGGATCACTACGAATTTTAACGACACCGGCGCGGGGATGTCGGGAATCCCCTTCGATTTGTACCCCATCACCTGGAAGGGAAAGAAAATCTTCCCGGCCGCCGTCCACGAGCGGGACGCGGGGGCGTACATGTACAAGATCATGAAGGTTAAACTTCCCGGGAAGAAGAACGACGCGTACCTGCACATCAACGACGTGTGCAACAAATGCGACGCGGCGTGCAGAAGCAGCGTGCAAATTGGGTCGAAGAAGTACAAGAAAACTGACTACAGATTGCTGGATATCCACGAAAAAGCGTTCGGTTCAGGTGGATTCGACGGCAAACCCACCAATACGTACAATCCAAGCGTCAAAGTGGTCGGTGTTCTGAAACCCGACGACATTCCATCGTTACCAAAGGGGTGGTATGTGAACCGGTGCAAGTCCGAAAACCGCAGCGTCAACTGTAAGGCACAACCCGGCGAATTCGGGTCCTACTGTACGTGGATGGGCAATTGATTCAATGACAAAAAAGTCGATATCACAGGTACACGACTGAACCCCGTCTAAACAGGGTTGGTGGTCACGTGCCCACTAACGCGTCAGTTCGGTATGGGAGTGTTTTCGAGATACCTCGAAGCCGCAACGGCGTCGCTGTAATCGAGCAAATACAATTCGTTCCCGCGGAGTGGTTTGATATCAGTGACGTATACTCGACGGCGCGTGAAGGGCGAGTTCACGTACGCCCGCCTCTGAGCGGCAAACCAACTGTACAGGCCATCAGCATTGTATACGTGCTTGATTTTGCCCGAGTTTGTGACATCGGGCATCAGATAGACACGTTTTTCCACTGGAATGTTGCGGATGTTATTCAGTTCCATAAAGGACGAGTTCATGATCTTGGTATTCGAGTTCATCTCACCGAGACGAAACACGTCCATAATGAACCTCTTGTAACGCACATTCTCCCTCCGTGTGTACCGACGGTTTGTCGTCGCTGTTCGAGAGTGAAGCAAATCAAAGAATTTGCCCAGTCGGGGTACTTTTCGCTGCAGATGTTCCAACAGATCGTGGGCGCTATGGATCTGGACGCCATTGATCTTGATGTCTTGGTCGATCCTTTTCAGTGGGTCCGCATCACCCGTGCGCATAATCATCGTCATAAGATTCGTGGGGAACTCTCCTGGTCTGCTGCTATTCGGGACATTCGAACCGTAGTACGCATAGAGGATGACTAACCACAGCGCTTTGGTCATTTTGTCCAAACTGGACTTCCGCACCAGATCTCCAATACGCATCACCAATGCGAACCCCTTATTCCGAGTATTCCGAGTATTCCGAGCCATGATAGATATCATAGATCAAGGTTATTTTCGTCAAGCATGCGTCTCTCGAAGCAGTACGATGACGTCAGGGAGATACTGGGCTCTCGGAGCATTCGTCCAAAGTGACGTCCAAAGGTATAAGCAGCGTCATCAGATTTAAAATATGGTATCTACAGTACAGGACAAATGGGACCATTCTCGAGGGCGCCGACGAAGAACGTGACCAACGGGCATTATACACGCGCAAAAGACGCGTGGGAGTTTTACAAACTCCAAAAGTCGGCACACAAACCGTCAACATACAAGAAACAGAGGACGGTCGCCGAGGCGAAACGCATCATGGGCGACGAGTTGTACAAAATTTCTGAGATGAAGGCTCTGTACGTCAGTATCTCCAACAGCATCACGTCCAAACAACGCAAACGCGAGGCCAAGGCCGTTCTCCGTTGGTTCATGCAGTACGAGGCCGACTGGAAGGCACTCAGTACACGTATGATGCGGACGAAGACGGCAACGTTCCCACCAACGTTCAAGTTGTTCCCATTCAAAGGCGGTGCGTCGGCCACGGCGTTTGCCTTCGCCGTCGCTCGTTACTTTAACGCCGTGGACCGAATCCACAATCCGGGGACCGGTAACTGGCAACGCATCAACAACAAGAACATCAACGCCTACAGAAGACGCAAGGCACTAGGACCGTCGTCCGGGTCCATAGGGAACAAGTCCAGCCGAACGACAAGCGTCAATTCGTTCCGGTCGGCTTTGAACGGAGAGAGCAACGTCCCGCTCAGGCAGCGGTACGGCGTCAAGCCCAACCAAGGGAGCAACAACGAAAAGAACAGGCGGATCAAGTACCTGTCGAATGTCCTCAACATGGAAGTGATGTTCCAGCAACAGGCACAGAGACAACTCATGGAACAGAAGAAGGAACTGGGTACTCAGGAGAAGGAACTCAGCAAACTGAAGAAGCAACTCATGGAGTGCAAAACCATTCTGAAGAAGTGCATGTAAGGGTTTTTATACACGGTAGTACATGCTACAGTACATCGCACTTGCCGCGCCGCTCGTCGGCGGCTTTGCCGTCTCGTCGACGGTTTCCACAGATTCGTATAAACAGGAGGCGCCAGGAAACCCGCCTCGTTGGGTGTTTCCTGTCGCGTGGAGTATCCTCTACGTGCTCATCGGAGTCGTCGGGTACAGATTGGCGCGACGACGGAACGTCCGTGGTCTGTTCCTATGGATCGTCGGGCTGATCCTCAACTTCTCGTGGACGCCACTGTACTTCGGGGCCGGGGACCGAGAGGGTGCGCTCACCGTGCTTCGGGCACTGATTTTCGTGACGAGTATCACGACCATCCTCCTGTACCGAGATGATCCCGTCGCGGGACACATGTTCCTTCCCTATCTGGCGTGGCTGGTGTACGCACACACACTCAGTGACCGGCCGTGAGAACCAACTGACTACGCCGCCCGACACGCGTGGCCCACGGAACAGTACATCCTGTTCAGACCGGTGAATTCGCAGGCGAAGTGGATAACCATACCCAACAAAAACCCGAGTAAAACGATCTCCTTCGTTGTGGTCGGAGCGCCGAACATGTGAATGGCCACCAGGAGTCCAGCGGCCGTCATGGCACCTACAAACAGTGCCTCAATCAACAGTTGAATCATCTCTACGCGTCTATCGTATCATTGACAGATATATTGTTGCAGTATGACATGTCAAGTAAATCGTCGTCTAAACCGTCGTCCAAATCGTCGCCGAAAAACGGCGTTCGAGGCATGCCGCTTGAACAGTTGAACATGATCAACAACATCGTGAAAGAACAACGGTACCTCCTCCGAGAACTGGAAAGGGTGGTCAGAAACAATAGAAACGACAACGTGGGTATTCGCAACATCAAGAAACGTTACAGGGAACTGGATTTGCGGAAAATGCGACTTCTCAGAGGACAGCGCTAAGTGTCTGGTGGTCGTCCGTCGAAATCAAATCTTGTCTGGTATCATGTCCACGACACCACGCTCGTTATTCTGGTTGGCGTGTGTACCAACTCGGTTGCTCCTCGCGCTCCTCGTGTTTCATGGCGTAGCGACGCAAATACTCGTACCAATACTCTTCGTCGTGGGTCTGGCCTTCCTCACGCTCTGGGCGACAAACAGTCGACTGCGCGCGGCCGAGGCTGAGGGACAACAGACCTGGTGGAAGAACTGGCGGGTCGTTCACGGCTCGTTGTACGTTCTGGCCGCTCTTGCGTTGCGCGACGGAAACCACAGGCTTGCCGGTACCATCCTGTTCACGGACGTTGGCGTGGGCATTCTCGCCAGTCAAATCCACTACGAATGAATCCATATCGTTCCAGAACGCCACCGGGTCGTCGATCAGACGAGGCGACCACGTCTCACCATCGAGACACCAGGATTCGTACAACTTGCGCGCACTGGTGACGTAATCGTCACATCGGGCATCGTCACATCGAGCATCGTCATCGTCACATCGAGCATCGCCACCGCGGACATCGCCACCGCGGACACCGACGATGCCCTGGCTTTTTTTGGTCCGTCTGGCGCGTACATCCAACGCAAGTTTCGTCTTCGAAGCACCGCCGAGCACCGTGTCAGGCGAGGCGAACGGGGGGTCGTACTCGTTCGGATTCGATGTATTGGACATGTCGAACATGGCGGGGACATGCCCCATCGCGAAGGCGGAAGAAACCACACACATCGAATACACGCGCGCCGTCAGTCAAGTATCGTATAGAACAAGTCAACCCGTCAGTTGAGTTGTGAACGTTGCAAATCAATAAAAATGAAATAAATGTTGGCTGTCCTTATAAAAAGATGGTCATGTTCGTTGTGCTCATCTGTCTCTTATGCGTGTGCTGCGTGTACGTTGGTGGCGCGTGGGCATTCGGACAAATCTCGTCGATCTTCCAAACTTCCAACTCTCAGAATAAGTCCTTTGCTTGGACATGGCCGATGTGGGTGTTCGGCACGGTCTCTGCACCTCCGCAGAACCAAATCATACCTGGCTAATTGTTACACTTCCAGTAGGCTATGGACTTGATATTTCCTCTCATATCCCCCGGCAAATTGACGACTTTTGTCGCGCCTTGCTTTTGCTCGAACCCCAAGTATTTGGTCCACTGATTGTCGCCCCAATTGACGAGGGCACACGCCTTTTTGCCGACGCGAAGTGACGATACCTGCAGGATCTCGGCATCGTTATTGCTGTAGTCGAACTTTTGATGCGCCGAACTCTTGCCGCACAACTTCCGCAGGTACCCTTTGCCGTTGCTTTTCGAGTACAAATACGTACACTCGTCTTTGTAATCCTCATTCGCCTTCCCGTCGACGCCTCCCCGGTATTCCAGGGTGATCCCTTTGACATTGCCGCTCCACGTCTTCTTCTTATCCACGTCAACAAACCCATTCTTCTTCCCACTGATTTTCAAGGGACTACCCACAGATCCCTTGACGTACGTGTACACATCCTTACCGTACCGAATCGACGACACGTCACCAACGTCCGACCCACTATACGTCAGCCGGCTCTTCTTGTTGTCCACGCACAACGTCCTGAGGGACTTTTTGCCCTTGTCGTCGCTGTACAGGTACACGCAGTTGTTTTTATACTTACTATCCTTCGATTTATCGTCTTCATCGTCGTCCCCGCCGTCCCCACCGGCAGCAGGGGGATCGACCACCTCGTCGTCGTCGTCGTCAGGAGGGGCGGGGGCCGTCTTATACATAAAGGTGAGGAAGTCGTCCAGTGGGCCCAATGAAAAGTAACCTTCGTTGATCATATACCCGCTGGCCAGACAGGCAAGGCAACAAAAACAATAGGATGCGAACATCATCAGAACGATGATCATCATGGAACTCCCTTCCCCGCCGCCATTGTTGTTTTCACTCATGGTAATGATACACTATTTTACGCCACCATAATGTTTCGTCACGATCGGATAGATAGGAAATGGTGCAGTTCACTCGGCGTCATGCGCCCAATCTTCTCCAGGACGACCTCGTTGTCCGTGAAGGTCCGTTCGAACACCGCTCGCTTTTGGGTGGCCTTCAACTCGTCGATCGTGAGCCATTCGACGCCGGTCTTTTCAACGAGACTCTTGTGCACGCCTTTGAATCGAAGGAACGAACTCAATCGCCGGAAGTTGGACGTGATCTCCGGAACGAAGGGAACTTCCGTGACGTACATGACGTACAGGTTTCCGTTCTGTGTCCGGCCACGGAGCGCGATGTGTCTCGATGGATCGAGCAACCGTTGCACCATCTGATCGTTACTGATTGATAGACCGAGGGTCTCCTCGAAGAATTCGCGCGCCGCCGTGTTCTGGATTTGTCCCTTGTCCAGACGCCGCTCCGCCTTGCCGCCGAAATCCGCCGCCCCACTGTTCCGAATGTCGGTGCCCAACAGAAAATGAGTGACGTCATCTTTGAATGCGACCGGTAAGACGCCTGCGGCGTACGGGATCGTCGTATAGTTCGGGTCCATTCGTGTAGAGCATGAAAAAGTGTAGACACATTTTCATGCCGAGGTGTAGTGCTGCATTGACCGACACACCGACAGATGTTCAAATTCCCTTCGTTCCTGGTCTCGTTCACACGACGACGCGTCATGATGTACGTCCTGATCCTGTGTCTGGTCGTGGCCACGGTCACGTACCTCCGTCGCCGACAAGCCCAAACCCAACGTGACATTCGGACCACGGTCCATCGTCTCCGGGAGGAGGCCGAACGCGTGGCCGCCTGTCGACAAGAACACGTTTCCAGACAACGTGCCGACCACCTTCGGGACTTGCAACGGGCGGCACACGAAGACGATCCGTGGAAGGGACTGCTTCGGCTCGCAAGAGCGTACAAATTCGGTCAACACGGCGTGATGCGTCCCAATCAGGAAGCAGCGGCGGCATGTTTGCGGTGCGCGCTGTTCACGTCCACAGACCCGGACACCAGGTCCAAAGCCAGGACGTTGCTGTTCACGCCGGATGTCGAAGACGTCGACATTGATCACAGGATGCCCACGGCACCCTTCGACTTCGCACAGACGTGTATACGCCGCGCACAGAACATCGCCGGGCCCAACCGCATCACACAAGCCCCGCGTCCAGAGATCCGGGATCTTCCCCTGGTCGCCGTGATCGATTCCGATACCCAGAACAGCCACGACCACGGCGTGTCCACGGGCGTGAGGAACACGCTGTCCACGTTGGTCGATCCGATGTGCGACCACACCGACGACGCACTGTCGTACGTGGCTTCCGACGAGTGCCGGGTATCGAATGACGCCAAGGCCAAAGCCATCATGGCCATCGATTCGCTACGACAGACCGTCGACTCTCCGTATACGGGGATGTCGGAAGTGGACGTCCTCGCACGGGTGTGGCACGCGTGCATCCACAAGGATAACCTGGTGCTCCAACTGGCGTCGTGCATCGAGCACGGTGCACCCGTATGTCACTCGGGGAAGGTGGCGAGGATGGTCGCTAGTCTGGAAACGGATACGCCCATCGCCGTGCCCATGTGGGCCGTGCGACAGGAACTCTTCGGCATGGCGTCCAAGGTCAGACGAGACGTGTTGGAAGGCATTGATACCGAGTCACTCCAGTTATACGAACAAGGCCACCATCCGGCTCTCTCGGAGAAGATCACAGAGACGTTCAAACGTGACGTGGACCAAAGGGACTTTCACATCGACCCAGCGATGAAACGATCCATTGTCGACGAAATCACCAGTGCATTCTGATGTCTCGACGACCTACTGCCTTCGGGGACGACTCCGTTTCGTGTAGTACTCACGAGCACCTTTTCTATCCCGCTTCTTTTCAGCCCGTCGGAGATTATGTGTCGACGGGTTCGGCGTGGTGGCGTTCACATCTGTCAACCCGGACATGAACAGGATCTTTTGGACAACATCGTCACCCAACCTCATTTTGTTGCGACCGAAGGTCCGTCCCAGTTCCATCCGCGCGGCAGGACGAGCCGTCGAATAAATCAGTTTGCGAAGCCCGCTTCGAGTACCGCTGGGGGGGAAATTGCGCACGTAGTCGAAAGCGGTTTTTCCACCAACCTTTTTTTGAGTGGATGCGCCGTGTTCCAACAAAATACTTACCAGGTAGGTTGAATTCCTCACGCTCCCTCGAGATTCTTTCAGAGCGTACAGAAGTGGCGTGAGGTTCCCCACCATCTTTCCCCCAACTGCGTCGATGTTTGCCCCGTTCGAAACGAGGTACTTCAGCAGTATGGACAGCATATCGTAGACTTCCAAAGACGTGAAGGCGTACCTCTCGTATTGTAAGAAACTGAAGATGAGGTGATGGATGGCGTTATTCTTATCCCCGTCAAGCCTGTTGAATTTGAGTCCCGAGCGCTTGAGCACGATCAAAGCATCCCGTCGAGATTTCAACTTTTTGATCGACCAACGACCCACTGAATTTGAGTCGTGCTCGCTCGAATAGCTAGATCGGGTGTCCGTGCGAAGTCGGAGCGTCATCAGGAGATGGATCGGACACAAGCCTTTCAATGACCTTCCCCCCCGGATGGGTCTATTCACATCGATTCCTCCCTTTGCTTTGGCGTGCGCGATAAGGGCACGAATCGACTTGACGTCTCCCATACCTGCCGCGATGTGAATTGGCGCGACGCCTCGAGAGTTGGACGTGACAGGACTTGCGCCAAGACGCATGAGAAACGTGGCAATGTCCCGACGCAAGTCGCCCTCCTCATCGTCTCTCGAGGTACCGTACCCGCTGCCCCGGAAGTTGTATTTACACCTCGAATCGCCGAGCGAAAAGAGTACCGTCATCAGCGGTGTCAGACCACCTGTCGACCAAAAGTCCCCGCCCCAAAACTTCGACGGTGCAATGCCATTGATGGGAGCACCGAATTCGACGAGCAGCGCCAACAAACGCTTGTACCTCTCATTGGTCGGGGGCTGTCTCACCGGGTTGTTCTGGATGTACGGGCCCAGGTCACAGGCAAGATTGAGCGGAAGATACCATCCGCATTGCCAGGAGTTCACTTCCACCGGCTTTTTGAGGTCCACCTGATGCGTGCTGACAAGTTCACGGATATCGAAGATATGGGATTCGATACCTTGTCCTTGGTAACCAATGATCGCGTCGATCAATCTTTTTGCCTTGAACACGTCAATATTCCTGGCAATCCTGTTCCGTGATTGCTGCCTTGCTTGGTTCCCGTTCGAGGTGTTCGTTGTGCTCGTCATGTACTATGGCGACATAAAATGACGGCCACATCAACTAAAACCTTGGCCCTATAGAAGGAAGGAAAGAAGA
>Ga0255763_1001009_pt1 | contig 29903 bp, 20 predicted proteins | sample 041ome_2_FD_179963 | JGI IMG/M metagenome (GOLD analysis project Ga0255763, IMG submission 179963) | Coastal salt marsh microbial communities from the Groves Creek Marsh, Skidaway Island, Georgia - 041406US metaG (version 2) | ecosystem: Environmental > Aquatic > Marine > Intertidal zone > Salt...
CGGCAAAGTTGCGCGCTCGAGACGTCAACGTACCGAGCGCGGCGAGCGGGCTCGAGGGCGGGCCGGCGGCGAAGCGCGCGCGAGTCGCCGAGTCTGAGACGATCGCCCGTCACAAAAGGTTTTTCAACAAAAAAAAAGATTCACGTTAAGAACCAAATCGTCGAACCAAGCGAAAGCGTCTGCAGACGTGCTGACCAGAATCATAAGAGGTTGGTTACCTGGCAAAGGTTACGGGTACAATCTACCGTCGAGACGGTGCGCCACGGGACGACGACGACGATTCGCACTTTGACGCGCCTCGCACCGCGGACACCGACGACGACGAAGAACGCCTTCGCGCACTCACCGCCCTGCTGACACCGCGGGCGCCTCGCTGTCGGGACTGCAACTACTTCGACGAACCGTGGCGGAAATTTTAGGTCATAGCATGAACACCACGCAGCTAGCGCGCGGTTCCTGTCTATCTACAGCGGAAATGCAAGTCATGAATCTTGCGGACGAGTTTAGGAAACGTCAGGAGCGAGAGCGACGCCCGCGCACCATGGAGGAAGCGTTCGCTTTGATGAACGAAATGGTAGGTGCACGTTCATGATGCGTAGATACTCATCCGCGAGACTCATCACTTGCATTTCCGCGAATTTTACCTCGTTTGTTTTCGACTGACACTGTTTGCCACAATAACAAACATCTGTTACTTACAAACGCTTCAAGAAGAGGTGCATCAACGCTCGAAGCCCAAACCAGTACCAATGCGCGCCGGCGTGTGTGGGACATTCCACGGACGGCCAAACGCCACCCGTCGGTGTCGCCGAAACCGGCGAGGACTGCGAGCCGAGTCGGACGAGACGAGGCCCAGAATATTTTGGTGGTCCTTTGGGACACTTGCTTTTCTTCGAAGACACCGAGTTCGCGAAGTAGCACTATCATGGATTTCGCCGATGAATGAATATTCGTACGCGCATACTTTTTGTTGGTTTAGTTTATAGAAAGGCTACAAGTACTAGGACTAATAAGTAGTACCACTCGAGGTGGTGGTACTACTTTTTAGTGTACATTTTCAGCGTCTTGTCGAAACCGCACGCGACGAGGGCGTCGCCCGCGACGTCGACGGATGTGAGTTTATTCACGGATGAGGACGACGAGGATGACGCGGAGAGTCTGGTGTTCAACGCGAAATCGCTTCCGGAATAAATGCATACCGTGCCATCGTAGGAGCAGGATGAGAAGAACGCGCCGTGTGTCGCGGTCTTTTCGTATCGTACGCACGACACGAGCGCCGAGTGCGACGCCAACGTGTACGCGCACGCCGCATTCTTGCGTAAATCCCACACGCGCACCGTTCGATCGTCGCTACCGGTGATGATGTGATAGCCATTCGGGGCGAAATCCACGGATAGAATCTGTTTGACGTGCCCGCGCAAGACGCTAATCGATTTGCCGAGACGCAAGTCCCACACGCGACCGATGGCGTCCAACCCCACCGACGCCGCGAGCGCGCCATCGGGGTGGAATCCCACATCGTACACCTCGCGGGAGTGCCCTTCTTGGCACAACAACTCCTCACCCGTTTCCGTGTGCCACAATCGCCAGGTGGCGTCGAACCCCGCGGTGGCGACGTATCGACCGCCGTCTCGCGGGTGAAAGGCAATTTTGCCGCAGCGCGACGCGTGCCCCTTCAGCTCGCGGCGCCTCTCACCATCGGCGCTCCAAATCGCCGCCGTACCGTCCGCGTGCGCGGTCGCAATGGCACACCCATCATGGTACGCATCCAATCCAGTGATTCTATGCTCAGTCGCCTTGATGACAAGATTTGAGCTCAATTTGCCCGCCGCGGCGTCGCACGTCCACGCGCGCACTTCTCCGCTCCAACTCGCGCTCACCGCGCGCTTACCTTGGTCATAAAACCGCACCGCACACAACGGACGCGTGGCGTCGCCAATCTCACTGCATTGTGCGGTAAACGCCGAAGTCGACAACACGATATCATCCATCGCGCGTCGTTCGTCGCCTCCACGTTCGCCTCGTTTCGCTTTTTGCTCCGCCACGCGCTTCGCCGCGCGAGGCAAAGAAAATTCAGCCAAATCCACTCGCGCCTGCAACAATCCATCGGTACCTTCAGTGTAAAAAATTTCCTTCTGGTACGCGCCCACACCGCTCGCATCCACGACAACCGCGCCCCCGCCCGCGACGTCGCCCGACGTCTCGAGCTCGCCCCCATCCCTCGCATCCAACGCCGCTAAAATCCCCCTCAACCGCTCCCGACGCTCGGCTTGTCGCTCACCAAACAGCGTCACGGGTTCTTCGTACCTTCGCAGCATCGCGCGCACCTGCGCATCGTCCGTCGGCGCGTGCGTCGCGCGTAACCTCCGTCGGCTTTCGAACTCTTTCAACAGCGCCTCCTGTCGCTCGCGCGCCGTAGACCGCGCGCCCTCGCCCTCGCCCCCGGTGTCCATGCCATCCAGATCGTAGTACGACGCATCGTCTGCAGCCGTCATCTCGCCCATCGCGCGCCCGTCGTCGAGTCGACGGCGTCGCGTTATGACGCCATGCAATCGCATCACCCATCAGTGTGCGGCGCGACCCTTTCGCGCGCGATGACGCCGCCACCATCGCTATCGGCGCCCGCGCTCGCGACGACCACGACGCACGCGATGGACACGATAACCACCGACGACGCCGACGCCGAACAACGCGCGCAAGCCGACGCGCTGCTCGCCATTCGTCAAGCGCTCAGCGGCATCGCCTTGCGACGCGACGACGACGTCGACGACGACGACGACGTCGACGCGTTCGATTCCGACTCCGACGCCGCGGACGAGGACGCAGAGATTAACGCGCGACTCGACGCGCTGGACGCGCTGGAGGATTACCGCGCGCGCACGTCGGGCGCGGGCGCAACGATCGCGCAGGGTGGTGGCGGCGGCGGCTCCAACGCCAGCGGGTCCAGCGCGTTGTCGAAAGCGTCGACGACGCGGGTGAGGCCGAATGCGAACGGAGGGGCGATGAATAAATCGCGCGTCGTTGGTGGCGCGCAAGGGCAAGGGCAAGGGCGGGTGAGCGCCAGGCACGCCGGGGATGGTGGGAGCGCGCTGGACGCGGGAACGGTGACGTCCAAGGTGTCAAACGCGATGAAGGAGCGCGCGCGTAAGGATGATAAACTGGCGTCGTTGAATAAGGATAAGGAGGATCGAGCGACGGTGGAACAGGCATTGGATCCACGGACGATGCTGATTTTATTTAAGATGTTATCGAGAGAGGTGTTTACGGAGATTCATGGGTGCGTGAGTACGGGGAAGGAGGCAAACGTGTATCACGCGAGGAAAATGGTCGTCGAGGCGCGCGATGATGGGGACGGTGCGGTGACATCGACGACGACGACGACGACGACGACGACGACGACGACGCGCGTAGAGGATTTTGCAGTCAAGGTGTATAAGACATCGATTTTAGTGTTCAAAGACCGCGACCGGTACGTGAGCGGCGATTGGCGTTGGCGCAACGGGTACTCAAAGAAAAATCCACGGAAAATGGTACAAACATGGGCTGAGAAAGAAATGCGCAACTTGATTCGTTTAAAAGAAGCGGGTCTGCGCGTACCAACAGTGACGATGTTGCGCTCGCACGTGCTGGTGATGGAATTCATCGGCACGGATGGCGTCGCCGCGCCGCGGCTGCGCGACGCCGACATTGGCGTTAAGAAACTCCGCTCGCTCTTCACCGAACTCATCGTGGACGTGCGCGCGATGTACCAAAAGTGTCGTTTGGTGCACGCAGATTTAAGCGAATATAACTTGCTCTTTCACGAAGGGAAGATTTGGATCATCGATGTGTCGCAATCGGTGGATCAAGACCACCCGAGGTGTTTGGATTTCTTGCGTGAGGATTTGTTGCACGTCATTCAATACTTTGCCAAGAAGGACGTGGCCGTACCGACGGTGCGAGAGTTGTTTGATTTTGTCACTGACCCGGCGATTAACGACGATAATATGGAGCAAGTTTTAGAACGCTTGAGCGAATCCGCGGAGGAACAAGCGGTGGATTTGAAGCGCGTCAACGCTCAACTCAACGCATTGAATTCGGCGGATCCAGACGCACAAAATGATTTACCTGAAGGCACCATGGAGCGCCGGGCGGAGAAGGAAATTGCCGACAATGTCTTCCACCAAGCGTTCATTCCGCGCGCGCTCGATGAAGTGGATTCGTTCGAACGCGACCAACGTCGATTGATTCAAGGTGGCGGCGAGAGCGAAGGCATCTACTACCAAACCATTACTGGTATGGAGGCTGATTTAAGTGGTGTGCGCACTATGCCGACGTTGTTGAAAAAGATCGAAGTCGCAGAAGAAGACGGAGATGATGTCAGTGATGGAGGTGTTAGAGGCGGCGGCGATAACATGGATGACGTTGACGAGATGGACGTCGACGGCGATTCTGACTCTGAATATTCAGATTTAGATTCCGACGACGACGACGATGATGATGATGACGACGACGACGACGACGACGACGACAAAGGTGGTGGACGACGTCGGTTTCCTAAAGAAGTCGTAGATAAAGATAAAGTCAAGGCTGAGCGCAAGGAGGCGAAAAAGCTGCAAAAGGCGGCTGCCGCGGAGAAGCGGAAGACGAAAATTCCCAAAAAAGTCAAGAAACGGAAGACTGGCAAGGGCAAAAAATAGCGAGATAGGATCTATAGCATCGTAGTCAAAGCTTACAATCGCGATGAACAAGAAATAAAACACTACAACCTAGTTTCAAGAAGAGCTACGTGACGTATTAGAGCTTGGACGGCACCCGACACGCCGCGGCGAAATCGCTCGGCACGCGTGAGTCCACGAATGCCTTAAAATCGTCGTACGGTGTCAACCCATCACTCGCGCGCGATGTCGAGGTCAACATGAGTGGTTGACCGTTATATACCGCGCGCACGCTTCGCGTGCCGTCGCGCATGCGCCACGTCTCGAAAATTAACGAGCTCGCAGTCTTTGGCCACTCACGAACGCCTTCGCCGAGAACGCCAAGCGCCGCAAACAACGCAATCAGAGACGAATCGTGCCCTGAATATATGCAAAGCTTGACTTTTTCGGGCGACACCATTTCTTCGCAAATCTCCCGCAACAAGCGACCACCGACGAGAGACGCGGCGTCGGCGTCAGAAAAGAACGTAAAATGCCGACGTTCCATCATCGTCAGCAGTTCGGCCACATCTGACTCGCGCACGCCCTCCGGCAGCGCCATGCCGTGATTCACCCGACACTGCAGCGGATCCCACACCATCGTCAGCCCAGCACGAGTGTTCCTTTGCGCCTCCATACCGTCACGAATGCGCGCCAAATGCGGCGCGTTTGCGAACGCCTCTCGCGACGCGTGCTCCGCCGGTTCGTACGCCTCTTTAAATAACACACTCAATCGCTCACACGCCGACCCAGGCTTGGGAAACATCGACTCTCGCTCCTTCTCGCGCACTTCTATCTCCAATTGCGCGCTCGCGTCGTCACTCTCGTCGTCCCAACCGCCCGCCAGCGCGCTTTGCGCGCTCTGCACGCACCGCTTCACCGCCGTCGACCGCACCTTCACCTCTCCATCGCGCACGACCCTGGCGAAATCGCCCGACAAAAATCCACATCGTTCAATCAACCACTCACGAATAATCTCGCGCCCCAACGCGTGCATTTGCGCCGCGCCGCGCGTCGTGAGCTGACCTTCCCACGCCAAGCCGCGGTGGTACAACTTGTCCCGCCATGATTCCCGCACGTCTCCTCGCCTCGCCAGCGCGCGCGAGCGCTCGGCATCGAGCGTCAACGACGACCACGTCGCGTTTGCCCCGTCGCAGTCCTCCGCGGTGGCGGTGATGGGTGTGCGGTCGCCGTGTCGAAACATGAGCTGCACGCGCTCTAACGCTGCGACGTCGCCTGGTGGCTTGGCGACGCGGCTGTGCGACGCGTCATCGGCCGAGGCGCGCCGCGACGCGAGCGGCGAGGCGAGACACGCGGCGGTGAGCGCCATCGTCGTCGCTCGGGCGCCGCGCGCGACGTGCATGAGCGAGAGAGCGCGCGCACAGGTGTGAGGACGGTTGGACGCGTCGCGCTCGACGCTGTAAAGCGTCGTCGAATGTCTACGCTCATGCGTCATGGTTTTACACACGCCTATGTGCGCGCTAACTAGGGTCGTGCTAGATGTGTACAATGACGTGCGTCGCGCGCGCGCGCACGAATTCGGGGTGCCGGGGTGGAAATAATTATTCGCGCTTTGCGCGACGGTGGATGCGGGCGGCGGCAAACGCGTGCGCGACGGCGATTGGAATGACGATATCTCCCACGCGTCCCGGTGCGGCAGCGATGGCGGCGAGTATCCAACCCAAGGTGCGATCGATCGCGCGCGGTGGGGCGACGTAGGATGCGGGCGTGACACGCATGGAGAGGCTGACGACGGCGCACGCAAAGGCATCCGTCGGTGACATCGGCGTCGGGGACGCGCGCGCGGCGTCCATAACGTTCGGGAACGCAGACATGACGTGCGCGAACGCGCACTGTACCCATGCGATGATGCTCGGGATCTGTGCGAGCGCACCGCACGCGGCGAGCACGAGGCGCTCGCGGTGGCGCGCAGAGCCGAGCGCTCGGCGAGCCGGGACAGCGCTCGCCGCGTACACCGCGAAAGACGCAATGACCGACTCCACGCGATGACTTTCGTCGCGAAGAATCAACGGTGACGACGCTGTACATATCAACGCAAACACGCACCCGAGCCCGAACGTAGGCTCGACGAACGCGTGCGCTACGATCGCCGCGAGCCCGCTCGCCGCTCGTTCTTGCACAACCTCAAACGCGCGCGCGTTCAATCCGAACACCAACGTGCGCCTCGGCGCCTCATCGCCCGACTCGACGTACCCTAACGCATCAGCGATCGCACGCACGCGCGCGCGCGCCGCGCTCGACGCCGGCGCCGCGCTCATCGCCGATGGAAACGCGTCTACTAACCCGCGAGCCGCGGCGTCCATCAATTGTTTGCACCACATCGCGCACCGGTGATCCGTCGACACTCCGACTGCGGTCAGCGCATCCGCTCTCGCCGCGAACGCCGTGCCACGCGCACCGTTTCTATCCCCATCATTTCCCTTCGCGACCAACGCATCGACGCTCGCCATGGCTAAAGAGCTCACCTGTCGATCCCGAGCGCCGCCCGCGACGGAGGCCAAACCGACGACGTCGGCGGCTCCGCTGGCGCGCCATCGACGCTCAATATCTCTCACGTGCCCGCGCACATCGCGCGTGAGTGCCACTGGATTCCACGCTAACGGCGCCGCCAGCGCAAGCACGGTGACATCGGCGAATTCGTCATGTATATCCGCGATGGCGTCGAGCGCGGCGTACGCCCCAGCGCTGTGCCCGACGACGACGACGCGCGCATTCGCTAGCTCATGCCCAAATTCCAATCCCTTGACCGCGCGCAACGCCCGTCGCACGCTCTCGCCTTGTCGGCGCATGATCGCTGCGTTGTGTATTGACAGTTCTTCGGCGAAATGGACGGCGTAGTAGCGCAAGTCGCACGATGAAGTCGACGACTCGCCGCGCGCTCGCGCGCTCGCGCTCCCGACGCTTCGTACTTGTTTGTACCCACCACCCGTGCCCGGCACGAACACCACCGCGACGACGCAGGATGCGGGTGAGGAATCCGTGTGCGATGCGTACATTCTGTCCTCGTAGCGGTAGAGCGCGTGCGTGGACGACGCGAGCTCGACGTCGGGCTCGAGCGTAAACTTTGGATGCATCCATGACATGTCGCACGCTTGTGAACCGCCGTATAACGGGGTGAAAATGAACATCCACGCGCACGCCATGGCGATGAATGCGATGCGCGAGATGGCGTTGAATGCCGCGCGCGAGCGCGGCGTCATTGCGGTGCGCAAAGCAAAGGAGCTCGCGCGTTGATGGGTTGACTCGCGCGAGAGGCGCCGAATGAAGACGCGTCGGTACGCATCTGTTCGCGAGAGATACGATGACAAGAATCGCTATGATGGTACATGTACAATATAGGGGTCAATGTGTACAGCTAGAACATCCATCTCGCGCGCGGATGGATGAATTGGTTTTGGATTATTCCCACTGTCTTCGGCTTTGACGTCGTCAGTCGACCGTCGGTCGGCTCGCCGCCGGCTCCTCTGGATCCTCTGCCGCCGCAGCCGCCGCAGCCGCCGCAGCCGCAGCCGCGTCCTCGCGCGCCTTGGCCGCCGCCTCTGCTTTCGCCACCTTGGCCGCCGCCTTGGCGGCTTTCTGTGCCTCTTGAGCGCGCGCGCGCGCCTGCGCCTCGGGACCCGCCGCGCCCGCGAGCACCTCCTCGCGCGTCAAAAACGCCCCATTTGCCCCGCGCAGGCGCCTTTTCGCATGCGCTGAACGAGAAGGATACACTTTACGCTTATCACTTGTGCGATTCCGCGCCTCTTCGCGCGCACGCGCACGTCTACGGCGAAGAATCGCGTGGTATTGTCGCGCGTTGACGTACACGGGCGCCTCCCCGGCGGCGAGCAACACGCGCGGCGTCAACGTCGACGCATACATTGCATTTATGTGCGCCGAAGGCGCCATAGTTGGGTACGCAAGACTAGGCGCGTGTGCACCACCGGTGACGCTGCTCACGGGCACCATCATCATCATCATCGGCTCGTCGCGCCCGCGCTGGTGCTGATGCTGTCGCTGAAGAAGAAGATTACGCTGATGTTCTTCATACGCCACGGGCGAAAACGGCGCGAACGCCGCCGCCGACGCCGCCGCAGACGACGACGCCCCACCCTCGTTGTTCATCCGCGCCGCGATCCCACCCGAGAGCGACGTCCCGAACGGATTCCCCGCGCTCAACAGATGATGATGATGATGATGATGATGTGCATGAAGATGCGAAGACGCGTGTCCAAACGCACTCGGCGTCGACGTCGCGGGCCACGACGCGCTGCCGCCAGTCGCGGCGGCGGTCGACGCGCTCGGAACGTCATCCATCGTCATCATCGACGGCCGCCCGGCGACCCCGCGGCGTCGTCCACTGGCGACATGCGTGGCCCATGCGTGCACAGTGTCTTCGATCGACCAATGATGATCAGGGACGACCCCCCCCCAGGGGGCAAAAACCAGAAAACCAAGATCCCAGGGGTTGGTGCCGCCATCGCGCGACGCACGTCGTCACGCCCGCGGACCCGTTCGACGCGCGCGCACAGCGCGATCGATCGCGTGCGACCGTCTGTCGACACCGCGCGCGCGTGCGAATCGCGTGCGAGCGCGAGTGAGGCGCGAGGTTGGGGCGAGTTCGAGTTCCGAGAGGGCGCGGGCGTTCGCGATTGGGGCGCGGGCGTTCGCGGGTGAGGCGCGCGCGTGGACGACGGTGGTTGGGTGTGGGGTGTTTGTGAATTTTTGTGTGCGCGTGTGGCGTCGCGCGTGCGTCGAGGACGGGACGTTGGGTGCGCGCGCGGCGCGATGTCGTACAAGGACATTGCGCTCGAGGCGCCGCTCGAGGTGCGCACGCGTAAGTCGTTCGAGCGCGATCGCACGAATCGTGTGAAACGGTCAGAGACGATGGGTACGATTACGCAATATTGGGATGATGATCGAGATTGGCGTGAGAAATATCATCCGAACGCGATTGTGGATTTTAAAGAGTTTGCGAGACGCGTCGAGGGCAAGTTGTTGACGGTGTTTTTAGACTACGATGGGACGCTGGCGCCCATCGTGCCTGAGCCAGATAAGGCGTTCATGTCGGATGAGATGCGTGAAGCGGTGCGGTTGTGTGCGCAAAGGTTTCCGGTGGCGATCATATCGGGTAGAAGTCGACATAAGGTGTCGCAATTCATCGGGTTGGATGAATTGTACTACGCCGGGTCGCACGGGCTGGACATCGCCGGGCCAAAGGTGACGATTGATGGACGACCCGTGGAGTCAAAGCTGCGTCATCAGCCTGCACAGTGGGCGCTCGATGTCATGGACCGTGTGGCGGCAGATTTGGAAGTAAAGTTCAAAGATATTCCGGGGACAAATATTGAGCACAATACGTTTTGCGTGTCGGCGCACTACCGCGCGGTATCCGAGGAACTACGACCACGAGTCGAAGCCATCGTGGATGAGATGTGCGCCTCAGAGGAGTGCCTGATTAAGCACGACGGTAAGATGGTGTGGGAAGTTCGCCCGAGAGTGGCTTGGGACAAGGGTAAAGCGTTGTCGTATTTACGCCAAGCGTTGCTTCCAGAGCTCGCCGAGAAGGGCTTCAAGAGCGAAGACGTGTTTACGATTTACATTGGCGACGACGTTACCGACGAAGACGCGTTTATGGAGATTAACGAAGAGCTCGGGGACACGCTGGGTGCGGGATTTTTAGTCGCGTCCACGCCCAAAGTGACCGCGGCTCAGTTTAGCCTTCACGACTGCTCTGAGGTGTTGAAGTTTTTGACGCTCGTCGGAGAACTTGCGGTGTCGGGCGATATCAAGACACTTTAAAGTTGAAAGGATAACGAAATGTGTTGATTTGTAGTAACGGATGATACCGGAGCGTTCGTTGGTTGGGTTGATTCACGAGGGAAAAAGCGCACTCAAAGAGTTTTTCTTGTTTTAGAAAGTTCAGCTTGCTTTTGAATATTCACAACAAAGAACGTAATGTAATGTACACGCGAACGGCGAGGCGCGTCGCCTTGTGTTGTTCTGAATTTAGAATCACCCCGACAGTCTTATCGATTCTTCGTTCTGGATTTTTTCTTGTTTTTAGACTTGTTTGGCGAAACGACGACGGGCGGAGCGTTTTCCACGGGCGCAGTTTCTTCTTCTTTAGGCGCTGCCGCAGCCGGCGTTTCTTCGACAACGGGTTCCTTGTTCGCACTCGAACGACGGCCAAACGATTGGAAACTCTTTACGGCGTTGAGTACGGTTCCCTTTATTTTCTCTTGCGTCTCCTTGCGCTTGTCCTCTTGCATATCCTTGAGCTTTTTCTCAAGCTCGGCGACTTTCTTCTCCAACGCGGCGGCTTCTTCGATCGCACGATTTTTCATCTTCCGACACGCTTCTTCTCGCCAACGTGCACCGACTTCGAGCGCCTTGGCGGCGCGCACCTCCTCAAAACATTCCGCACGCTCCTTGCGTAACTGCTCGGCATGGTCGAGCGCCATCTGCTTCATCTTTATCTCCTTGCCAGCCGTCTTTCGCGCCATCATTGTCTCTGCAGACTCTTGCGCGTCCTCAAACGCGCTCGATGCACGTTTTAATTCGTCCCGCAAATCGACAATTTCTCGCCTGAGCTTGTTCGCCTCGGTCGCGTTTGCGACTTTTTTCATAGTCATATCCTCCAGTTTTTTCTTCAACGCGCTGACGCTGCGTTGACGCGCGAGCCACCCGCAAATGGCAGGCAACACAAACTTGACAATTTCAATCGCGGGGTTCGCATCCCCCGGCACCGCCGTGGACGCGGCGGCACCGCGCGCCTTACTGGTCTTCGTCTTGGCCTCAGCCTTAGTCTCGACTTTGGCCTCGACGCCGCGTGCCGGCGCCTCCTCCTTCGTCGGCGTCATCGCCTTGGTTTTCTTCGCATTCACCGCGACATCCTTCACCTCAACCACCTTCTTCGTCTCTTTCTTCATCGTCTTCTTCGCCGATGGCAGCACCTGAGTCGTCGCGACGGCGGTTGTCGTCTTTGTCTTTGTCTGTGTCTTCGTCTTCTTCGACTTTGCCGCGCGTTCCGCCGCCGCCACCTCGCGCACACCCTGCGTCACCTCACTCGCAAACATCGTATTCGATATCGTCTTCAACGTCTCCCTCGCACTCGTCTTCGTCTCCTCCACCGTACCCTTTGTCGTCTTCGTCGTCGTCGTCCCGTCGCTACTTCCCCCTCGCGCCCACGCGCGCGTCATGCTCCCCAACGTCGCCTCCGCCGCGCCGTACCTCGACACGATGTCCCCACTCACGGCTCGTATCGCCAACGACGACACCGACGCATCGCTCGCACTCGACGACGACCCCATCGCGCGCGCCCCTCGTTCGTTCGTTCGCGCGTCTCCAATCGATCGATCGATCGACAGCTCTGCGTTCAAAACCAAATGAATGAATGAATCCACGCAAAAGATGCCGCGCACGATGATGCCGCGCGCGCGCGTCTCGGGTGAGGCGAGGCGAGGCGAGGCGAGGCGAGGCGATAGATGGAAACGTTCGGTGCGCGCGTCGCGTATGCGCCTGCGTCGCGTCGCGTCGCGTCGCGTCGCGTCGACGTGTGACACAAAAAAAAAGCCTGGTCGAGAAACAAAAAGTTCTTCGCCGAAGTTCATGTTCGAAGGAGAAACAAGAGAGGGAATTATCAAGAAACTCGTCATCATTGATCAAATCCAAAATCCGCTTCTTTGTCTTCAAGATACTCATCACCTAAACCCTAAAATCATCACCAACGCACTCGCGGGGTGCGATGGGGTGGCAAAAAGTATGGGTATTTATTTACGCCGACGACTTTTGGGAGAATTTTGACTGGACAAAGTAGGCTAAAATTAGCCTACCCAATGGGATAAACCCCATGGGAAATATCCCATTGAGTAGGCTATTTCGCGCGCCGGTTGAAAAAAAAAAAACGAGCCTCGACATTAAGGATACCGTCGAAGGTCTTCAAGATGGATGGGGAATCCATGGTGTGACGATGCGCTAGAATTCGTGCGTAGACAACTCGTAGAGCGTTGAAATAGACGTTTTTTTGTAAAAGACCTAAAAAATTAGAATCCATGCTCAAGCATTTGAGCACCACTCTGCAAAAGGACTCATCACCAACGCACTCGCGGGGTGCGATGGGGTGGCAAAAAGTATGGGTATTTATTTACGCCGACGACTTTTGGGTGAAAAAGTGCGCTCGGCATTCGGTCGGCATTCGGTCGGCATTCGACGACGACGACGATGACGACGACGATGACGGCGACGACGACGATGGTTGTGCGTCCCGCGCGAGGCGAACGATGGCGCGGTGGCGTCGGCGTCGGCGTCGGCGCGACGACGACGACGCACGCGGGGGCGCGCGCGCGCGTCGAGGGGTCGAGCGCGCGCCGACGGTTGGTGGGGTGCGCGCGCGCGACGCGCGTCATGGGCGCGGGTCGCGTCGTGGGTGACGACGGCGACGACGGTGGTGGTGGTGGTGGACGGGTGTGGGGTGTGGGGCGTGGGGCGCGCGCGGGCGCGCGGGCGCGCGGCGCGAGGGGGGGAGAGGCGTGGGGGGCGGCGCGCGCGCGCGCGCCCGCGCGGGACGTCGACGACGGCGTCGGAATCGGCGGTCGCGCGGCGACGTCGGAGGCGACGATCGATCGCGTGCGGGAGTTCGTGCGACGCGTGGTGGTGGCGTTATTGATTGGCGCAGCGTCGATGACGTTGATACCTGGGTCGGCGAACGCGGCGAACGCGGCTAAGACGGCGAATGCGCAACCGACGACGTCTTTGACGACGAAATTGAGCCGTGATTTTCATGATTTACGCACGCGCGTGCGCACGTCGACGACGAGGACGATGAAAGATGGCTTGCAAAGTGTCGGCTATGCGTTGGCGAAGTTTGAGGAGAAGACGCAAGAGAACTGGGGCGTGGACGACGTGTGGGTGCTCATCGTGTGGAACTGGTGCATTCGCCAAGGGCGGGAAAAGTTACACAACGCCATTCAAAGCTTGAAGTCGAAGTTTGATGCTTCGCGTACGCAAGAACCGTTCGATAACTCATTTTTGTCGTGGTTTAAAGCCCCGATGCAAGTCGTACAGGCGTTGTTTGTGATATCTTGGATATTTGACATTGCGTGCGATTTAATCGACCAACTCTCAACCGAATGGGACATTCCCTTGCCTATTCGCGTGGGCTTTGATAAAGGCTCGTACACGCTCTCAGCGGGCGTTATGTCAATCATGTTTGTGCAAAAGTATCTCCCACCATTTTTGACGAAGGTGTTTCCCTCGCTGACGGGTAACGATACGTCGGTGCAATTCGTCATCACGCGTCTCACATCCGCCCTAATGGTTGTTGCCACGCTCATGTTGACGCTCAGTGCGTTTGGTATTCCGGCTAAAGTTCTATTCTCCTTTGGTGGTCTCGGGGGTTTGGCTTTCGGTTTGGCGGCTAAGGACTTTATTAGTAACTTAATCGGAGGTTTGGTGCTCGCCGTTTTGCGCCCGTTTAAAGTCGGCGAGAAAATTTACCTCACCGGAGGTGGTGGCAAGTATCGCGACTCCAAGGAACGAAACGTCAGTAATTACAAAGTTGCCGAGATCGGATGGTACCAAACCAAGCTCATTCCCAAAGATGGCAAGGTTACTACCATTCCGAATGGCTACTTTTTAGGCGCCAACGTCATCAACAGTTCGCGAGCAGAGTATGAATTCTTTGGACCTTCACTCCGCATCGCGTTTCCAGACGTCAACAGTATCGAAGCCATGACTACAGAACTCAGAACGTACTTGGAAAATTCGCGCGCGGTGCATCTTTCGTACAAGAAACCAATGGTCTTTGCGAAGAAGATTGAAGCCGACCACATCGTGGTGCAAATCGAGTCGTACATTTGGGACGTCTACTACGGTCCAGACAAGCCCGATAAAGCCGCGTTCGTTCTCGGACGACAAAAACTCGTCATCGATGTCGTCAATATCGTCCGAAAGCACTGTCCGAACTCGCCGGTCTTGCCAATTGAGATTCAATCGTACGCCGACGCTCAAAATTTTGTGTAACGCGCTAACGCGCTGAATTATTATAAATTTTTTTGTGCGACGACGCCTTCGTCGACGCTGTATACATCATTTCACCGGTAATAATAACAATCGTAATAATCATTAAACTCGCTCTATTATTTTGTTTTCTACGCGTACACGTTATCGGCGCGAATCGGAGCACGGCGCGTTTTAAACTCGCACGTAAACTCAAATCCGAGCACCTCAGCCGCGTGCGCCGCCGCCTGGCGCGCGGCGTTCACATCCGCCCCCGCAAACATCACGCGTACCGGTTCGCTCTCCGGAATCGCCACCGCTCGCGCCTCGATATTCAACATCTCACACATCGTCAACAACGCCGCCGCACCGTTTGATGGCAAGAACACACCAATCGGTAACGGCCGAGGCGCCGGCGGCCACGCCGCCGCGTTCGCCTTGACCGCCGACGTCTCCAACGCGTACGCTTGCACGGAATCAATCAGCTCGTGACTCATTTCCGCCTCCGATGTCTCGAGTTCCGAACACCCAGTGAGAATTAAAACTCGCGTCGGCGCGCCCGCGACGCAACCACACGCGCGTAAGACTTCTTTCGCCCACGCGCGCGCTCCGGCCGCAACGAGCTCGCATCGCGTCTCCACGAATATCACCCCTCGCTCGATGTCCTCATACATCGTACACGACGATTGCGGCGACGATACCGACGGCGTCAAAAACGACGCGTGCGTTTTCTCTCCCGTTCCTGAATGCGGCGCGCGACGCGTCATCTCGCGCGCGTCGCTCGCGATGACGACGCCTCGAGTCCGCGCGCTCACCGCGCGCGCCGCCGCCTCGCACGCGTCCGCGCCCGCCTCGCTCCCGACGCCGACGATGACCACCTTGGGCACGAACGACGACGGCGACGACGTCGTCGTCGTCGACCCATCGACGCTGAGCGCGGCGATGCGCGCCTCGGGCGATGCGAAATCATCCCGCGTGAACGCCTGCGCTCGAGCCGCGCGCGCGTACGCCCCCGACGACGCCACCGCGCGCTCGAGATCTTCATCCACCGTCGTGCGCGAATGCACGTCGACGTCGAGCGGGCTCACCCATGCCTCAGCCATCGAGCGCGGGCGTGCGCGTCCGAGAACGCGCGTCGAGGCGTGGCGTCGGCACGCAACCACCTTCTACAATCGGCGTGGACGCGCGCGTGTGTGCGCGTACACTATACCCATAACTTTTGCATACATACTCATATCCCCGAATCTGTTCATGTACACCACGTTCTCGTTGTATGGCTTCGCTCGCGCACACTACGGTCTCGGACGCGGAGGTGCGCGTAATCACGCGATGGCTAAAGACACGCCATGCCCATAGACGCACGCACGGATGGCCCAGCTGGTTAAGGCGCCTCGTTTACACCGAGGAGATCAGGAGTTCGAGTCTCCTTCTGTGTACGGTGGACTTCCTTGACGAAGTCGTCCAATGGCAATATTTTTTGATATTTTTTGTTTTGTGTTAAGTGTGTTGCATGCACGCGATGGTGCGTTGTGCTATGCTATGTGAGGGCTACGCGAGCGGCGCGGCGGTTAATCGATGAAGGCGTCGCCGCCGGCGTCTTGGATGTCAGAGAACATTTCGTTGTCGTCGTCGCCGTGGAATGCGGGACTTCTACCCTGGATGTCGCGGACGAGACGTACAGGGATGGAATCTACGTCGTCGTCGTCGTCGTCGTCGTCGCGCATCTTGCTTGGCGTGTGGAATTCAGAGGGAGGTCGACTGGCGCCGCCGTCGCGGAACGAGGGTGGCGGCGGGGAATACACGCCTTCGTCGTCGTCGTCGACGCCATCAAAGTCGAGCGCGCCGCGGTCTTCGAATACTTCGTTCATGTACGTTCGAGTCTGGCCAAACATATCCGCCATGGTTTCCTGAATGTCGTTGTCAAACGCATCCCAGTACCAATTCATGAAGAAATTCATCGCCACGCGTTTGGCGCGCAAGTTGCGTCGAATCATCTCGCGATGGATTTCACGCTCCTCGACAACCTCGCGCCACTTTGCCATGGCGTTGCGAAGCGTCGAACGATTGGTGCGCGAGATGACGTTGGCGATGAGTCTATCGCGGTACGCCAACGCCTTGGACGCCGTCTTGGCTTGTTCGATGGAATCCACCCACGAGTAAAAGCACTGCACCATGGTGCGCTTGGTCGCGCGAGAGACAAACTTCTGGATCAACACGCGCTGACGGAACAACTCGGTGGTGTTCTCGCTCCACACCGTGAACGCTTGAGATAACCTCAAACGAAGCATGCGATTGACAACCTTACGTAACTTCATCCTTGTTTCCACGCGCTCAATCGTCGCCTCGTGCCAACTGTTGAATGATCGACTCAAGGTTTCATTCTTGATGCGGCTAAACGTGCGATGTAACATTTCGCGCCTGCGCGCACCATCTCGCGACATGCCGTACCATTGGTTGAACGCTTTGGTCATTGATCGCGAACGCATACGAGTCACAAAACGCTGCAACGAATTGAGACGCTTGCGGTTGTCTTGCACGAGGTCGCGCCATTGGAAGTACGCCGCCGAAGCCAACCGGTTGCGGGCTCGTACGACGACCTTCTCGCACTTCCGGCGGTGGATCGCATTCTCTTGCGCATTCTCAGCCCAGGTGTTAAACGCCTTTGAAAGCGACGACTTGGTGTAGCGTAACAAGAAGCTCGACGCGCGTTGGCGATTTAACACGGCGTCTTGCACCTTGCTTTGCCAACCAGAGAAAGCCTTGGCGAGCTCGACGCGTCGCATGCGGCCATTCATGATTGCGGCGAGGCGATCGATGCGCTCATCTTTCCCCGAAAGCTCGGCCCACTTCGAAAACGCAGATTGAAGTAATCGATGTTGAATGCGACAAAGAATGCGAGTCAAAACGGCTCTGTCGCGCGTGCACTTGGCGACGTTATCGTACCACGTCAAAAAGAAGTGATTCAGCTTGGCGTTGCGCATCTTCTTCACAGCGCGCGCGAGCACCAATTGTCGCTTCTTCCCCGTAACAACTTCGTTGTGCCACGAAATCAACGTTTCCTTCTTTAAGCGTCGCTCGCGTCGGGCGGAGAATCGACTCGCCACGAGATCTTCCTCCTTCTGATCGCGGTGAGATTTCACCCACATCTTGAACGTATTGCGAAGCATATCCATGCGAAGAGGGTGATAAATCTTATGCAGTACGAGTTCGGAAGTCGAAGAAGCGATATTTCCGGCGGCGACTTCGATAGTCGTCAGCAGTGTCTCTCGCATCCACGCCACCGTCGTTCGGTCGCCGTCCTCGGCGGAGCCCAACACCAATTCCGCGCGCGAATCAGTGGTTGCTACCAGGGACAAGCACGCGAGAGCAATACCGCTATCAAACGCAGTCACGACTGCATTATACTCCTCTGCACTCGCCGCCTGGGACGCGATTTCTCGTCGTTTATATCGGCACAGCCCAGCCTCTAAACCAGCCGTAAACGCGTCGGGCACGTGCACGCGCGACTTTCGCTCCTCAGCAAAGTCACGAGAGTAGTTGCCACGGTAGAACGCACTTCGGATGACTTTCGCTTCGCTAGGTGGAGTAGACTTCAGCGATTGCATCAATTGCTGCCGAGCCTTTGCGCGCGCGTGAGGGGCAATGTTTGCTTGGTCTTCGCCTGTGTCAAACGCCGCGGTTAACGCCATGGCTTCTTGCACCGTGTCCGCGTTGTCCCAAATGTGCATATAACGAAGTTGGATCATTCGTGATGCAACTAGTATCCCTTGGTCGAATGCGAATGCGATTTCACTCGCCATGACAGTGTCATCTGCGACGTTTCGCAATGCCGACTGACGCGCGAGATTAATCGCGCCGACTGGGTCGCTGAGCGCGTCGGTGAGCTTGTACGTTGCGGCGTTCTCGCACTCCAATCCAACATCAAACGCGGTGGCGACTAACGCCGTGCGCACGCCTCCAGGAAGAGTTTGCGCGTATGCGACGACAGCCGATTTACGCTGGTGCTGCTTGCGCTCTCCGCGCATCTGAAAACCAACCGAAAGGGCACCATTCAAATACGCCGCTACGCGTCCGCTCGGGGCGATGCGGTCGTTCACCCCGCGGCGAAGAGCGTTATTTCGCATCTCGTTTGCCCACGTTCTAAAGGCAACATACTTGAACCGATTAAGCACCGAGCTGTACACACGTCGAACGCGCTTGCTTTGCGCCAACTCTCGTCGCCAAGTCTTGATCACAGAAGACAAGAGCTTCTTGTTGTGCTCTTTGCTATGATACTTGGAAAATGCGAGTTCAATGTTGTTCATTTTCGACAAGCCTTGCGTCGTTCGACGCCAATGAGCAAAGGCTTTCTTCAACACGTTGCCAGTCTGAATTCGCTGAAATGCGCGCAACACCGCTTGCAAGCGCTCCTCATCGAGCGATTCGAGCATCTTTGACCGAAGCTCGAGCGCGCGTCGCTGCTGCTTCAAATCCGTCATCTTTTTGTTACGCTCTTCAACTTCGCTCGCGAGTGAGTCGACTTCTTTCTGTGCAAATGCGCGTAAACGGTTGAGTTCGTTTAACGCCCATTCGCGAAGCTTGTCATCTGCCTCGTGAAGCTCGTGAAGCTCTTGTTCGACAAGCTTGCGCGCGGATACTTCCTTCTCCAACGCCGCGGCCCATTCCTTCATGAGCGCACCACCCATGGCATGCATGGCGTGCGGCGCCTTGCTCGGCGTTCCATCGTCTTGATCTTCGCGAGATAATCGCCAGCGGTCGACCGCGCTCAACGCCTTAACAGTACCACCCGGGGTACTTTGTCGCGACACGCTCGGCCCGAGTCTGTATTCGTCGTCGTCGCCATCGCCGTCGCCCCCACCGACGATACGCCCAACGCGCACAAGCGTCACCTTCAACGTGTACGCATCTAAACGACGATGTTTTAAAGTCACTTCACATCGCATCCACGCCGCGTCGTTCAACTTTTGCATTTCTTGCGCGTCGAGCACCCATTCTTCCCACGTTCCAAAATTCGCGCTCGCAAACACCAACCGGTTCCTCGATTGCCGCGTCGCTTGCAACAATCGATCCCGCGCGAACGCGCTTCTAAAGCCAATAAATCCATTGTGTTGTAAAACCTCCAACTGCGTCTCGCGTCGTTCGCGCAAACTCGCCGCGCTCCCCTTGGCGTCCACGTCGCACGCAAATTTGTACTTTGTCTCCACGTCCCCACGAGAATCATCCTCCACCTCGCGCACGGTATACGGAAACCCCTCATCCGGCGTCACGAACGCCACGACATCCCCCGCTCGTAACCCTACGCGCGGAGCAACCGATTTATAATCCACCTCACGCACCGGCACCGGCCCACGCGCGCCTCCCACGCGCGTCGACGCCTCCGACGGCGCGCGCGACCCTCGCTGCGACGTCGACGTCGACACCAGCCCAGCCAGCGCCTTGGCGTCAACCTCAACAGTGTCTTTATTCCGCATCAACGCCCCACCAAACATCTTATTAAACGCCATCGTGTGCGGGTGACTTTTCGTGCGTGTAATCCAGATCCACAGTCACCACACGACGAGCAATCAATCACGCAACCGTCGTCGACGACGAGGAGGGTATGGATGATTCGATGCCGAAGAGTGTTCAGTGGCGTTGGTTGTCGTCAATCGCGACGCCCGCACACCCGTGGCGTCGCGCTCTGACCACGGCGAATGCCGATTGCCTCACCCGTTTTCGATCGCCAATGCCAGAGGTTCAAAATCAACAACCGCCGCGCCGCGTTGGGCGGATGGTCGAATGTCGACGAATGCGGATGATGATGCGTGACGTGATGTGATGTGATGTGAATACATAAACTATGTGTTGCGCGGGGCATGGCGACGGTCGTCACCGCATGGTGCTCACGCCATGGTTTCTTTGAACGGGTCGTACGTGCTCGATCCGTCTTCGTCGAGCAAATTGAGCGAACGCAAGCGACGCTCTTGGTAGTATTCGAGCTTATCTAAACGACTTGCGATGACGTCGAAGAAAGAGGCGGTTTCGATCAAGGCGGATTTTTCACCCAATCGTACGCGCACGGCGATTTCTTCTCGTGTGGTTAACGAACCCGGGGTTTGCATCAACGCGTTTTTTTCTTCGTCGAGCGAGCGCGTTTCATAGCGGGCGAGCGCTCCGGCGACGCCGTTGGTCATCGAAGCGCAACAATCGGCTTCGTTTTCCGCGCTGAGTGGCTCGGAGATGAGCTGCCAGCACGTTTGGCGGAATAATGCCTCGAGTAAGAATGCGTCTTGACCTTTGCAGTTTAATAACCGCAAGAACGTGCGTAATTCTGGGTCGGGATCTTGATACGCGCGCAACGTAAACGTGGGGGATTCGCCCAAGCCGCACACGTCGAGGACGTCGAGTTTATCGAAACAATTCACGTCATCTTCGGGAATAGACAGCGTGAGAGCGTAGCCTGGTGAGGGCGTGATGGCATCCACGAATCCGAAATCGAGTGCGAATTGCGAATCAATCCCTTGCGGGGCGTAATTCACAAAGATTGGTTCGCCATTTTTCACCGCGCGGTCGACGTCGACGCGCATGGTGGCGTTGTCACCGCCTCGGCCGAATAATCCGCTCACCGCACCAACGATACCGCCCATCGTGGACCACTTTGCCGAGCTCAAGGAGCTGTGATTGACTAAATCTAATCCAGGAATGAGCGCTATGTTCGCACCCTCACACGGAGGTAAAGCGCGCGAACGTAAAATGCCAAACGCCCATCGAAAGCTCGCCTCGTCAAACGTTGTGTTCACGTCAAACACATCCGCGTATTTGACAAAGAAATCCTGCGATAAATCATCGTACACTTGTCGAATATACGCATCGTACCCCGCCGCGTTGTCTAACAACTGCGTTCCCGCAATCATGGCCAATTCCTCCGCCGACCAAAACAACGGCGCGTCGAGCGTCCTCGGCAGCGTCTTCGCGTACGCAGCAAACTTTGCCTTATCCCCTCGCTCGCGCTCTTTCAACACATACAGCGCCAGCGTGGTCCATGACGCTAAATTATACTGCGCATCGCTCAATGCCGCACCAATCTCGCCATCAGCCTTGGCTTTATCCACCGTAACCCACGCCGCGCGAGGTACGGATAACGCGCACTCATTCACCCCTAAATCCTTCCGCGCGCGTAACCCCCAGCCCGCGACGTCGTCCCGCCCCACGGACACTTTCGAACAATCCACACCGTGCGTCTGTGCGAGCCAGGCGAACAACGCTTCGAAATCCGCGCTCGTGCGCGCGTCATCCGACGACGACGCGGCTGCCGATGGTGACGCGCGCGGTGTGCGCGCAGATGACGCCGCCGAACGACGCCCCCGCGCCGCGTGAGACGACGCGACTCGAGCCGTCGTCCCCGTCGTCGTCGATTGCACCATCGCCATCGCGCGCATCGCGTGCATCCGTCGCGCGACGCCGTGTGACGGTGATTAATCTTTGACTGGCGCATTCACAAAAGATCGTCAAAACATGTCGCGCGTGAGCTCGGCGTACTTTGCCCCGACGCTCGGCGCGGGCGAATGCGTTGAGCATGATGGTGGTCGTGATGTGTGCGATCGCGCGCGGCGCAACGACGTCGGTGATGTCGTCAGGGGCGGGGATGATGATGCCAAGACGCGAGGTGATGATGCATTCGCCGGGACAGTCGATGTTCGACGCGCGCGCGCTGCGGTACAGGCAGCGACGTCGGTGCGCGCGTCTGCGCATGCAAACTTTCCAGCGTCGCGGACGATTCTGTGGGATGACACCGATGCGAGCGCGGATGCGAGCTCGAGCGCGTCGGGGAGCGTTTTAAACGCGTACGCGTACGCGCCTCGCGTCAAGTTTCCTGGTGAATGCACGCGCGAGATGGCGCGCATGATCGCGGAGGACCTCGTGAGCGTTGATAATGGTGATAATGATGCGCGCGGGGCGGCATCGAGCGCGGAAATTCGGGCTATTGGGGTGAATAAGTTGTTGGACGGCGTCGTGACGGTTCGGTTGGCGAAAAGCGACGAAGACGAAGAAGGGGATGTCGATGTTGATGGCAGATTGGACCACACGAGTGAAATGATCATGACATTGATACCGTACGATGGCCACGCGAGTACGCATGAGGTGGCGACAAACTTGCACGGCACCGCATGGGATGACGCCGAGACGCTGCGACAGACGTTTTACTCCGCGTGCGCGAGCGACGAGCCGTTGTGTCCAGCAATGTTTTGGCCCATGCGTGCAGTGGCGACGCTCGTGGACGACGGCGACGTCAAGTTAGCGAAGGTTGTACTTCGAGTTGTGGTGGCGATTGAAGTACCCACGTGTGCTTTTGCGTTGAAGCCGATATTTGCGCCGCGGTTGGCGGCGAATCCGACGTCGCTCGACGCTCGCGCGCTGTCGATGTGTGACGACAATCCTCGCGTCACCACGGGATTCATCACTCTTGATCGCACGCGTAGGGTAGTATTTCTCGATGAAACCGCGTGTGGGACCGAGTTGGAGCCCGTGACCGGGGTCTGGGTACAAGGCGTTGAAAGCGTGAACGACGTCGCGGTATGGGCGGCGTGCGTGCGCTTTGCGTGCTCAGAGCGTTTGTACAAGCTCACGCAGCGTGGCAAGTACTTGCTCGCCGTCTATCTCAAAAATAAGGGTGCTGTTGACTTTTACGAAGTCGATGCGTCGCATGCGAGCTCACCGTTTACGCCATACGGCGCTGACTTCATTGCGTTTCCGGGTGAAGAAGCGTCTGCGAGAGCGACGCCAGTGGACGAAGGCGTCGCGCCTCAATATTTCACCGTGACTCCCGAGGTTTATGGCGCTGAGGTGTACGGTAATGAAAAGGAGGAGGGGGAGGAGGACGAAGACGAGGATGAATATAGCGACGAATATAGCGACAGCGATGACGAAGAACGCGCCGAGCACATAGCGCAAATGGAGTACTTGCAGAAGGAAATTGAATCTCTTCGTCAAGCGATCGCGTCGGCGTCCGTCATGTCTGACGAAGACTACGACGACGAATACGATGATGATGATGATGATGATGATTACGAGGAAGATGAGAAGGACTATGGTGAGGACGAACTCGAGTACGAAATCAGACGCCGCCACGATGACTTTGATGAACGAGAGGAACACGACGACTTCAATCAAGATTCCGAACCTTCCGTGAGTGACTCTGTACGTCAACTAGCGGAAGAGATTAATGACCACGTGCGGCGTTCAAAGTTGGAAACTCAAGTTTCAGCGACGGGGGAGTTTGATCCCAAAAGCTCAAATTTCGCGCCGGCGAAAACGACTCCTCTCCGAGGCGATGGATTGAAGCTCAGACGTCCAAGCGAACTCGCAATCGACGACGACAGCGCCCTGCGCGCCGAGCTTCGACTAGAATACGGCGATGTTCCACACGAACCCTATGACCCGAGCGAAGTGGCGGAAGAGTATTACCCAAAAATTAAATTCGTCGACTCTGATGGACCAGAGCAAGCCGAAGAAGACGTCGACGACGCAATCATCGCCAAGTATATCGCCAAGTACGGCGCCGACGCCTTACTCGGCGCATGATACCGTCGATAGAAACCCATCACCACCAAACCCCGGTGCCTGGTGAACTATATAACTATATGTAATATTCATCCCGACTCCCCGACTCCCGACCGCCGCTATCCACTTCACTTTACGTCGCGCGTAAGATGTCGCTCATCACCTCCGCCGCACACGCGCTCGCACTCGCGCCGCGCCGCGCACCCGCACACAAACGCTCCCGTCATCGGTGTCGCGCCACGGAGTACTACGACGACTCGCCACCGTGCTTGCTCGTGTGCTCCTCCAAAGAGTGTAAGAGGAAGGGCGCCTTGAAAACGTATGAAATGCTCTCCCAAAGCGACCAGGCGTCGTGCGGGATGATCAAAGTCACGGGCGTTCGATGCTTCTCGGAATGTGCGGATGGGCCAAACGTCAAGGTGAATCCCGAGGGCGTGGTACTGAATGGAATCAAGACGGCTGAGGACGTCGAGGCGGTGATTCAACGCGCGTTGGACTTTCAAGACTAAAGTCGTCATTTATGGACGCGACAGCCATGTCCAAGGCGAGTGCGTTGAGCGCACGGGTATTAGAACATCTCGAACGTCGAGGTACGGAGGCGACGCGGCGATGGTCGATGGCTTACCTGAAGAACTCGACGCCGTTTTTCGGGTGTAAAATGCCTGCCGTGCGCGAGTGCGTGCGCATCGCCGTCGAAGAAGAAGAAGAGAAGAAGCCGAATAAGAAGCGCGCGCGACTTGAAGATTCCGAGACGGCGGGAATGACGACGTCTTACATGAGTGATGCGATAGCGTTATTGCAGCATGAGTACGGCGAGTCCAAGCAAGCGGGTTCGATACTTTTATGCGAACACACGCCGCCACACGTCTTGGGCTCCGTAGCGACGCTTGAAAGACTCGAACGCGAAGTCATGCGAGCGGAAAACGTGCTCACGGACTGGGCGGTGACTGATTCATTCGCAATCAAAGTGTTGACGCGCGTGTGGAAGGCGAATCCGCAATTGGCGACGAGGATACTCGCCTACGCCCACGAAGACACGTCGTCGTTATGGCACCGTAGGTGTGGCATCGTCGCATTCGTTGGCGTATTCAAACCGAACGTCGACGCGAGCGCGTTACCGGCAAACTTTGGCTTGGCTCTCGTGGACGCGTGCGTGGCCAACTTGCTCGCCTCGCCTGAGGAGCGTTTTGCGCAGACGGGCACGGCTTGGGTTCTGCGGTACGCACTCGCTGCGCACGAGTTTGAGGGCGTGCGAGAGCGCGCAATCGACGCGGTGATGGAGCACAAATCGTTGTGGACCACAGAGGCAAAGAAATCGTTAGTTGAACAACTGAAGTCTCGAGATGACGCGAAGCTCAAGGCTGAAATTTTAGCGCTTAAGTGACACCGACGTGACCTTCAAGCATATAGAACGCATAAAAACTACACAACTAGCAGCGGCGTTAGACTAGCTAGGGTAAAGAAACATCCCCTTAATTCCCTCTGGATCCGAAACAAACCCCATAGCTCGGTAAAACGGAAGCACATCCTCGTCGGCGAATAACGTCACGTTGGCTACGTCGCGCGCAATAATCGCGCGAATCATTTGCATCACCATCGCCTTACCCAATCCTTGGCCTTGGTACTCTGGATCGACGATAATATCCCACAACGTCGCGTTGAACACATGATCGCTCGTCGCCCGCGCGCACCCAATCAATCTCCCTGTATTCGTCTCCCCCCGTGCGCCGCTCGCGTCCACATCCACCTCGTACAACGTCGCCACCATGAAAGAGTTCTCAAGCGCACGCTTAATCTTCCGCCTCGGTCGCGACGGCCATCCCACGGCATCGCATAATCGTTCCACTTCGAGCACATCCACGCTCGCCGTCGTGCTAAACACCACCGTTGTCTCCGTCGCCGGAGCCGCTTTAGACGCGTACGGCCCGAGCACGACATCCAACTCCTTGTCGCTTTGTACGTACGCGTACGGATCCACCATCGTCGCCGACGACGACGATGACGACGACGTCACGTCACGCGCCGAGCTCGACGCGCGCGCGCGCGCACCGCTCGCGAACGACGACGACGACGACGACGTCCAAGGTGATGACGATGATGATGTCACGTCACGCGCCGAGCTCGACGCCCGCGCGCGCGCACCGCTCGCGAACGACGCGCAGCGGCGCACCGACGCCATCGCGGGTGGTCCCGCGCGCATCGCCGTCGCCCGCGGCGCGGTCGCGCGCGCCCACATCGCCCACGGTCGTCGCGAAGTGACGTCGATCGGTTGGGCGTCACTCAGCGCCTCGCGATGCACGGACGACGACGACAGACGGCGGAGGAGCGCGAACGGCGACGAGAGGCGAACATCGAACGCGTACAAAAGTTTAACGCGTTACAGGTGCGCGGGTATGAGAGCGAGAGGGGAAGAGAAGCGCGTCGCGTGAATGATGCGTGGGTGGTTGACTGATGGATTGGTTTTTCCTGCTACGTAAGCAGAGTGATGTTCTACGTCGACATCGCGCGGGTGAGCGCGATGCGGTATCGATGAAAGGTACGTTGTGCGTGCGTGTGCGCGAATGTACATGTGCGCGTGGCATTGATGACTGACGCGCGTTTCAACCACGCAGCGTGCGAAAAGTTGTTAGAGCTGTGTCCAGAAATCATGACGGCGTGGAATCACAGGCGCGAGGTACGTCGATGTGTGCGCGGTATATAAGCGCGTGATTGTGCGCGCATTCGTCGCACGTCGTGTGTTTGCCACGTATGGAGCGTGTGGGGTTTGTATGGAAAGACTAACGAACGCGCGCGCGCGACGTACGTAGACCATTGAAGCCGCGGCGAGTACGTCTTCGCCGAGTGATGATGAAGACGCCGAGCGCGATTGGTGGACGCCTGAATTAAAACTCAGTGAAACCGCGTTGCGCTCAAATCCGAAGAGTTATCCGTCGTGGCATCATAGAAAATGGGTCATTGGACGGCTGACGCGTTTGGCGCCAGACGCGCCGACGACGCGAGATGCGCTTGAACGCGAATTGGCGCTGTGCGTCAAGCTATTGGATATGGATGATCGAAATTTTCATTGCTGGGCGTATAGACGTTTTATCGTCGAGCATCTTGGTCGATCGGTCGATGACGAGTTGGCTTACACGTTGGAAAAGATTGAAAACAATTTTAGCAACTACAGCGCGTGGCACTACCGAAGCGCGCACTTGTCCACGGAAGCGGCGAAGAAGAAAGAAACGCTCGATAAGGAATTTGAACTCGCATCAAACGCGTTTTACACCGAGCCTGAAGACCAAAGTGCGTGGATGTATCACCGATGGTTGACCTCACGCGCGCGGGAGTTGGATGACGCGGGCGAGCGCGACGCGGCGCTGCGCGACGCGCTCGAGACGTGTCGAGAAATCTCTGAGCTCGAACCGGAATGTAAATGGCCTCTTCTCGCCCAGGTCATGCTCTGTGGCGAATCGCACCGTGACGCGGAGACGTTCAATCGATTAGCCGCGCTCGATCCTTCGCGTTCGGGATACTACCGCGACGTCGCGAGCGGTTGACGACATTTTGCCGACGACACTTTGTCGACATGGTTCTACGTGTCACCGGTGCGCATTTAGTAGCTATATACGAATAAAAGTGGGGTGTGAAACATTGTCATTACATATCATGTATAATCTTCATGTTTACGAGCGCCGTAAAAACATCCTCGACGCAAAACTATTGTGTCCTCTATTTATGTGAAAGTCGCCAGAGACTACTCCTCATTACAGCGTCGGCGCGCGCCGACGCAATCACCAGTTGCGCGATTTAAGTACAATAAAGCGCTTACTGGAGTTGCGCGTACCAGAGGCCGGTGATCTTCACATCCTTCGGCACCTTGGCACCAAGATCCGTGTCGGACGGTTGGATGGATTCGAACACGCCCGCGATCTCGCCCGTGGCGGGGTCGTACTTGGCGACGTTGAACACGGCGGAACCCTTCAAGGCGGCGGTGTTCTTGGTGTTCTCCTTGGCAAGCTCTTCAGAGTCAGCGCGCGCAGGGAGAGCGACGGCGTTGTCATAACCAGTGGAACCACCACGGCCCTTCGGGTCGAGGAAAGAAGAACCACGGTACGACGGCACGACAAAGTCGCCGCCGAATTGGGACGTGTTCCCCTTACCCGTGAATTCCTTCAACGTGAAGAGGAACGGCACGCGCTCACCACCCGGCAATTGCACGGTGACCGGAGCGTAGTCAAGGCCATCCTTCTCTTGGATTTGGACAGAGCCATCAGAGCCAACCTTGAATTGACCAGTCATACCGTCGAGGGTGTACGTGAGGCGCGTCATCAAGCGCGTCTTGGAAAATTCAGACTCGCCGGCCTTGAATTGGGACTCCTCCTTGACGGTGAAAGACGTCGGTTCCATGCAGAACTTTTCGAGCGCATAGTCACCCGCCTTGATTTCCTTACCGGAGACGCCACCTTCGACGACCGGGCACGTGTTGGCGAGGCCAGTACCCTTGACTTGGAGGTAGGTGAGACCTTGGAGTTCGTCGTACGTCACGGCGGACGCGGACTGCGACGCGAGAGAAAAAACGCACATAAAACGTCAGTATTTTTGCACACGACTCGACACATTGGTGATGATTTGAATACGTATACATGTCGTCGACACCATTCGCGCGGCGCACACCACCCACGCGCCGCGCGCACGTGTTCGCCCACAGTCATCATTCGAGTGGATATCGTCATCATCATCACCACTGTGATTTTTCAAATGAAAATCCAAAATCCAAATCCATGCACGTGGGTGGATATCCCTGGTGGATCGGCTCTGGATGGGTGATGGCGATGGACGACGACGACGACGACGACGACGGTAACGACGACGACGACGGTAACGACGACGAATGGAACGTATATATCCTCATCCATCCCCGCGTCGTCACCACCCGCGATCGCGTCGTCGCCGTCGTCGCGGTGCGCACCCATCACCCCCATCGCCGATCCCGATACGCGTATCGCGACGACCACTCGAGACGCACCGAAGCCAACAAGGCGGACGCGACACCGACGGCGGCGACGGACTTGGACACCTTGGCGGAGAATTCCTGCATGTTCGCGCGCGCCGCGGACACCTTGACGCTCGAGCTGTAAAACACACCGAACCACGCAACCACGACACCGTCAGTCACCACGCACGCGCGAGCGAACGACCCGCGAGACGAGGGTCACGCATCAATCGCGCCGATCGAACGACGACCACGAGACGCGACACCTCACGACCGCACGGCGCACGCGCGAATGAAACAAAACATCCGCGACGATATGCCATCGCGCGCGAGGCATCTCTCGCGCCTCGCGCGCGTCCACGCACGCGCGCGCGCACCGCGCCCCGATCGCGATCCCGGTCGTTGCCATGGATGCGACATCGCGCGACGACATCATCATCGCGCGCGCGCGCGGTCGCATATCCATATGCGCGCGCCGCGTCTCCAACACACGCATACACGTATACACACACACACACTACACGTACCGCGTCGTCGTCGTGGCCTTGGCCTTGATGGAAACCTTGCCGAAAGCGGCGGATTGCGTGAATGCGCTCATCGTAAAGGGCGTCGTGTGCGTATCGCGTGCGCGTGTGAGGATCGCACGAGCGCGACGTGCGGCGTGCATGGGATCGCGTCGAGGGGACTCGTTCCTGGTCATGACTCGCCAATGC